>Ga0209181_10000753_pt1 | contig 59730 bp, 63 predicted proteins | sample MAT05_FD_187208 | JGI IMG/M metagenome (GOLD analysis project Ga0209181, IMG submission 187208) | Freshwater microbial communities from Lake Fryxell liftoff mats and glacier meltwater in Antarctica - MAT-05 (SPAdes) (version 2) | ecosystem: Environmental > Aquatic > Freshwater > Ice > Liftoff...
CAGGCGATGGACGAGGTGATCGACTGGTTGACGTTCTACAACCATCGCAGACTTCACTCCACGTTGGGCTATGTCAGCCCGATGAGGTTCGAGGAAACCTGGCACGCGGGCCAGTCAAAACAAGCCTCGCAATCTAGTGGCTATGGACTACGTCGATTAGGGGCAAGGTCAGACTCCGTGATCCTGCGATCTCGTCCCATCTCGGTCAGCCGCGGGTCACAGCACACCTGCCGCAGCCTGGTCAGGATCTCCAGGATGCGACCCTTCTTGGTCCCCTCCATACCGCCTGCCATTGCTTCCTTGACCTTCTCCTCAGTCGTGATCCGGATGGCTTCGTACAGATTCGCCTGACGTCCCTGGATCCTCAGCGCGACATCCTCGTGCTGCACCGGTGGCAAACTCACGCCGGAGTCCTTCTTCAGCCTGCGCAGCATGAACGGCGCCAGCCTCTTGCGCAGCTGCCGGAGCTTCTCGATGCTCTGGTTCTCTTCGATGGGGATCCTGAACCCCCGCTTGAACAGCGACTCGCTACCCAGGTAGCCGTGCAGGACCGCATCAAACACACTCCACACGTCGCCGTAGTGGTTCTCCAAGGGCGAGCCATTCAGCGCGATCGCAGAGTCGACCTTCAACAGCCGCACGGCCTTGGCGACGTTCGTCAGGTGATTGTGGATCTTCTCCGTCTCATCCAGGATGGCTACGCTGAAGCGCTGCTTGCTGAGCCATTCGATGTCGATGGCCACCTTCTCCCAGTTCGTCACGACGACGTCGTAGTCTTTCAACTTCTCGGCCCAGATGGTCCGCCCGGCTCTTGACAGCACCAGGACCTTCAGCCCCGGCGCCAGACGGTGCAGGTGCTTCTCCCAGTGCCGTACTTGCGTAGGGATGGCCACCACCAGGGCAGGAAACTTCAGCCGCCCTCGCTGCTTCAGGTCCTGGATGTGTGCGATCGACGAACGGTCTTCCCAGGCCTCTGTCGTCTCCCAGCATGCCTCCAAGACCGTGCTTGTCGAGTATGAGAGTCGAGGAGGAAGACGCCGAGGTAATCAAGAAGCTGCAGGAAGCTGGATGTGAGTACGGCGTGGTCTCGGATCTGCTGGACCTGGTGGAGAGACTGCAACACGGCGACCCGATGAACGAGGAGAGCAGACGATTGTGGAGAGTCGCAGCAATCGCAGCTCCGATGACGCGGACAGAACGACGGGAGCGCGGCATCGACAAGTGAAGCGGAAAGCAGGGACGAAAAAAAGCTCCAAGGCACGAAGTGCGCAAGGAGCTTGGGGGAGGGTCAGTCGATTACCAGCCGGTGAAGTCGGTTTCGACAAGGGCCTCTTGAGGCTCAGGAACAGGTTCACCCTTGGGTACGGACGAGAAGATGTCGTCGAGGGATGGAACGTCAGCTGGCGATTCGTTGGCTGTCGAGTCGGCGTCGGAAGCGGTAGCTTCTTGGGCGTCGTCGGAAGCGTCGGAATCAGCAGGAGCGTCGTCGTCGCTAGAAGGCTCGGGCGAGCTATCGAAGGCGACAAAACCTTGCTGAGCGAACTTTTGAGGGTTCATCAGCGTGTCGAGCACTTGCTTCACAGCGAGTGCGTCGATGCCCTTGATTGCGCCTGAGGTTGGCAGGGCAGCAAGAACGGTTCGGATCGTGCTGCTGATCTCTTCGAGGCGCGGATGCAGGAAGCCAAGGCCGTCACACTTGCGTGCGATGCGCTTGAGAACATCACGGGCGCCTTGGGTGAACGTCTGAGACGTGTCCATGTGCGCGTCCTTGATGTCAGAGACGATTTCGCTGAGAACTTGACCCCAGAGACCTTCGACTTCCTGCTCGATGTTGATCGAACGGACGTTGGCGTCTCGGAGAGAAAAGTTCGCGAAGACGAAACGCGTGCTCTTCTTGATCTCGTCCAGACTGGGAGCCAGGCGCAGGATGTCGGCAGCGTCGACTTCGTTGTCCTTGGCGTAGCTCGAAACCCAATCGGCGTAGTTCGGGAACAGCGTGTCGTTGGTCCAGGTGTCCCAGCGTGCGTTGATGTCGAGCAGGCCGTCGGAGAGCACGTCGCTGTCATCGTTGGGAACGATCCAGAGGTCGAGCATGTCCAGCTTCGTGCCCATGGAACGGCAGAGGCGGAAGGCTTCTTGTTTCAGCTTGCCGAGCGTCTTGATGCGCGACGGGTGAATGACTTCCTGGATGTCCTTCTGCTTGCGAGTTGCAGTGGTCGTTTTCGTGCCGGCGTCACGGAGGACGCTGAAGACACGAGTCTTGTAGGCGAAGCAGGTGCTTCGCTCGAAAACGCTCTGTGGGTTCATGAAAATCTCCATCGAGAAGGCTCCGTCCGGTGGACAGATTGAAGGCCTTGCGAGAGGAGATGCGCTGTGCGAACCAAGAACCAGCATGGCTGGTCAGAAGAAGGGTGCAGCAGCGACGGAGATCCGGGATGGGGTCCCGGAAGGGCAGGATGTTCTAGTTGCCCTTCGCCTTGCGCCGCTCGATCTCGTACTTATCGTAGGAGAGGTCGTTGGCCTTCTTGCAGCGAGCACGCTCCTCGGGGCTGGGCAAGCCGCCGCAGTCCATGGAGCCGACGCCGGCGACAACCTCGTACATCGACTGCGTGGAGCAGCCGGCAGAAGACAGGCACGAGGCCAGGGCGATGATGGTCAAGAGCGAAGACTTCGGGTGTCGCATAGATGGTGAGCGGTAGTGAATGTGGAGCGAACTCAGTTTGGCACAGCCTGGAGGATCTGAGGAGGAGCGTCGGCGGCAGTAGGACCGCGGGGCGAGGCGTTCTTGTAGGCGGCTGCAATGGCGGCCTGGAGCCGGAGCGACGCGGGGAGACCGATCTGCAGGGTCGTGAGGTAGAGGGGCGTCGGCTGCGAATCGGCAGGCAAGCCCCTGAGAAGCTGCGTGCAGCTGCCGGACGGATCGTTTCCGTGGATGGTCACGATGTACGGTGAAGGGCCGGCGGAAGCGTCAGTGCGCTCTAGGTGATAGCAGTCCGTGCCTGCGTACATGAGCAGGCGCCGAAGCGGCACGGGCGCTGATGGGTCGCCGTTGAACTGAAACTGCCAGTCGAAGCCGAAGTCCGGACGCTTGCCCAGCATGGCAACGAGGCAGTCAGAGTCGATACCGAGGGTGAGCTTGGCAGAAGAGGTGCTCAGGGGCGCGGCAGCGTCGAACGGAGAGAGTTTGGGGTACTTGGCCACACAGGTGGCCCAGGTGGCTTCGGCGAGGGAAGCGGCTGCAGCTGCAGAGGGAAGTTCCTGTGCGATGGCGGGGCGCAGCAACAAAGCCAGGCAGAGGAAGGCAACAGCGGGAAAGCGAAGGCAGTTCATGGCTGTAAAAGCGTGGGTTGCCGCAGGTAGAAACCGATGGAGTCGCATACGCTGGGTTGATAGACAGCTGCACGCGCAGTTCCGAGAATATACAACCGGGAATGTGTATATCTGGGAAGGCGGAGATACCTGAAGCAGCTCGGGGCGGCTGACCTTGCAAAACGGCGGGGCGAAAAAAAGCCACTGATCCGAAGATGAGTGGCTTGTGGGGAGGTCAGACGGTAGCCGGGAGGCTAGCGAGCAAGTCCTGACGGTTGATGGCCGGGAGAACTTCAGACATTGCCTTCGCGATGGGCGGAGACAGTGTGGGCCTGGAGCCGGAAATCAGAAGCTTGTAGGCCTTCTGAATGGCAGCGAGGTCTGAACTGGCGTTGGTCGAAGAGAACGACGAAATTTCCAGATAGGGCGACTTGCTTGCACCGGGATTCAGCTTTGTGGGCCGAGTCGTTGTGAAGTAGCCCATGGACTTGTTCTCTTCCTTCAAGGTGCCGGTGAGAGCGCCGTAGAAGATGGTTTCCTCGTTCGAGCCTGGTGCGATGTACATGCCCCAGACCTTCGGAGAACCATTGTTTTCGCTGACGAGGAAATTGACAGCGAACTGCCCGGTTCCGCTGGTCGTCGTCGTTGCCGCGGCGGTTGAAGGCCGAGGGGCGACAGGTGCCTGCACAGGTGCGGGGTTCTTCTCGATCGACTTGTTCAGGTTGATCTTGATGGCTTCAGCATCGACGGGATTTGCTCCGTCAAGAAGTGCGAAGTCAAGAGCGTCCGAAAGGCAAGCTGCTGCGTCTGCCTTGAGACCAGCGGGATCGTCGTGCACGAGCTTTGCCCATGTCACCAGCGTTCGGGTCGAGATGACCGTTTCGATGATGCTGTGGGTGAAGGCGTCACGTGCGTCGCGAGCTGTTTGGACCATCGTGGTGATGACGTGCACAGGGAGGCGCACGGTCTTGGCGATGATCTTGGCTTCTTGGACAGCGTCGATGTAGTCGCAATTCATCACGAGGAAACGGTTCATCAGTGCGACGTTCATCTTCTGGATGCCCTTGTGAAGCGATGCACTGTCGTCGCCATTCATCGCGTTGCCGGTGACAGCAATGCGGAAGCCTGGCTTCGGGACAATGTTCTCGCCGGTTTCAGGGATCAGGAGCGGGCCGTTGTCGAGCACGGTGTTCAGTGCGCCGAAGGTGCTCGGATGCAGGAAGTTGCCTTCGTCCATCAAAAGCACGCCACCTTCGAATCGAGCAGCTGCGTTCACGGCGGGACCGTAGACGTACTGCGTGACGACGCCGGTGGAGAAAAGGCGCTTCAGGAACGTCAGAAGGCTTTCACCGTCGTCGGGACCCTTGAAGAATCCCTTGATGGCACCGGTTGCACGCTTCAGGACACTTTCTTCTTCGACGACAGCGACGGTGCTGGCGTTCACGAGCTGGTTGGAACCCAGGATTTCTGAGAACTCCAGCTTGCCGTGACATGCGACGCGGAACACTTCGATGCCCAGGCGAGCACAGACTTGTTCGACGATGGAACTCTTGCCGCAGCCGGTGGGGCCTGTGAGCAGAAGGTTCTTCTTGTAGCGACCGCTGAGCCACTGGAGCATCTTCTTGACGCGCTTCTTGTCGAAGACGTAGGTCGGATCGATTTCGGGGACGAACTGGGTTCGTTCGGTGTAGACGTCGATCAGGGCGTGATCCGGGGCGTCGATGTCGAAGACTTCACTGATCTTTTTCTTCACGCGCGTGCGGGCTGGCAGCGCGGCGAAGGAAGCTGCATAACTCATGCTTATCTCCTTGCGAAAAGGTTCTGGCCGGGATGGACAGATGGTGACCTTGCAAGGCAGTGATGGAAGACAAGAGTCAGGAAACGAGGAGACGAGGGGTGGTGAAAACGGGAGGGCGGGCGGAAAGGGGTAGGCAAGAAAAAACCACGAGCTTCCGAAGAAGGCAGCGTGGTTTGAGGGGAGGTCAGAACGCCTGTTTGACGGCGTCAAAGACCGCTTGGGCCAGTTCTTCCACTGCGTGAGCAGTAGCGCTTGCGATGCCAAAGCGTTCCAGTTGGTCCTTGAAGGTCTGCAGACCGGAGTCGTACCTGCTAGGTGTGTTGTCGGTCAAGATGACAACGAAGCAGTCGATCCCGAGCTTGCGTGCTTCAGATAGTGCGAGCGCAGCAGCTTGTGCGTGAGCAGGTACACCGTCAGTAATCAGACCAAGCAGTTTGCGCTGCTCGATACGTGACGCCAGTTCGGGTATTACTCCAATCAGTGCTTGATCGGTGCAGGTGCTGCTTTCCAGACGAGTCCAGTACAGCTCCTTCTTCTTGCGCCAGTTGTCTTCGTAGTCCTTGACCTTTGTGAGGCAGGCACCGAAATACGAAACTGCGAAGGTCACGTCGAACCTGTCGAGTACATCACCGAGAGCGCGCGTGCAGGAAGCAGCAGCTCCGATACGACTGACAGTACGTGAATCTGCACCGACTGTAGCGACGACTCCGAAACCAGCGTTCATTGAAGAGCTGATGTCAGTGACGATATGGAGCACAGTATCCAGTTCCTCGACGTCATCAGAAGCTTTGAAGATCCTCTGATTACCCGTGGTGACCATACTGACGAGCTTGCCGGGTGACAGTCGACGACCTTGACGCTTGAGATAAACGTTTGCAGTCGTTTGAGCTTCCAGAAGCGTATCGAGTTTCGAGCCTAGCCGAACCGAGATGGGTCGAGCGGTTTCGGACACGAAATTGTCGATGGCAACGTTAGGTGCGAGCGTGGAGCTTTTCAGTTCCCAGCTGTTGCCTGCGGTGATGCCGAGCGACTGAGCTTGCGACGGAGCGGTGCTGTCGCCGAGTGCCTTGGAGAGTACGTCGCCAAGTTCGCCGGTGCCAGATTGAGCAGCGGTTGCTTGAAGTGTCCTCAGAACAGCGTTGATTGCGTCCTTGAATTCTTCGGCGGTCATGGGTGCAGGCTGAGGCGCTGCGGTACCGGGAGACGATGGATCGTCCTTCTGTGAGTTGCTCTGGATCGGGTTCTGGTCAGGAGCGGTGGAAGGCGCAGGAGCAGGAGCCGGTTGAGGCTGAGGTCCGTTGCTTGCAGGTCCGGGCTGTTGGCCAGGATCTTTCGTCACGCTTCGGTTCTGGGTAGAAGAACCGGAACCTGGTTGTCCATCGGCGTCGTCAGCACTGGGCTGAGCGTCGCTCACGGATGTGCTCGAAGGCTTGTCGGAAAACTTGCCGGGCGCTGCATCGGATGGAGATCCGTTGTCGCCAGGTTCGTCGGAATCGGAAGGTTGACCGTCGCCGTTTCCGGATGACGATGCCTTGCCTGTTCCTTTGCCGTCGCCTTGATCGTCGCTGTCGTTGTCGCCGGAATCGGGTGAGGCTTGAGAATCGTCGTCGCCGGGGTCTCCAGGTGAGCGGCCGGGTGAGTCTTCGGGTTCGCCAGAGTCGCCGCTTGAATCGCCAGGGCCTTGTGGGTCCTGCGGTTCGTCGGCGCCAGGTTCAGGCTTGTCCTGCTTGTCCCGCTTGTCCTGCTTGTCGTCGCTTTTGGAGGGCGGCGGCGGCGGAGGAGGCGGAGGAGGCGGAGGAGGCGGAGGCGTCTGCATGTAGTCGCGGAGCATGCCAACGATGCGCTCAGCGAGGCTGATGGCATCGGCTGTGCTGAAGCAACGGTCGACATCTTGTGCAACTGTCCAGATCCTGGAGGACAGGTCGGCGCCGAAGTATTTCTGCGCGATCTCCCAGTTCTTCTCGTGAAAGGACTGGAGAGAAGTCTGACGGAGCTTGCCGGAGCGAAGGCCTCCGAGCAAAGCGTTTTTCAGAGCAGCTGCGGGATGCAGATCGGGGCTGGGAGGCCCATAGAGTCCGCGGTCGACGAGGAGTTGGAGACCTGCGTTGATGGAGCGGGCACAACCGGGCTTGAAGCGGTACAGCTCGCGTTCACCCCAGACGTCTTCGAAGATGTTCCAAAGCGACTTCGTGAACTCAGGGACTGTAGGTGCCCAGCGGTTCAGGAGTTCGAAGTCAGTTTGCCTGCAGTGAACACCGGCTTCATGGTCGAGCAGTGCTTCCATGAGGACTGCATCTTCTTCATCGCCGATGGTGCAGGGGCGAAGATGGATCTCCTTCTTGTTGGTCCAGGCAGTGCTGCAGGACGGGTCAAAAATCACTTTCACGTCCCAAGCGATGCCGAGCATCTTTGCGTAGATCACGAGGGAGCGGAAACGTTGTTGGGCCTTGCGGAGCTTCGCGGCTTCCTGGATGGAAGAGGGCGAATTTCCGGGGCGTACAGGCGGCGGGGAGACGCCTCGCTGTGTCGGTAGGTTCATCGAATATCTCCGTGATGAGGTAGCGGCCGGGATGGCAGCAGAGTCCTTGCACTACGGGATGGCCTGCACAGAGTCAGAAGCTGGAGGCACAGAAGCGAGGGGCGGTCTATACACAGAATCCTGTGTGTATAGTGCACAACCCATTGCGGAAAGGATCGGGTGCTGCTACAAAGCGTGAATGTGTAGGTTTACATCCTTTCAGGGCGATTTGTGAACGACGGTCTCAGCTACAACAACGTGCGCGCCGAGATGATCAGGCTGATCACGATGGCAGCTGGCAAAGACGGCCGGCCGCGGATGGACAGGCTGGTGCTGAACAACAAGGAAGCTGCGGCGCTGCTGAAGATGGCGCCGGCGAAGGTGTCGCAGATCCCGCTGGAGGAACTGCCCAGGCGCGGTGGCAAGGGGCGAGGCGGCGTGAAGATCACCGTCGTCGCCTTGGTGGACTACCTGCTGAAGGAAGCGGGGTTCGACCTCGAAGAGATGCGCTCGAACCACGCCGGATCGGTGAGCGGTGTCTGAGGTGTCGATCTATGCGGACGGCAGCTGCCTGCCGAGCAACCCAGGGCCGGGTGGATGGGCGTCGATCCTGGTGTCTGGCGACTACCAGAAGGAACTGACGGGCTGTGCGTATGGGAAGACCACCAATCAGCGGATGGACCTCACAGCCGTCATCGAGGGGCTTGCTGCCCTGAAAAAGCCATGCCTGGTCACCGTCTACACGGAAAGCCAGTATGTGCAGCGCGGTATGACCGAGTGGATGGAAGGCTGGCAAAAGGCCGGTCGAATCCAGAACGGCAACCTCACAAACTCAGACCTATGGATTCGACTTCTTGAGGCCTCGGGGCCACATGAGGTGACATGGGTGTGGGTTTCCGACAAAGCGAAGAACGAGCTGAATACCAAAGTCGATTTGCTGGCTCACGCCGCTGCACGTCGGGCCAGGGATGAAGCTACCCATGGAACAAACTAAGGATTCTCGAAAATGATGCAGTCGGAAGCAGTACCGCGCAAGACGAATGTGGTGACTTTGCTGGAGATCTTGGATGTCCAGGGCGAGAAAGATGCAGATGAGCTTGAGGTTCTGACAGGCATCCGCAAGCCGATCATCGTTTCCACGCTGTTCCTCGCGAAGAAGCGGGGCCAGATCGACTCAAGGCCGAAGAGCATGCTGAGCCTGGAGGGCCGGTACGAGTTCTCCAAAAACGACGAAGAGAACTGCAAGAAGCTCTCGCGCTGCGGCTGGGAAGTGCCTGAGATCGCAGACCGTCTGGGCATGACCGAGACCTACGTGGAAACCATGCTGTTGGTCGCGTCGGCACCCAGGGAAGTCCGTGAGATGGTCGAGAAGGGGATGGTCGACGTCATCAACACGGTTCAGTCGCTGAAGGAGTTTGGCGACAGGGCCGTCGACAATATCCGCGCGATGCTGGGTGGGACGCCGCGTGTCGACGGGAGAAAGCCGGCGACGAAGGGGCAAATCTACAAGTTCCTGACGTATCAGGGCTCCAAGATTGCGGACGTCATCGCAGAACCAGAAGAACCGAAGGTCGATTTCGCAGCGCAGCTGGCGGACTTTTTCACGAGCAGCGTTCGTTCGGCCATTCAGGTCTACGATTCGACGTGCCAGAAGCGCGTGGTGAATCTGGAAAACTTCCGCGGCGGCGCTGGAAATTTGGATGGCGGACGGCACTGGCGTGAAGGTATGGAATCTGCCCTGGAGAGCCGGCGCCAGAACGTCGCCTGAAGCGTGGAGTAACGACGGGATTATGTGCGAGCCCGGTAGCTTGTGCTGTATATTCGTACAGCACAGGATACCAGAAGGCTACACCGTGAATCGTCACACGCTTTGTATCAAGAATGTTCATTGGCTCGCGGACACAAGGGTGCGTTGCTGCACAGCTGAGGAACGCGGCGTGTGGATCGAAGTGCTAATGCACATGAACCAGGCGGAGCGCCGCGGCATTCTGGAATGGAAGCTGGACAGGATCGCAAGCCTCGTGGGAGCGCGGATCGAAGTCCTTCGGTCGCTGGTGGCCCACGACGTTCTGCGCGGTCAGGACATGAAGGGCGAGCAGATCCTCACGGGCGCGAAGGTAAGGCTGCCGTTCATCGGTACAGCGGGACAGGGCCACAACCAAGGCAAGCGGGGCGTCCTGATCGAGGAGCCCGAAGGTGCGCTGTGGTACTGCGACTGGATGGTCGAGGAAGACATGCAGGCCACCGAAGTGCACGCCCAGAGGGAAATGCCTGTCGTGCGTGAAGCTGTGCGAGAAGCACGCCCGACCGCCGAGACCAACGAGCCAGAAATGCAGTGGGGCAACTCGAACGATCAGGCAGGGAAGCAGGTCGAGTTGCTGCCACTAGGTGGCGACGAAGACGACGAGGCGGGCGTAACGGGTGGGAGCGCGAAGAGAGCGCCAAACTGCCCGCATGCACGGCTGATCGAGTTGTTCCACCGGGTACTGCCAGCGGCCAAGCGAGCGGTGATGACGGGCCCGGACAACGCACTGACGAAGTCGTTGAAGGCAAGGTGGCGTTGCCTGGCGGTTGCGCCGTCGAGCGACTTCACGGGGTACGGGTGTGTCGAGGACGGGCTGAAGAAGTGGCAGCGCATCTTCGAGATGGCGGCCAGGTCGCGGTTCTTGACGGGGCAGGTGCCCAGCAGGAACGGAGACGCACCGTTCGAGTTGTTGCTGATGTGGCTTGTGGGGCCGAAGAACATGGAGAAGGTGCTCAACGGCTACTACAACCGGGACACGGACGAGCGCAACTCGAACGGCGGTGGGCCTGCTGTGTCCGCAATGGCAGAGCGGGTGAATTCGGCTGTCGAGAGGGTGCTGGAGATACAGCGGCAGCGCAACGGTGCGGAGACGGTACCGGCGGAGCTGATGCGCGCATCGAGCGGCATCTTTGAATCGGTGCAAGCACTGTGAAAGACGAGGACCTGGCGCGGTTCTCGACGGCGTTCCTGGTGATGGCTGACTCCTGCTACGACAAGAAGCAGGTGCCGGCAGAGACAGTCATCATCTACTTTGAGGGGCTGAAGGAGTTCAGCCTGGATGCGGTGCTGCGGGCGATGCGGGAGCACACGAGCACGCCGGTGAGATGCAAGTTCTGGCCGAAGCCGGGCTGCATCAAGGAGCTGATCTCAGGGTCGCGCGCAACGGAAGCGCTGCGGGCGTGGACGAAGGTAGAGAAGACGATCAGGTCGTACGGAAGGTACAGATCGGTGGTCTTCGACGATGGGGCAATCCATGCGGTCATCGACGAGATGGGCGGCTGGGTCAAACTGTGCGACGTCCAGTCGGAGAAGGATCTGGAGTTCGTCAGGCATGGGTTCTGCAAGCGTTACGAGGTGACGAGCAGCGACCTTGAATTTCCCGCGGTGCTGCTGGGAGTGCTGGACAGCGAGTCGGTACGGGAGGGACGCCAGAAGAGGGCGCCCATGCTCATTGGTGACCCGTTCCGGGCACAGGAAGTGATGAAGCTGGGCGCCAGCTTCGCGCAGATTCCGGCAGCGAGGATGGCGCTGCCAATCGAAGAGATGAGGGTCCTCGAAGGGGGAACGTGAACGAGATGATGAAGAAGAGAATCTGCCTCATTGGAGTTGAGGTTTCCAGCGTGGCAGGGCCACAGGTGCAGCTCAGCAAGGAGCGTGTGGGGCAGGTGTCCACCTGGGCGGAGCGAAACGGGTTCGACGGTGTGTGGGTGGTGACATCCAGCTGCGGCCTCATCGAGCCGGCAGAGTTCAAGGGAGAAGCAGAAAGAAGCTTGGCAGCGATGAGCAAGCGCGAGCGCAGCACGTGGGCAACCTCGATCTGCAACCAGGTCGCGACGATCTGCGGTCCTGCGGCAAAGGTACGTGAGTTCGTGCTGTTGGCGAACATCGTGGGGTACCAAGAGCTGGCTGACAACCTGCTCGCGCTGAGAAGCGGGATGGTGCTGACGATGCCCTTGGGTGGCACAAAGATCGTTCCGGTTGCGCGGGAGATCGAATCAGGCTGTGCAGTGGGCGTGTAGTTCCGCTGGCCACAAGACACGGGACGTGTCATTGAGCGTGCGATGTGGGCCGGACACTTATCCACAGAATCTGTGGATAAGCATCGCCGAAACGGCGTCGCACGGAGGTAAAAATCAACCGAGCCAGAGACTTAGCTTAGATTGCCCGATCTGATGGCATCGAGCGGCTTGCGGTTGTAGCCGCTGAGATCGGCAGGCAACGATTCGGCCATAGAGTCGGCCAGCGATTTGCATGTGACCGAAATAGAGCCGGTGATGAGGCGAAAGACGCTCGGACACGGGTCGGCGCTGGCGGTGCGTACAAGCGAATAGAGCTGCTGGTCGTTGAGGTTGCGAGCACCCCAGGATGACCTGGCGAACGCAATAGAAGCGGCAGCCTGCTCGATGTTTGCATGTGCCGTTGCATCGACTCGAACGCGCATACGCTGCAGGAGGATCGGGGCCATGGGCCGCAGGACGGCAGCGGAGAGGGAATCGAGGTAGAGCGCAGAGTTCAGGTGAAGCAAGGCCTGGCGGCGCCATTCAGACCCAGCAAAGGGGCGGGAGCTGAAGTCAAGGAAGGCGTCGTACATGTAGTACGACATGGACGACCCTTCGATGAAGCCGCGGAAGTTGTCCTGCTTGACAGTCTCGTTCACAAGCCTCGTCGGTTCGGGCTCAGCATAGGTGGCATATGCGTCGAAGACGACTTTGAAAAGCGGCGTGTTGAGGATGCCTGGCAGCAGGTACATCACGTCGAGCCTCTTGCCCTGCTGGAACGGGGTCAACGGCTTGTAGAGCAAAGCGAAGAGGTTCAGGTGCTGGCGGATGCAAGCGGCCAGGTTGGTCTGCCAGCCGATGTTGTACAGAAGCTTTTCGCAGAGGAGCCTGTCGGTCTTGGGCTCGATGGGCTGGCCAGCCTCGTTGGCGTTCTCGAAGATCTCGGTCGGGGGTGTACGATCTGGAGCAGATACAGGCGCCGAGGGGTCGCCATCAGTCGGTGCGACTGGCAGAACCGGAGGCGGCGCAGGAGGGGACGGCTTTGAACATCCCGCGAGCAGGGATGCAAGGGGAAGGCCTGGAAGAAGAGCGACGAGTGAGCGACGCTTCACAGCAATCGGCTCCAGTGGATAGAGCCGCCGAGGTTTGCAAGCAGGTGCCCCTTTTGCTGACTGAGGCGTTGACGCATGAGGTAGGGGTTGCGGCCGGTCAGGTACCAGTTGGGCTCGTCGGTGCCTTCACCCTGCTGGCAAAGAACCAGCTTGTCTTCCAGGCGCGCGAGAGCAGCGTGGGTTTCCTTGTCGTCGCCGGCTTCGTGGAGCAGCTCCATGGTCGTGACGCCAGGCTTGTTCCATGCAATCCGCGCGAGGTCCTGGCCACGTTCGCCTGCCATGTAGGCGATCTCGCCGGCGAGGATGTCTGGTACAGGGACGGTGAGGAATGGAAATTCGATTGGGGTGACGAACCAGCGGAGGAAGAACTCATACTGGATGCGGAGCCGGACGACGTCGATGCGAGCGCCGAAGGCACGGCATGCAACATCGAAGGTAGCGCGTCCATCGTCCTGGACGGTGAAGAACCAGTCAATGGCGGTCCACTGATCGCGAGGCTTGGATGAGGCACCGAAGAGCAGGTTCTTGTGGTGCCGGATCAGGACGAAGGCGTCCTTCTGGGGGCCCTCGAAGTCTTCCTCGGAGAAGCTGATCAGGTCGGATTTTTTTCGTGATCCTTTACGAGCGTCGGAAAGACTACGCGTCGCGGCATCGCTAAGTTCTTGAAGATCACCAGATGCCAGTTCGTCACACGTTTCAGAACCCACCAGACCCACAAGAATGTCGCTTGGAGAGTAGCCAAAAACCCCGGGGTCAAAAAGGTCGAGAAAATCCCCGTCACCAATGCCCTCGTGAAGGGGATCACCAGTAGGATCACCATCACTATCGCGCTCCAGAAGAGCCAGGATTGAATCTGATGCGCCATTGCTGTCGTCGTCCTCTTGGAAGTTGTGTTCGGTAGTCATATTGTTCACGCGTTCGCGGCGGACTGGCCGGTGGAAAGGAATCGTTCCGATGCAACGAAGAAGTTGGCGCCCTTGATGGCGTTCGGTGTACGGCGGGTGATCATGACCTCGCCGAACTTTTTGGCAGCTTCAGGTGTGATGATGATTCGCGGAACGGATATGTTGTAGAGGTAGGAGCCGGCGTACGTCATGACCAGCTCGCCCGTGCGCAGCGCCTTCAGATCGTCGGGTTTGACGCGGTACTCTTCTTGTTCGCGCTCGCCGATGGCCGTGCCACTGGCCTTAGCATTGCTGGACTCTGGCGTCGCTCGAAGGAAGCTTGCAGAGGTGGTGGAGCTGGTGGTGTCAGAAAGGCTCTTGATGATGCCCATATGCATGCCGATCAACTCTGCACATTCGAGTGCAGTTTCCTGCGTGCCGACTTTGAAGAATAGCTTTGTCCAGGTGTTGCCCTTGACCATCTCGGCGAACTCTTCGCTCACGACATCAAGGTTGGCCAGCGTTTGTATGGCTCCGCAGAGGATGATGCGTGCGGCTCTTGCCTGCTCGTAGGGTCTTGATAATGAGTCAGTAGCGTAACTCCCCTGCTCGTCCATGAAACAGAGGAAAGGTGGGTTAGGTCGCTCGGTTTCGGGAAGGGCCTGGACCCAGCTGATAGAGGTTCGGAGGTCGCCGATGACCATCTTGCCGAAGTTGTTGGCAGCCTCGTTCTTGCCCATCGTTGGGAGAGCGACGTAGATGATCTTGTTGGCAAGGATCGACTCGAAGAGCTTGACGTCGGGGTCGTAGGTGTTCATGACCTTGCCGAACTTGCCTGTACCGAACATGTACAGGCGGCCGCCGATGCCGCCGAACGTGTCTTTCAGGCGCTTGATGTCGATGGTCAGCTGGCCGGTACGCTGGTCAGGCACTCGAAACTTGTCGAGGAACAGGGCGTAGTTCTTGAGTTCTTCGGAGGTCGATGCACCGGGCGTACTGGACAGCTTGTTCTCCAGCTCCAGCAGGGCGTTGGCATTCATCAGCAGGATCGACAGGTCGATCATGTTGTAGCTGAGGTTGGCACGCTGCAAGGCAGACACCAGTGTTGTGATCCCCTGGTTGGCTTCCTGCTTGTAGTGGTCGGCGCCTGGGTTGTTCTGGGTCGAAGGAATGAGGGCCAAGATGCGCGAGGACACCTCGTCGGGGTCGCCGTACAGGATGGGGTTGTACGTGTTGCTCTTGTCAGGGTCGCCAGGGTTGATCACCTGAAAGTCCTGTGGACGGCCGGCCATCTGGCAGTAGTACCAGATCTGCTTGATGTTGTCGGAGTCGAGCTTGCCGTCGATGAAGAGCAAGCCGCCGCCACGCATGATCTGCTGATACATCAGGAGCAAGCCGAACACAGACTTGCCGACGCCTGACTGACCGATGATGAAGAAGTGCCTGCAGGCATTGTCGTCGTCGACGTAGATGGGCTCGCCGGTGTCGGTCGAGTACCCGATCAGGAAGCCGCCTTTGCCTTCGTTGGGCTTCATCGGCGAAGAGTGGGAAGGGATGTCGATGCCGGACTTGAGCAGGTGCCGTGTAACGAAGGGGGCCATCACGCGGTAGGTGAAGTAGGACAGGGCGCAGAAGGTGAGAACAGCGATGAAGAGCGGTGGGACGGAGCCGACCACGAACGGCGACGTGGATAGGCCGGCGGCGACCAGGAACAGGACGAAGATGGTGTCTGTCGTGCCGCCGATACGAAGCTGGTAGAAGCTGTCCATCACCGTCTTGGATTTCATCGTGCGCTCCGGGAAAAAGAAAAGCCTCCGAATCGAAATTCGTGAGGCTTAGGGGTGGTCAGGCAGCAGCAGGGGTTTCGAGACCCGGCTTGATGGCACGGAAGTTGGCTTCGCGTGCGTCGATGGCAGTCAGGATCGAAGCGAGGGCCTCACCGGAGAACGTCTTCGGAGCTTTCTCGCGCATACCAGGAAGGTTGGCACGGGAGAGAACCGGGATGCGCTTGAGCCACATGTCGAACTGATGCTTGTCGATCTGAGTGCGAACTGACTTCAGATCTTCACCCTTGAGGAACTTCGGCACTTCCTTGCGGGCGTGCTCGATGTGTCCATCGTCGGTGAAGGTGCGAACGCGGTCGATCCAGGCTTTCGGATCGTTTCCTTTGGCAGGGCCGGGGTTGCTGTTGGCAGCTTCGCCGGTGACCTGCTTGACGGACTGGGTTGAGCCGGAAGGCTTTCCAGGGTTCGGGTTCGCATCGGTCAGGGCAGGAGTTCCGGTGTCGCTCTTGCTCTTGAACCGTTCGGTGACGCTTTCGACGTACTTGCTGTCGTCGTAGAGACCGAGGTAGACGTCTGCGCTGAAGCCGAGTTGGCTCAAGCACTTGCCGAGAGCATCGGTCAGGCTCTTCTTCGGCGCGTCTTCATCGGTATAAATGCCGTGAGTACCTTTGCCGACGAACGTGGTCTGGCCGTAGTGAGTGCACTCGCCGCGTTTGCCGTCGAGCATGTACCAGAGAGAGATGCGAAGCACGTGGACGATGACTGTGCCCCACATGTTGCCGTCACCATCGAAGCCGAGAGGGGCCCCGTTGATGTAGCGCTCGTCGATCACGTCATAGCCCCACCCGATTCCGAGGGGGCCGAAGCACTCGGTGGCTTTCTTGATGTTGTAGATCGGGTTGACGGCGGTACCGTTGAAGCCGTCGGAAGAGTTGAAGCCTCGGGTGTAGGCAGGATCAGTCGCGCTGACCTGGTCCCAGAGCTTCAGGTTGGACTGCTGAGGGACAGCAGCTGTGGAATCGCTCATTGGAGCCTCCTGTAGGGGATGTCGAAGGCGGCTTCGGTGAAGCCAGGAACCTTGCAAGCCCGCTATGCGCTGCACGAGCACATAACCCAGGAGAAATTATAAAGATCCCGTTCGTATAATTCCTGTACTTTGCGGGAATACGGACGGAATGGAAATCTGCGGTCGCCTGATAAGCGTGAGCGCGTACGGCGATTGGGGCCGCGGCATGCTTGAGATCGGCTCCGGAGAGAAGGTGCCGGTGGTCGGGCGCGGCCTGGCAGGACTGGAAGAAGCGGAGTTGTACCGCTTCAGAGGCGAGTACGTCCAGCACCCGAAGTACGGGAGGCAGTTCGACGTGGCAGACGCGCTGGTGGATGCGCCGTCAGAAGCTGCGGGCGTCGTGAAGTTCATCCAGCGGCACTACAAGGGCTGCGGCGAGAAGACGGCGGGCGCCATCCTGGACTGGTATTCGGCCCACGGCGGCGGGCTGGCGAAGCTCCGATCTGACGTGGTGAACCGTCCGTGGGAACTGGAAAAGTGCCCTGGCATCGGTGCCAGGAAGATCGAGTACATGGACGCGAGCGGTGCTGGCGTCGAGGTCCACGTGACACGCAGGGTGTCAGCAGAGATCGCAGGTGCGCGGGTACACGAGCAGCTGGTCAAGAAGATCTGTGAGTGGCTGCTGAAGTCAGGTGGCCAGCACGCCAAGGACCCGGTGGCATGGTGCGTAGACAGGCTGCGTGGAGATCCCTACTTCGGTGTGTTGGAGGTCGAGGAATACACGCTGAAGGTGGCAGACAGGATCGCGGAGGCGATGGGTGTCGGCAGGGACCATCCGGGACGGGTGGCTTGCGTGACGCACCAGGCCGTGACCGAGGAGATGCGCAAGGGCGGGCACGCCTGGCTGAATATGGGGCAAGCAAAGCGTGCGCTGCAGAACGCCGATTGCAGAGGGTCTGTAGAGGCGTGCGTCAGGATCTCCCAGCAGAGGGGCTTCCCGCTTGAGATCAGCGACGGGCGTGTCTACACATCGGCTTCGCTGAGGGCAGAGAGGCTGGTGGCGGCAAGGCTGCTTAGCCTGCTGGACGAGGGGAGTCCGATATGGAACAAGAGCAGGGATGAGTTGGACGCTGCCATCGCAAGGATGGAAGCATCCAAGGGCGGGAACTTCAGGCTTGACGAGTCTCAGCGTGCAGCCCTTGTGGGGATGCTGACCAGCAAGGTCAGGTTGCACACGCTGACGGCATGGCCGGGGTGTGGCAAGACGACCTTCCTTGAGATTCTGTCGGGCCTGGTGAGCGACACGGTCTTCGCAGCGCCTTACAGCAAGGCGGCAAAGGTACTGCACGCGCGGATCGCGAAGTACGGAGCAGCGTCAAGCACGGTTCACGTGATGCTGGAGGCGACGGGAGAAGGGTTCAGGAAGAACCGGGCGAACCAGGTGGTGGCACGGGCAATCGTGCTGGACGAAGGGGGGACGGTAGACCTGTACCTGATGGCCAGTGTGCTCGAAGCAATGTCTCCCTGGGCGCACCTCATCGTGGTCGGCGACTACGACCAGCTGGAATCGGTGGGCGCAGGGAGGGTGCTGCAGGACGTGGTGAGCATCAAGCTCGGTGACCACCACAGGCTGACGCAGACACACCGCAACGATGGAGCGATCCTGGAACTCGTGGGGCTCATCAGGGACGGCAAGTTCCCGAAGGAATCACCTGGCGAGAGCGTCGTGTTTGTGGGTGACAAACGCGACAACGAAGTGAGTTTCACCTCGGTAATCGACCTCTGGCTGGACACGGTAGCCCAGCATGGGTTCGAGCAGGTCGGCCTGCTGATGGGTCACAGGACGGGCAAGCGGGACGTCGAGGGATGGAACGTCACCTACGCGAACGCGCAGATCCAACGGATGGTCAACGCGCCTACAGCAGAGAACCGCATCCCTGGTTGTGATGTGAGGGTGGCGGACAGGGTGATCGTGCGCAAGCCGATGACGCTGAAGAGGCTCACGGCGGACGGCGAAGAAGAAATCGTAGGGCGCCTGGCAAACGGGGACATGGGCTACGTCGTGGGTTTCAAGCTGGGGCAGAAGGGCGTGCTGGAGTGCCTGAAGCTGAAGCTTGACGACGGCAGAACAGTCGACTTCCCGGGCAACGCGGTGCGGAAGCTTGATCTGGGCTACGCGATGACGGTGCACGCGGCGATCGGCTCGGAATTCGACGAAGTGATAGTCGTGATACCGGAGGGCGGGACAGGGTTCCTGAACAGGAATCTGCTGCTGACGGCCGCATCACGTGCGAAACAAAAACTGTGGCTTGTGGGGCGCAACGAGCAGCTGGCGAAGGTTGCTGCGAACGAGCGGCCACGACGGAACTCGGCGATCGCCGAAATTGTGAACAACCAAAAGAGGGAGTGAGATGGGGTCGATATTCACGAACATTTTTGGCGCGCTGGTCTCGCTTTTCATCGGGATTTGGTTCATCGGCATCTTCATCGTGACGTCGCCACAGGACCGGATGGAAAAGACGTGCGCACCGGTGACCTGGCTGGGAAGCATCGCGACATCGATGTCGATGCTGTTCAACGTCGATGACAAGACGCTGGGCAAGACGAAGGGGATGTTCGTCTCGGGGAACTACGGGTGCAAGTTCACCGTTTGGCGCCTGTTCTACGAGGACGAATGGAAGGCAGAACAGGCCGCGGCAGCTCGGAAAAAGGCAGAGGAGGACGCCCAGGCGAGGGCTCAGCAGGATGCCAAGCCACGGCCGCCGAAGTCTCGGTCTGCAGACGAGCCGCAGCCCTGAGTGGATAGCGAGAAATCTCGTTTGCGTACTGGATGTTATAGAGAATTGCGATGCTAAGATTGTTTCCAGTCCTTGCAGCATCGTTCACTTTATGTGGTGCGGTGCAGGCAAGTTGCTACGAAGAGGCGGCGAAGCGGTACAGGGTGTCCGAGCCGCTTCTCAGGGCAATAGCCAAAGTGGAGAGTGGATCGAGAGATGCGAAAACGGTTGAGAACCTGAATCCGAATGGCACTAGAGATATAGGCCGGATGCAGATCAACACCGGATGGCTCACGACACTCAGCAAATACGGAATCGGCGAGAAGGAACTACGAGACGAGTGCACATCGATTCATGTTGGGGCCTGGATCATCAGCCAGAACATCAGCTCAAAGGGGTTGAACTGGGATGCGGTAGGTGCCTACAACGTGGGTTGCAAGGGACTCAGCCAAATTGACTGCACAAACCGCCGCAATAGGTATGCGTGGAAAGTATTCCGAGCGTTGAAGCCGGAAGAAAAGCAGACCGAAAGCAGAACCCAAGTAGCCCTCGTGGTCGAGAAGAAACGAAACATCGGATCGGTAGTATTCAATGTCGAATAAGAAAACCATGAACCTGAAGCGCGGATTGCTGTTCGCGGCGACGGTATTGGTGACGGTTGGAATGTCGGGGTGCTCCGTTTTGAACCGGATGGGAGAGAAGGAGGTTGCAGTTGCAGTTGCCTCTGAACAGCCTTCCAGAGAACGGTATCAGATCGAGCACAGCGCGACCCTTCGCGACGTGACGACGGGGGAGCGCAAGTTCGTTTTCTGCAGCGACAAGGACTGTGTGAAACCGACGCTGAAGTCGGTATCGACTCAACCGCGCACGGTGAAGGTTCCTGCGACGGTGAGTGACGCGGTGGCGGTGCAGCCCAGCGGCACGAAGTCGTTCCAGGTGGGTTTCTCGTACGACAGCAGCCAGCTGAACGACGAGGGGATCAAGGTGCTTGAAGAGGCGGCTGCCTATGCCGCGGATCGCAAGGCCAAGGAAATCAGGATTCACGGGAAGGCGGACAGCTTCGACCGTGATTCGTACAACTTGAAGCTCGCCGAGAAGCGAGCCAGGACGGCGGAGAGATTCCTGAAGGGGAAGAAGCTGGCTGCAAATCTGGTTGTTGATGCGTCGGTGGTGAGGGTGTCAGAGGGTGGTGTTTACCCGCCAGGCGAGACGTTCAAGGGTCGTCGTGTGGACCTGGACATCGTCATCGAAGTTGTAGCAGCCAAATGAGCACAGGTACCGTAATGCAAGCACAACAAGGGCAATACCCGGCAGGAGCGAGGGATTCACGCGCGAGCAACCGTGTCCCGGGTTATGCACCGGTACTGATCAGCGGGAATGCACGTGAACTGCTGAATACGTTCCGCTGGAACCAGATGCCTGTGGACCTTCGCATCGAGCGGTCGATGGTTTCGGCAGCAGTGGAACTGTCCCTGGAGGACGGGGAGTTGAAGGAAGAACTGCTGGTGAATGCACGAGCAAAGATCGGTGGCGAAGGCCCCGATGGCTGCCGCGAAGGGAATGTTCCGGGTTACGTGGCGGTGCTGATCCGAGACGGCCTGAAGCAGCAGGTGAGATATGTCGGTCAGACGAACGAGCTGTCCGAAAGCATGTACCAGATGGAAAGGGTGCTGGTTACTGCAGCGATTGAACTGGTTGTTCAAACGAAGCGGGTGCACGAGCACTGGGTCAATCTCATCTCGAAGACGGTGGGATGGGAAGTAGGTTTTTGCTACAGGAATGCAAGAGCCGGCTGAATAAGCCAGCTCACACAATCGGAAAAATCACGATCGGAATGGATATTTAATTCAATTTCTCATCGGAGTATCGAAATGTTCAAGCGCATCAACAAGCCCGTCCTCGCCGTCGCTCTGCTGGCCGGCACGGGCGCCGCCATGGCCGGCACCACCGGCACCGAGTTCGCCAACATGTACAACTTGATCTTGGGATGGGCCGAAGGCTACCTGGGCAAGGCGCTGGCGATCGCGGCCTTCCTGTTCGGCGCCGGCTTCGGCGTGGCCAAGCAGACCATCCTGCCGGCGGTGCTCGGCATCGTCTTCGCGCTGGTCTTCGCGGTCGGCCCCGGCATCATCAACGGCATGCTGGCCGCCACGATCTAAGCGGCTTCGGCCCTTCAGATCCCCACGGAAGAAAACGTCAACCGAACTCACTTCGAGGCCGGTTGACGCGCCTATTCCACAACGACATTCCTTTCGGAGATTTCCATGTTCAAGAGCATCAACAAGCCGGTCCTCGCCGTCGCCCTCCTGGCCGGCACGGGCGCCGCCATGGCCGGCACGACCGGCACCGAATTCGCCAACATGTACAACTTGATCTTGGGCTGGGCCACCGGCTACCTGGGCAAGGCGCTGGCGATCGCGGCCTTCCTGTTCGGCGCCGGCTTCGGCGTGGCCAAGCAGACCATCCTGCCGGCGGTGCTCGGCATCGTCTTCGCGCTGGTCTTCGCGGTCGGCCCCGGCATCATCAACGGCATGCTGGCCGCCACGATCTAAGCGGCTTCGGCCACTCAGATCCCAAGGAAGAAAACGTCAGCCGAACTCACTTCGAGGTCGGTTGACGCCTATTCCACAACGACATTTCTTTCGGAGTTCCAATGTTCAAGCGCATCAACAAGCCGGTCCTCGCCGTCGCTCTTCTCGCCGGCACGGGCGCCGCCATGGCCGGCACGACCGGCACCGAATTCGCCAACATGTACAACTTGATCCTGGGTTGGGCGCAGGGCTACCTGGGCAAGGCCATGGCGATCGCGGCCTTCCTGTTCGGCGCCGGCTTCGGCGTGGCCAAGCAGACCATCCTGCCGGCCGTGCTCGGAATCGTGTTCGCCCTGGTCTTCGCCGTCGGCCCCGGCATCATCAACGGCATGCTGGCCGCCACGATCTAAGTCGCGGCAGGACTCCGACCATGGAAACCCGGAAGTACATGATCCCGCGACGGCTCGACGATCCGCCGCGATTCTTCTTCTGGGAGCTGGACGTCGCGGTGGTCTTCATGACCATCATGATGTTCGGAATCATGGTCGGAGTTTTCGTCATCCCGGCGATGTTGGCATCGGCAGCTGCCATCGGATTCTCGAAGCTCAAGCAGGGCCAACAGAAGGGATTCGGGATTCACGTTTTGTATTGGCACCTGCCAGTAACGCTTGGCTTCAAGCGGACGCCCGCATCTTGCGTGCGCGAATTCATCGGCTGACTTTCGGAATCGTTGAAGGCGGGAAATGAACGTAGAAGAACTCTCAAAAGAAATACAAGTCAGGACTGGCATCAAGAGAATGATGCAGGTGGTTCTGGCTGTTTCTGTGTGCGCGAACCTCGTGATGGCGGTCGGCGTGGTCCAGGCAGATAGGACGCACAGGGAAACGATCGTACCGGCGGTGATCAACAAGTCATTCTGGGTCGAAGACACAGCTGTCTCCCCAAGCTATCTCGAAGAGATGGGACTGTTCGTCATCAGGAACGCGCTCGACGCGACGCCATCGACGGTCGAGTTCAACCACAAGCAGATCCTCAAGTATTCGAGCCCCAAGGTCTACGGTGCGCTGCAGAAGCAGCTGAACTCCGCTGCGGCTCGGATGAAAGAACTGAACGTGTCGACGTTCTTCGGCGTGACAGGCGTGCAGCCCAACCCGGCAGAGAACTCGGTCGCGCTGCATGGAACGCTGACGACCATGCTGGGCGACAAGATCATCAACAACGAAGCGAAGGTCTACGTTGTGGTGTTCCAGATGGCCAACGGGAAGATCGTCGTCAATGAGATCAGGGAATCAGCGAACAAGGCTCTGCCGTTCGATGTCCCGGCGTCCGCGCCCACCCAATAAACGACAGCAGCCGAAGGCACTCAAATGAAGGTATTGAACAAGATCGTCGGAGCAATGTGTGCTCTAGTGTTTGCGGCGTCTTCCGCATTCAGCGCCGTGGTGCTGGATGGCGTGCCAGACGGGCGGAAGCACGAGGTGAAGATTCCCGGCAAGGAAATGACGCGGATCGCCATCGACGGACAGAAGATGCGCGGGTTCCGGTACAAGCTGGAGGAACTCGAAGTAGACCAGGACAAGGAGGCCGGGTCGGTGTACGTTCAGCCGACGGTCAGCGGGAAGAAGATCAGCGTTTTCGTCGTGTCTGCCTCAGGCATGACGCACGAGCTGGTGCTGGAGCCGGTGGACACGCTGCCGCTGGAGTCGATCATCATCCGCGAGCCTGCTCCCAAAGGCGGGGTAAAGGGCGCAGGGAACGGCAAGTCAGTCGAGAAAGCAGGCGCCCTGGAGGTGTCTGTGAAGCGGCTGGTGACGTCAATGGCACAGGAGCAAAGCCTGTCGCCTGACGTGTCGTTCGAGAAGCTGAACGTGCAGATGGTGCTGTGGAAGGAATCGCAGCTCGTCATGGTCGGGCGCTTCACCTCGAAGTCACTGGTTGGCGAGGCATTCAAGCTGATGAACACCAGTCCGCGGCTGATGCGCGTGGCTGAGCAAGAGCTTTACAAGCCTGGCGTCGTCGCCGTTGTCGTCGAGTCGCAGATCCTGCGGCCGGGCGAAGAGTCCAACGTCTTCATCGTGAGGATGAACAATGAGTAAGCAGGGCGCGCACGCGCAACAAGTCAAGCGCAAGCAACTTCTCATCGCTGGCCTGGCGGGCGCAATCGTGCTCGTGCTGGCTGGCGGAGCGGCAGTGTTCGTGAGCAACAGCGGACCAGGGATCGGCGCTCCGCCGGTGACGGCGGTGCAACCGGGCCTCAAGCCGATGGTTACGGGTGCGAACGCGTTCAACGACAAGGAAGCGTACCGCCAGAAGGTGGAGTCGGACCTCGCCGGAATGCGGGCGGAGTGGAAGGAATTCAAGGAACGGGACGAGCTGGAAGCGCGTCGGAAGCAGATGGAAGAGGCCCAGCGCAGGCTGCAGCCTGGCTTCGAGGGCAAGCAACCGCCTGCACCCACTGCGCCGGACAACGGAAGTGTGTTCGCGCCGCCAGCTCCGCCTCCTCCGCCGGCGCCCTCAGCTGCAGCGCCGAGGACCGCAAGAAACGGTGTGCAGCCGCCGGCGAACCCTAACGGTGGCCTGTTTAACGCTGCGAACGGTGCCCCAGTGCCGCCGCCTGGCGGCGCGAATGGTGACGGTTCGCGTTCGTCGGGCATCGGGCACGTCAAGTTCGAAGACGATTCGATGCAGACACCTGCAGGACGTCAGGCGCCTGGGCAGGCTGGCTCGCTGAGTGGCGGGCATTTGGGTACAGGCCCTGCAGTGGGAAGCACGAACCTGGGTGGCGGTCTCGGTGCTGCGCCAGGGGCGAGCGGAGAAGAGAGTGGCGGTTCAGGTGAGCGCAAGCAGGCGGGCAGCTACATTCCCGCGGGCACTTTCGTCCGGATGGTGGTCCTGAACGGTCTGGATGCGCCTACTGGCGGACAAGCTCAATCGAATCCGGCGCCTGTGCTGCTGAAGATCATCGACTCGGCAACGATGCCGAACGGGTACAAGGCCAACCTGGCGGGCTGCATCATCACGGCGAACGGCTACGGTGATGTGAGCGCGGAACGTGCTTACATCAGGCTCGACAGGCTGACCTGTGTGTCAGAAGACGGCGGTGCGATCGACATCGGTGTGAAGGGCTACGTCGCCGGTGAAGACGGCAAGAGCGGCATGCGCGGTCGGTTGGTGTCGAAGACTGGCCAGATCCTCGCGAACGGTCTGCTCGCAGCGGTGGGGTCGGGAATCGGCAAGGCGTTCTCAAGCGGTGCGAGCACGACCACGACGAACCCGTTCGGTGGCCAGACCTCTACGACGAATCCGGGCAAGGAATTCCAGTCGGGAATCGGAACCGGGATCGGAACTGCGTTCGAGGGTCTGTCGAAGTATTACATCACCCTGGCTGAGAAGACCTTCCCGATCATCGAGATCGACGGCGCACGGGTCTCTGACGTGGTCTTCAGCAGAGGCTTCACGCTGGAAGGTCGCTAAAGCTATACAACGATAATCAGTGATTACGTTGTAGAATTGTATTCATCACGTTCGGAAGGAAGACTTGTGAAACTCAAGAGTTTGACCGCTGCCGCTTTGTCCATGTGTCTGATGAGCGCGGCGATCGCGCAAGTCTCAGTCAGTCCAGAAAGCGTGCTCCAGAAGCTGAAGACGACGTTCGTGAACACGCCGTTCACGGAAGTCCGGGCGACGCCCATCGAAGGCATCTATGAGGTGCTGATGGGCAAAGACATCGCCTACACGGACGCGTCGGCACGCTACTTCATGTTCGGCAATGTCATGGACATGACAACGCAGCGGAACCTGACTGCCGACCGGCGTGCAGAGATCAACAAGGTCGACATGTCGCAGCTCAAGCTGGCGGACGCGATCAAGACGGTCAAGGGCGACGGCTCGCGGACCCTGTACGTGTTTTCCGACCCGGAGTGCGCGTACTGCAAGCGGCTGGAACCCACGCTGGCGCAGCTGAAGAACGTCACGATCTACACGTTCCTGTACCCGGTGCTGGGGGAGAAGTCGCGCCAGAGCGCGAAGTCAGTTTGGTGTTCGGCGGACCGCAACAAGGTCTGGGCCGACTACATGCTGAAGGGTGGTTCGCTGCCGGCAGCGGAGTGTGACAACCCGGTGGTGCGCAACGAGCAGCTGGGAGCGTCGTTCGGGATCACAGGCACGCCGACCATGATTTCGGCGAGCGGGAAGCTGGTTCCCGGCGCACTACCGCTGGAAAAGATCGAAGAGATCCTGGCCGAAGCTGCTCCGGCCAAGCAAGCCGCGAGGACCAAGTGATGCGAAGCCGCCTGGTCATGGTCGTTGCGGGCGCAGCCGTACTGAGCGGTTGCGCTTCGGGTGGGTTGTCGGGGATCGGCGGCGGAAGCGATTACGGCTGCGCGGCGCCCCCAGGTGTCTCTTGCATGAGCATCACCGGTATCAACGCCAATGCTGCTCGCGGAACGTTGCCGGCTCTGAAGAACAGGGCTGAGAACGAGCGTGCAGACGCTGGCGGCAAGGACGGCAAGGAAGCTGCGAAGGACGCCGAGAAGACCGCGGTGGCCTACATGGGTGGCGACAACATGGGCAAGGTGTCCCCGAAGGGCATGGACGCTCCGTACAGCGGAACGCCTCTGAGGACTCCGCCGCGCATCCTCCGTGTCTGGATGGCTCCGTTCGAAGACGAGCAGTCGGACCTCCACGACCAGAAGTTCCTCTACGTCACGATCCACACGGGCCGCTGGGTGCTCGAAGCGAACCAGGTGAACATTCAGCCTCAGTTCAAGCAGACGTTCCCGCTCGGCAAGAAGGAGGGCGCAGGGGAAAGCGATGACAAGGCCAAGCCAGGCGCAGCCGTCGACGGGAATGGCGATCCGTTCGCCAAAGCGACGAGGAACTGAGCATGGGCGCCGTGATGGACAAGATTCGCCAACTCTTCGGGAAGGGTCCCGAAGAAGAGGTGACGGAAGCAGCGCCTGAAGGTTCGTACGCGAAGTCGCGGGGTGATGCGAGCGAACTCTCGTTCAACCGATTCTCGGACGTGCTGCCATACGTGGGCTGGGACAAAAAATCCCGGCTCTTTTTCGTTGAAGGGGACAAGGAAGAAACCATCGAGTCGGTGGGCTTCATCCTGGAACTGACTCCGCAGACGGGATCTTCGCCAGAGATGGCCGACTACCTGGCAACGCTGTACCAGGCGGGCGCACCGGCCGGGACGGGCATTCAGGTGCAGATGTTCGGGTCGCCCGATCTGGAAAGCTTCTTCGAGCAGTACGCCAAGTCTACGATCAAGGAAGAGTCGTACCCGGAAGGGAGCGACAAGAGGGCCCAGGCGAAGCTGCTGCAGAAGCTGATGAAGCGTCGCGTAGCGTACTACCGCAAGGGTGCGACGAAGGGCCTGTTCACGGACATGAACTATCGGATGCGCGACCTTCGCGGTCTGATCAGTGTGACGGTGCCTGTGCCGAAGAAGATCGGCGGCAAGTTCCAGAACATGAGCGAGTTCATGCAGGAGCGTGGGACGCGCGCCTGGCTGAACGAAATCACGATCCTGCGCGAGACGTTCATCACGACGTTGAAGTCCTACTTCCTGTTCTCTCACGAGCACGAGCCGGAAGACCTGATCAACTGGTGCTCGACCATCCTGAACATCCACCGGTCGGTGGCAGGGGACCGCTTCCCACTGCAGTACGACGACAGGAAGCAGATCCGCTACCAGATCATGGCAAGCGACACGAGGATCAAGGAAGCGGAGTCGGAGATCTCGTTCAGCGACGACAACACGGAAGAAGTCGTCATGCGCGCGATGTCGGTGCGGAACTACCCTAAGCAGTTCACGCTGGCCCAGATGGGCAACCTGATCGGTTCGACGACGAACACGACGCTGTCGTACCCGTGCCCCTTCCTCCTGACGCTCGGCGTCAAGATCCTGGAGTACGACGTCGAGCGGAACAAGACGATCATGAAGGCGGCTCGTGCGACGCAAGGTGCAGAGTCGCCGATGGCCAAGTTCCAGCCGGACCTGATCGACCGAAAGATGGACTGGGATATCGCCCAGGAGGCGTTCGACGACGGCAAGGGCACGGTCAAGCTGTACCACCAGCTGCTGCTCTTCACGAACAGGAACGAGCTTGCGAAGTGTGAGCAGGCTGCACGTGCAATCTGGCGGTCGGAGAGCTTCGACATCGCTACCGACAAGCTAATGCAGAAGCAGGCTCTGCTCGCCAGTCTGCCGATGATGTACGGCCCGTTGATGCAGCGGGACCTGCAGATCGCGATGCGTGCGTCGACGAAGACGGTGTTAAACGCTGCGAACATGATGCCGGTGATCGGCGAGAGCATCGGTGTGGGCCTGCCGATCCTCACGCTGTTCGGTCGCCGCGGTCAGGCGATGGGCGTGGACATCTTCGCGAACCCATCAGGCAACTTCAATGGGTGCGTGGTGGGCACCTCGGGCTCGGGCAAGAGCTTCTTCCTGAACGAACTGACAACACGGATTCTGGCGGCCGGCGGGCGCGTTTGGATCATTGACGTGGGCCGCAGCTACCAGAAGCTGGCACACCTGATTCCGGGCTCCCAATACCTGGAGTTCAGACAAGACGCGAACATCTGCCTGAACCCCTTTTCGATGGTCGAGGACCTGGACGAGGACATGCAGATGCTCAAGCCGCTGATCGCGCAGATGATCAGCCCGACGGAGCCCCTGGCGCCATACGCACTGGCGCAGCTGGAAATCAACCTGCGACAGCTGTGGGAAGAGTACGGCAACAAGACCACGATCACGATGCTGGCGGAGCGGCTGAAGAAGGCCTGCTACCAGGGCGGCTCGAAGGAAGCGTTCAACGACGAAGAGGTCGATCCTTCTCAGTGCGACCCGCGGATTCGCGATCTTGGAGTGCAGCTCTTCCCGTACACGGAACTGGGCACCTATGGCAAGTATTTCAGCGGCCCAGCGAACGTCGAGTTCACTTCGGACCTGGTGGTCCTAGAACTGGAAGAACTGAACGCGATGGCGGATCTGCAGTCCGCGGTGATGTTCCTGCTCATGTACAAGATTACGCAGGAGATGTACCTCGGAGAGCGTTCGCAAAAGAAGGTCGTGATCATTGACGAGGCCTGGCAGGTGATGGGCGGCGGGTCGTCGGGCAGCTTCATCGAGGCGGGTTACCGCAGGGCCCGTAAATACGGAGCCGCGTTTTTCACGGGGACGCAGGGGGTGGGTGATTACTACAGCTCGCCAACCGCCAAGGCTGCGTTCGACAACGCCGACTGGATGTTCATGCTCCGGCAGAAGAAAGAGTCGGTGGAGAGCTTGGCCAAGTCGGACAAGTTGGTTCTGGACGAGTACACCAAGGCGCTGATCAACTCTGTCACGACGCGGCAAGGCTTCTATTCGGAGGTCTTCATGCGGTGCGGCGACTTGCCTGCAGCCGTGGGGCGGCTGTTCGTAGACCCGTTCACGCTACTGCTGGGGTCGTCAAAGGCCGAGGACTTCCAGGCTGTGCGGGATCTCATGGCAACGGGATTGCCGGTGGATGAGGCGATCGAAAAGATCTTGGTTGACCGGGGAATCGAGCAATGACGGAGGCAGCAGTGATAGAAGCGCCGGCCGCGGTGCCGAATGCGGCTGTGGTGGTCGAAGACGCGGGCTCTACTGGCGGAACGATAGGTTGGCAGGAGTACACCATTTTCTCGATCATCGCGGTGGTGATCGCGGTACTCGTGGCAATCGCATCGTGGTACTTCGTTGGACGTCAGCAGACGACGAAGATTGGTGTAGTGGACCTGCCGCAGCTGATGGAGATCGAAGAACTGAGCCTGACTCTCAGCATGATGAACAAGGGCGTGAGTGACGATGACCGCGCTGCAGCGTTCCTGAGGGTGAAGAGCTTCGGGGACAGGCTCGACAAGGCGGTAGATCAGGCCCGCACCGAGTGCGGATGCCTGCTGCTGGCCAAGAACGCCTACATAGGCGATTCAAAGTCAGATCAGACAGGGAGGGTGAAGGCACTGCTTGGGTACGACGGAGTGAACGTTCAGGATCTGAGAAGCAGGGTGAAGTCGAACGTTCAGGGCATGGCAGAGACTCCACAGGGAATGAAGTGAAATGAGCAACGCAATCACAGCGGAAAAGATCCGGACCTTCATGCCGTTGATGAAGACCTGGTGGATGAAGTGGTGGCCAGGCGCGGTTGCGTTCGTGGTTCTGCTTTTCGGTGCTTCATACTACGTGACGTTCGTGTGGAACTTTACGGAGAGCCTGCCGCAGAAGTTCTTTATCGTGCTGAAGCAAGAGCGGGACGTTGGGCGTGGCCAGTTCGCCGCCTTCCCCTGGCCGAGCAACGTGGTGTACCCGAAGGGCATCGGTTTCATCAAGCAGGTTGCTGGTGTGCCTGGCGACACGGTGGTGGTGAATGAGAACCGCGAGTTCACCATCGTGTACCAGAAGGATGCTGCGCAGCAGATCCCAGGCGCACCGCCGGCAGAGCAAACGAAGTCAGTCGGCCGGGCAAAGCCGTTCGGTGAGAAAGGGAACATGCGAGGTGTGCCCTTGGAGCTTGGCTTCACTGGCGTGATCCCAGAGGGCTACCTGTACATGTACGCGTGGAGCAAGGACAGTCTGGACTCACGCTACGCAATCCTGGGTCTGGTTCGCAAGGAGGCTGTCATTGGACGCGTCATCCCAGTGTTCTGACGCCAGGGCTTGGCGATCAGCTGCAGCGGCCCTTGTGGCCGCTTGTGTCCTTGTCCTGTCGTCACAGACGGCGATGGCGCAGGGCGCGCAGACAACGGAGAAGGTGGGGCCGATCTACCCAATCGGTGAGCCGGACATGATCGAGGAGATCGAGAACAAGTTGAAGGGGATGGAGAAGTCGGGTCGCTTGAAGGAAAAAATCGACGAAGCGATTGCGCGGTCTACAAAGTCTGCTCAGTACCCTCGACCGGTTCAAGGGCTGGGTAAGAGCAGGAAGGCGCGAACGTACTACTTCGATCCGTCGATCGTTGCGACGAGCGACATCAAGGACACGACGGGCAAGCTGGTGGTGGCGGCAGGGACGCGTGTCAATCCGCTGGACTACGTCGGAATGAGCGAATGGCTCATCTTCTTCGACGGTACAGACCCAGGGCAGGTGTTGGCTGCAGAAGCGCTGGCGAAGAAGTACGAGTGGATGGTCAAGCCGATCATGACAAACGGCGGGCCCATTGACCTGATGCGCAAATGGAAGAAGCGGGTCTACTTCGACCAGGGCGGGAACATGGTGAAGAAGCTGGGCATCGAGAACGTGCCAGCGCTCGTGACGCAAGACGGCAAGCGTCTGCGAATCGATGAGATCACCTACTGAAGGAAGACGATGAAGCTCACGCTCAAGTTGATGATGGCGGCATGGCTGACGGCCTGGGCGGTGGCCGCCGGGGCTGCAGGCGTGGTTCCAGGGACGACGCCGACCTGCAAGGGCAAGTTTCCCAACCCGATCACAGACATCTGTTGGTCGTGCATGTTCCCGATGAAGGTAGGCGGGGGAACGTTGATCTCGGCAAGCCAGGAGGATTCAGGTAACGGCGCCAGCGGGAATCCGTTCTGCTTCTGCGGCAACGGAACAGTGAACCCGAAGGTAGGGATCAAGATAGATTTCTGGGAGCCTTCAAGACTATTCGAAGCGGTGCGGGCGCCGCACTGCTACCCATCGCTTGGTGGCGTGATGCTGGACCCAGGTATCGCAGCGCCGGCGCATCAGCAAAACAGGAGCAAGACGCCGAAGGACAGCGCGACCAGGTCGTCGTTCTACAACACGCACTGGTACACGAATCCGATCATGTACTGGCTGGAGGTTGTGCTCGACAACAACTGCCTGGAGCACGGTGCGTTCGACGTGGCTTATGCGACGGAGTACGACCCGCTTTGGAATGACACCCAGCTGTCGTTCCTCCTGGCCCCGGACTCGGCTCTGTTCGCGAACCCGATTGCGATTGCTGCATGTGCGGCGGACTGCGTGATGGCAACGCTGGGCTTCCCATCGAACACCCTGTTCTGGTGCTCTGGTTGCCAAGGGATGATGTACCCGTTGTCGGGATGGGTGGCGACACACATCGGTGCGGTTCAGGCGACGACCCTCTTGATGCAGCGCATGACGAACAAGTTGCACCGGCAAGGCCTGATGTGGGCTGCGTCGGGGGAAGGTGGACTTTGCGGGCTGTACCCGCAGATCATCATGGACAAGACGAACTACAAGTCGCAGATGCTGTTTCCGATTCCGAACACGGCGAAGATCGCGGGACGGTGCTGCCAACCGTATGGACGTACGACGGTCTTGACGGGTGCAGGCAAAGAGATCCCGTACATCGGGGAGGACTTTGCGTACCAGATCTTCCGCAAGCGCTCTTGTTGTGGCGGTTCGACTGCATGGACATCGGCGATCCAATGATGTTCAACACCAAACTGAAGACTTTGGCCTGCTGCCTTCTCGCTGGGATCTGGGCTGAAAGCAGTCAGGCACAGCAAGCGGGAGCACCTGCGCAGCGCAGTTCGATCGAGCAACAGCAGAATGCGGCGAGGATGCCGAACCTCGCGGACATCCAGAAGGTGCCGATGCCCAGCGAAGACCAGATGCGCAAGAGCATCGAGGACGCACGGAAGAACGCACAGACGACAGGCAAGCAGGCGATGGATGCTGCTGCACGCAGGGCGCAGGTGCAGCTCGATCCGGAGGCGATCGCGAAGGGAATGCCGCGCGCTGACCTCCACGGCATGCCGACGTTCAACAGTGGTCGGGCGGCTGACCCGATGGACCTGGCCAGGCAGTACCGCGAGATGCAGGGTGGGGGTAGAGAGGACGAGACCTTCAACGTCATCGTCTTCGTGAGCCTCACCATGCCGGAGGAAACGCTGAAGCGAATCGGGACCGAAGCGAAGAAGGTCGGGGGCGTGGTGGTTCTTCGGGGAATGAAGTACGGTCTGAAGGAGGGGACGTGGGAGAAGTCCCTGGAAGCGCTGAAGCCACTGGCGGGCACTGGCGCGAACGTGCAGATCAATCCCGAGCTATTCCAGCAGTTCGGTATCAGGAGCGTGCCGACGATCATCGTGTCGGCAAAGCCAGTTGGCGACAAGGGATGCGGTGACGGGGCGTGCGCAGCAGGAATCGGAATCGTGGTAGGTGACGTATCGATGGAGTACGCACTGGAACAACTCGTGGACCGGAAAGATGGGGTCGGTGCGATCGCGAGGAAGAAAGTCGTACTTCTGAACTAAAGAGTAGACTATCCGTACTTTCCAAGGGGATATCGAAATGGTTGCAAAGCTGAAGACACTCGCGGCTGCATGCTTTCTGACGGCCGGCGGCGGTTTGGCACTTGCTCAACAAGCGCAAGAGCCGCCAGGAGTATCGGAGAATGCCAAGCAGCCGGAAGAAAAGACGCCCGCGACGGCAACGGAATTTCAAGAAAGTGAGTTCACGACGACGGCGAACGGGGTTGTCGTCATGGATGTGGCGAAGAACTCGCCCTTGTATGCAGAGTTTGAGGGTAGCCAGGCGCTGACCGACAAGCTTCGAGAGTCGATGGCTGCTCGCGGGTTCGTGATGACAAACGACCCGGCGGCAGCGGCCGCGAAGCTCCTCCTCCGCGGAGATGTCGTGCTGCTGGGTGGGCCGAAGTTCTACAAGGGAGTGAAGGAGCCGGTGGGCAAGGCGACGGAGCGGACGTTGAGCGCGAACGCTGGCAAGACGACGGCTGGGGACGTGGCGCGAGGTGCCCTCAGCGGGAGCCTGAACGCGGCTGCATACCTGGCCAGCTCGAACAACTTCATGCGAGGGCTCTCGATCTCTGGGATGGCGAGTGCGCTTGGAGAGAGCACTGGGGCCAAGGGATGGTTCAACACGGCCGTCGCAGGCGACCCACGTGGAATCTGCATGAGCAGGTGCGAAGACTGGAAGAAGGTCAACCAGACGGTCTACTTGTGGATCACGCTCGACAGCAAGGGCGAAGCGAAGCAGGAGGTCAGGATGATGACGAAAGTCTTCTCGGAGACGGTTGCACCTGACCAGCTGATCCAGTTCGCCGTCGTGAAGGCATTCGACCAGGTCAAGATGCCGGCGGCGAACTCTGAGTCACGCCAGACGCCGATGGTGGAGCAGAAAAAGCAATGAAGAAGTCAGTTCAGGCCGTGCGTTTGGCGGTGGCGCTCGCGGCCGGCCTGGGCTGCGGAGCAGCGATGTCCGAAGCGCCGCCGATGTTCAGGCCGCTGATCATCGCGGCGATCGACTCGACGACAGGCGAAGCCAAGCGGATGTACAGCAAGGACGAGCAGTGGGTGAAACTCATGCGCTCGAAACTCGGGACGGACGGCCCAGTAACGGTGACCACGCGAGTGGTGAAACGTTGGAAACAGGAAGGGTGCGCGCGTGTCGAAACTGCGTTCAAGTTCCACGACGCCAAGTTCGACGAGAAGACGCGCGCCATGGTGGATGACGGGTTTGCCTTTGAGGTGAACACCTGCCGTGATGGGCAACCGCCGATCGAGTCGGTGGATCTGCGGACGCTTCGCGAAGGCATGGAGGAAGCGCACAGAGCGCCCCCTGTGAAGACGCAAAGCCTCGGTGTGGACAAGGACGGCCGGATTCGGTCGATGGGCACGCCGAAGTAGGCAGAAATGGGAGCGCTGGGATAGCGTCTCCCCCGCGCGAACTCGCCGAGCGGAAGCCCAAACCAAGGGCCTTTTATACTGGCTGAGTGCTAGACTATCCTTTGAAGATTAAGGGGTGGTCTTATGCTTGCTCATTCGAGATTTCTATTTGTATTGCTCACTTTGCTGTGCATGCCGCTCGCCAGTGTGCACGCGCAGGTGACACAGCCGCAGAGCAGCAGCGCGAGCGGCACAGCAGCTGAAGAGAAGTCTTCGTCGGACTGGTGGGACGCGGATGTGTGGAAGGACGCCGATCGCGGGTTCAACTGGTACCCGCCAGATCGTCCGAAGCCGGCCCCTGCAGCAAAACCTGAAGCGCAGAAGCCGGAACTGAAGGCCGAGGTCAAACGAAAGAACATTCGTGAGATCAGGGACCTGGACGAACTACAGAAGGAATTGAAGCGTCTGAAAGAGGACGCAATCTTCGACCCAACGACCAAGAAGGTACACATGTACCTTCAAGCGCAAGAGTACGTGATGGCGCAGAGCCAACTCTTTGCAGACACAGCCAGGCGCGTGGTTTGGCAGAACCCGGACGTGGACTACACCGCGAAGGCGCCACAGGCGTCTTACTCGGTGATGAACCAACGCACGCGAGTGACGAACAGGAGGTACGAGATCCTGAAGGAGGTCGGCAAGACACACGGGCTTCTCTACTTCTTCAAGAGCGACTGTGCGTTCTGCAGCGACATGTCCCCAGTCATGAAGGCAATGGAGTCGCAGTACGGTATCGAGGTGCTGGCGATCTCGTTGGACGGCAAAGCTACCAAGGACTTCCCGGCACCGAAGCGTGACAACGGGATCTCCAAGTTCGTCTCGCGCGGCGAAGGCATCCAGACAGTTCCAGCGGTGTATCTGGTGTCGAACGACAAGAAGACCGTGATGCTGCTCGGGACCGGTGCGCTGGCCATGGACGAAGTGGCTGAACGTGTGCGGGTAATGCTGACCACCAAAGTCGGCGAAGACTACTGAGGTACCAAACGTGAAAAATACTTTGAAGCGGTTCACGGCTGTTGTCGTCTCGATCTCGATCCTTGCGGGGCCAGCTCACGCAGGCTTCATGGACGACTTCTACACGTCAGCTGGTGCAGCGGTGAACGTGACGCCGGCAGACATGCGAAAGAGCGGGTCGGGCAACTTCGTCACAGGCGGCAGCGTAGTCTGGCGTGTGCCGCAACGTGGCTTTACGCCGTTCCTGTGGCAGCCACCGCGGATCAAGGCGGGATGCGGCGGCATCGACATGTACATGGGCAGCTTCGGTTTCGCGAACACCACGCAGTTCGTCGACTATCTGCGTAACGTGGGCCAAAACGCACTGGGGCTGTTCTTCAAGATGGCACTGAAGGCGATGAGCCCGGACCTGGAAGGTGCGGTCAACGACCTGACGTCGATGATCAACATGTTCAACGGGCAGGCATCGAACAGCTGCGAAATGGCGCAGAACCTGCTCGACAAAGCCAACATCAACGATGCGTCCATGCATAGCGCCGTGAAGAACGCCATCGGCTACGACCGGGACAGCGGCGTCATCACTGACGTGGCGGCGGGCATCGCAAAGCACGCAGCCGATCTCGGAATCGCATCCACGACCTCCAATGCGAGAGCGACCAACAGCGGCGGAAAGATCGAGAAGGCGGTAAGCCGCAACTACATCTGGTCGGCGATGAACTCCGGTTCTATGACTGACTTCCCGAACTCCATGAAGGAGATTGCGATGTCGATCGCGGGAGCAACGATCGTCAAGGTGCGGACCGGAGAGCCTAACGGGAACGACGTGGACGCGAAGCCACCGACGCTGAACTTCAAGGACCTCGTTGGCTCATGGAACGACACGACGTTGCCGCTCAAGGTGATGAAGTGCGGTGAATACGACGAATGCCTTGACGTGACGGTTGCAACCGAGAACCAGATGGGGTTCGCACGGAACGTGTACAACAGGTTGCTGGTACTGCGAAATAAGATCGTCGCGCGGCAGGCGCTGGACGCAACGGATAACGCATCCTTGCAAATGCTCGGCATGACGACGATGCCGGTGTGGAAAGTCCTCGAACTGACTTCGAGCCCAGGTCGACTCTGGCTATCGGACGAGTACATAAAGAAGTTTTCCAACGTCATCGGCTATGAGTTGGCGATTGGATTCATCACTTCGCTGAGTTACGACGTCGAAAAGACGCTCATGAAGCCGATCAAGGCGGGCGACGACAGCGAGGCGATCATCAAAGGACTGCAAGACACAAGAGATTTGCTCGCCAGACTGCGTGCGGAGGCTGCGACTGAAAAGGCGCGGATGGACGCGCAGAACCAAGGTATGACAGGTGCGATCGCGGAGATTCAGCATCTGGAGAGGACACTGTATCAAAACCTGTCGTCCCGGATGCTGGACAACCTGAAGTACGCCACCCGCTAAGCTGTACTGGAGCCGCGATGTATACCGTCTACACGTACTGGAACTCGGAAGGTGTCATCGCCGTTCTGAATGCGATCGTCCTGATCATGGGGGGCGGCAGCTACCTGGGACTCGCGCGGACGTTTGCGATAGCAGGAATGTTGGTGGCGGCCGGAGCAGGAATGGCGAAATTCAGCGCCAAGGAGCCGCTGCAATACTTCATCTTCCTGGCTCTCTTCTACTTCGGACTGTTCGTTCCAAAAGTGACTGTCGATGTCATCGACGTGCAGACAGGCCAGGTAGGCACGGTTGCAAACGTCCCCTTCGGTGTGGCCTTCTTCTATTCGTCGACAAGCAAGATCGGCAAGTACCTGACGGAGTCATACGAAACGGCGTTTCAACCAGTAGCAAACCTGAGGTTTGGGAAGACGGGACTGGGTTTCGGTGCGAGGGCCTTCCAGGAGGTAGCTGGAGCTAGGTCAGGTGACCCCAGGTTGTCAGAGGCGCTGCGTGAGTTCACTCGTGGGTGCATTAACCCGGAGATCATTGAAGACACGCAGAAGTACGAGGAGCTGGTCAAGTCGACGGATGTGTTCGGCACGATCATGGGGAGTGGATGGCTGAACCCAGGACGATCGGTCAACATCCCTGTGCAGGGTTCAGGGGCTTACGCGTACATGCCGTGCATCGCTGGCGCAGGTTCTTCAGCAGGTGACACCATCCTTGCTTGGTTGCTGGTGGAAGCAGGACAGCAGCAAACGTGGATTGCGCGTCGTCTGTTTCCTGACAAGGCGAATCCTTCAGCAGGTTGGGCAGCTGCGACAGCGACGATCGGAGCGGCTCTGGCGGATAGCGAAGGCTATTTGCTGGCAAATGCGAGGTCTGCTACCGCACAGATCACGCAAGGAATGATGGTCAACGCGGTCAACGACTCCGCAGGGTCGCTAGCAATAGCACGAAACGACCCTAGTGCGATGCAAGCGGCGTTGGCAGCGAAGATGGCGGAGATGCAGGCCAACGGCGCATACCGCACCAGTGCGCTGATCGGCGAGGCGGCATTGCCGAAATTCAGAAACATTGTCGAGATCGTGATCATCGCGGTATTCCCTATCGTGATGCTGCTGATCATCATGGCCGGAGACAAGGGGGGTGCTGTACTGAAGACGTACGTCATCACGACGATCTGGATTCAGTTGTGGGCGCCGCTCTATGCGGTGGTGAACTTCATGATGCTGGGGGGGATGTCCTCAAGATTCCAAGCATCATTGGACGGTGCAACCAGCCAGACGATGATGAACACGGCTGCCATCACGATGACCGCATTCAAGGAGTCGAGCCTGGCGGGGAGCCTGGTGTTCGCAATTCCTGTGATTGCGTATGCGCTCGTGAAGGGCGGCGAGGTTGCCATGTCGGGTGCGATGGGCAGCCTGACTTCTACGGCTCAGGGAGCAGCTTCATCGTCTGGATCATCTGCAGCGATGGGCAACGTGAGCGCAGGGAGTGTGGGATGGAACACGTCCTCGATGAACAACATGTCAGCGAACAAGAGCGACAACACAGGGGCGCTGACACAAGGTTCGTACGCATCGACGACAGGCGGCGTGCTCCAGGGCGGGAGCATGGGTGGTGCCATGGGTGGGCGTGCGGGGGTTGATTCTGGCAAGACAAGCATGGCGGGCGTTCAGAGCGACTTCGGTGGTTACTCAGCGATGGCCACGTCTGCATTTGGATCTGCAGCCCAAAGCCAGATGACGAGTTCAATGCGTAGTGGCAACGACGCGATTACGCAGATGTCGAACACTCTGTCGGCAGGCTTTGGGTTGAGCAGCGGAGCAACGGCAAGAAGTGGTTCCGCCTCTGATGTGGCCGCAACATGGCAAACGGGTAAAAGCAGTCAGAGCGGTTCAGGGTTCGACAAGTCACTGACAGATTCTGTGAAGTTTGGGCAGTCAGCAGGATTCTCGGTGGGGGAGTCAGTGAACCTGGCTGCATCGACTGGCGCCGGAACGAAGGGGTTTGCAAAGATGGTCGGGGATCTGGCATCGAAGGCAACAGCTTCCCCCGCGATCAAGAAGTTGGCGGGTCAGATTGCCAGCATTGCAAGCGCAGACCTCGAAGGCTCTTTCAAGTCAGACGCCGGCCTGAAACAAGCGTACGACAGCGCGCGGTCAGCTGGCGATACGGAAGCGTTCAAGTCAGGAGTAAGCACGGCGTTGACGGGAGGCAGTGGAACGTCTGCCTCCAACAAATCTACGGCAGGAACCGAAAAGAGCAGCGGGAAAAGTTCGAGCTACGACGACATCGCGGCGGCGCAGAACACAGCAAGGCAGAGCTATCAGAAGGCTGACGACATCAGCAACTCCAGCTCCAATTCGGCTCAAGGCGGTGCACAGATCAGCGCGAACATGGCGAACGCCGCGCAAGCACAACTGGGAGGCGAAGGATTTGCGAAGATGTTCTCGCCAGGCAACGAACAGGCAGCTGGAGCCTACCTCCAGGGACTGGCAAAGGAAATGGTCCAGTCGCTGGGAGGAGGTTTCACACCCCAGCCGGGAAGTGCACCGCAGGCAGGTGGCCAAGCGGGGGCACAGCTGGCAGCAGCGGCGACAGCAGCCACCACGGGCGGCGGCGGCAATCCACCTGCATTCACGCCACAGCAGGTTGACAACGTGCAGGGGAAAAAGGGTGACAACGACGCAGCAGTGGGGAAGGGTCCAAGCAGCAAACCTGCCCCGGTAGCAGGAGAAGGCGGTGCACCGGTCACGCAGGCTGGTGTGCAGGCAGAATCTGGCGCACGTCAGGCAGCTGCGGCGGCCGAGACGAAGCAAGGCGGCAGGAATGTGACTGCAGCGGTGAACAACCAGAGAGAGGCATCGCAAGGCAAGATCGAAGAAGGAGCTTCCTCGGGGGGGTTGCTGGCGCCGGCACTCGCAACGACCGGAAATTCAATCGTCAACCTTGTTTCGGGCGGGAGCGTCAAGCTGGGCGGCGACATCACCAACAATCCCGCGGCTAAAACGGGAGGCGGGATGACCTGGCGTCAGAAGGCGCGGGAAGAAGCGTCGAAGGATGGCGGTGCCAGCGGAAGCTTCTAGAGGTTCGAAGAGCGGCCGGTAGACAAGGGGTAGAAGTTATTCGTGGTTGCAGGTACTCTCCACACACAACGTGAAAAAAGAACATCCCGTTCCTTCGTTGTAAGTGGAGTACACCCATGATTCGCCAAGTCGTTGTTTCGGCTATTGCAGTAATCCTCAGTGTGAACAGTGCCTACCTTGCTCAGAGGCACGGTGGCAGCTTCTCGAATGCCCTTGTCGCGAACTTAGTCCTTTGGCTGTTCCTCGCGCACTGGCTTTCGGGTTTGATCGGATCAGTCGCATCGATCTTGCTGAAGGACTCGGCTGTGGACGAAAAGTCTCTCGGCCACGAGAAGCCCAAGTCGAAGCGCAAGCTTCATGAGAACGCACTTTCCGAGGACAACTTCCCCTCGGCAGGCGCATCAGAAGTCACTTCAGTGACGCCAGCTCTTTCCCAGGAGCCAGTGTCGACACCAGTCTCTGCGACTGTCTCGACCGCACCAGCTGTCGTTCAGAAACCTGAAGATCGCATCCGTCTCAATGAAACGTTGCCCTCGGTGTTCAAGTTCCGCCAACCGAAGAAGTCGTCTGACCGGCTTCTGGCGATCCGAGGCTAAGCTTCCCAGCTTTTCACTCTGATCTACCTCTGACCCCCCAAAGCTCCATGCGCCTCGTGCCCTGGAGCTTTTTTTTGTGCGCGTGTGTGTGAGGCGGACGTAGAAAGGGACGGCGCGAGATGACTCGGGCCGTCCCGGCTACGAAGGCAGAGGCTGCTTACCTGGAGGTCAGGCGCCGATGGGAGCGGATGGCGCTCACGTGATTGCGACGGACGTCGTAGTCGTCGTCCGAATCGTCGGCAACCAGGGATGCGGAGGCACCGGCGGACGGGCGATCACGGTAAACGATCGACACCCACACGAACACGACAGCGAGAACGCCGTAGAGCAGGTAGGTCAGATTGCTGGTGATGAAGTCCACGATTTTCTCCTTAGGTCCCCGGTAAACGATTCACAGGTTCGTTCTCTAGGAACGCATGAGGTTACTGTACACGAACCTGTGGATAAGTAAAGGGGTGTGGATAACTTATGCACACTACGCAAGCAGGATTGTTAGAAATACAACGATGGTATAGTTACTCATTCAGGCAAACGGCGATTCCGTCGAACCGTAAAACGAGCGAACAGGAGAACATCTTGAGCGATGACGCAGAGAAGGGCGCAAGCCAAACGGGTGAAAACGGCGCTGCCGCCACCGAGCAAGCACGGAAGAAGCGGAAGGCACGTACGCCGGAAGAGATCCTGAAAGAGATCGAGGCGGACGAACAAGAACAGATCAACAGGATCAAGGCCCGTGCGGCTGAAAGGAAGGCTGCTGTGACCGTCAAAGTGAGCGCTTCGGCGAAGAAGGAACTGGCCCTGACGCTGCTCAGCAAGCTGCGCGCGTCCATCAAGGGCAAGGCCGGCAATGCCGACCTGACGGATGAAGCGGCAGATGCCGAGCTGACCCGGATCGTCTACGAGCACGTCGGTGCGACGTCGGCAGGTGCCGATGCCGGCGCAAGCGGTGCTGCAGCTGCAGGTGAACCTGCTGGCGAGCCGGCACAGCCGGCGATGGCAGGCTGACCAGCAGAGCGCGAAGGCCCCCGATGCCGTGTGGTGTCGGGGGCCTATTTTTTTGGCGAAGTAACGGACAGCGGGAGAGCAGGAATGTTCAAGAACCTCAGCATCTACAGGATCGTTCCGGAGTGGAATGCAGACCTGACCCAGGCACTTTCGGAGGCGGCCAAGCAAGTATTCGTGGAGTGCGGCAAGACACAAGCGAAGTCAGTTGGCTGGACGCCGCCGCGGCAGGAACAAGGTGCACTGATCGAGTCGGTGGGCGGCCAGTGGATCATGAAGATGATGATCGAGACGAAGTCGGTGCCGGGGTCGATGGTCCGCAAGACAGCGGACGAGCGCGCGAAGGAGATCGAGGAGCAGACGGGGCGCCGTCCGAAGGGCAAGGCGCTCAAGCAGCTGAAGGAGGAGATCACGCACGAGCTGATGCCGCAAGCCTTCCCGAAGCAGGAGACGATCACGGTGTGGGTCGACCCGAAGAAACGCCTGGTGGCGGTGGACGCAGGCAGCGTCAAGAAGGGGGATGAAGTCGGCACGCTCATGGCTGAGACCTTCAGCGGGTTCGGCGTGCAGCTGGTGCAGACGAACCTGTCCGCTGCGACCTCGATGTCGGGTTGGCTGCGCGAGCGGGAGGCACCGGCGGGGTTCAGCATCGACAGGGACTGTCACTTGAAATCCACTGACGAGGGCAAGAGTGCAATCACGTACGCAAAGCACGGCCTGGATAACGAAGAAGTGCGGCACCACTTGGAGCAGGGAAAGGTTGCGACCAAGCTGGCCATGACGTGGGACGACAAGGTGAGCTTCATGCTCACCGACACGATGCAGCTCAAGAAGCTGAACTTCGAGAACGTGAAGTTCGAGAAGGCCAAAGAGGGCGAGGACGGGTTCGACGCAAACGCGGCGATCGCCACCGGGGAGCTGGCCAAGATGATCCCGGACCTGCTCGACGCGCTGGGCGGGGAGATGGTGGCAGCCGGGGCAGAGGCCTAAGGGTCGAGGACAGAAGTGGTGGGGCCAGCTCGACATGTGAAGGGCTGGCCAAGGAAAACGAGACGACCGAGGGGTAGGCCATGACAGGCGAGCAGTTGGGACAGAAGTTCTTTTCGTATCTGGCGGCGGAGAAGCAGACGCCGGCACAACCAGGTGAAGCGCACGCTTTCATCTTCGGAGCCGACGAATTCCTCGTGGACCACGAAAGGTCGGTGATCATCTTCCCGGAGATCGGCGAGGTGGGGTTCGAGAAGGACGAAGAAAACCAGACGTTTCCGGAATGGCTGGCAACGGTGGTGCAGCCCGGCGGAGAGCAGGAGATCGTCGCCGGCTACTGCGAGCCGTTCAGCGACGAAGGCAAGGCGCTGCTGCCACACGTGGGCGGGTCGATCCGCGCGATGCCGTACTGGATCAAAAAGCGGATGAACGAGCCCCGCATCCAGAAGATGCTGGCGAAGAGCCAATCCGGGAAGCGTGGGTGGCTGGGCAAGCGCTAGTGACAAGGCGGGGAGCGCGGTGAGCATCGACGAACGCGACTACATGAATGAGCCAGACAAGGGCAGGAAGTCGCCGTACTACAACCCCAAGGACCACAGAGGTCCGTCACGAGCGCCAGGCGAAGAACTGTTCGAGTGGCAGAAGCATCAACGGAAGAAGCCCGAAGTCAGTGCGTGGCCGGGCCTCTTGGTGATCTTGGTTGTGGCGGGTGCTGTGTACGCCTTCGCGAGCAGGAACGACCCAGATCGGTTCTCCTTCGTTCAGGGGTTCTGGAAGAGGGCGTCGGCACCGGATCTGGATGCGGAGTACAGGCGGCAGCAGGCTGAATCGCTGGAGACTGCGAGGCAGAGACAAGCACAGGCCGCCCAGGTGCCGAAGGCGAACAGCGGTGGGGCGCAGGCTGCAGGGACGCGCACTCAGGGGCCGATGAATCCGGATCGGGCGCGAGAGAGCAGCCTCGATCCATGCGGTGGTGTGACACCTACGACGACGGGCTTCTGGGGGCTCGACGCGGGACGTGTGCAGGGCCAGCCGAAGTGGTTTCGGTTCACCAACATGCTGGGGATGCCTGTGTTCATCGACATCAAGCGTGCGGCGGATGAAGGCAGGGTGGCCACGGCCTTCGTGATGCCGGGACAGTCGACGGTCCTGACGACGGGTGTGCAGCACTTGTCACTGACCCTGAGCCACGGGACGGCGTGGTGCAACGGCCTGGTCGGATGGCGCGACGGCCGGGCGATGCAGGTGACCGGCGGGCTTCGTGTGGAACCAGGTGCAGTTGGGGTGACGATGGAGATGCGACCTGGTGCAGGTCCGCAGGAGCAGATGTCACTCGCGGCGTTGCAGTCGTACGGGCAGCAGGATCGACGGCCGCGGGAGATCGAGGAGCAGCGAAGGTCGATGGGAACCATGGAGTTTCCGGGGCCAGGGACGCAGCCTCTGATGAGAAACGCAAGCGGGGGCTACAACGTCGCAGGGATGATCAACAGCCTGCCCGTAACGTTCCTGGTTGACACGGGCGCCTCGATCACGTCGGTGCCGGAGAACATGGGCGGCGCGATAGGCATGACGGTTTGCCAGCGGCGCACTTTCCAGACAGCAAACGGTGCGACGGTAGGGTGTGTGGGACGGGTGCAGAGCATGTCGTTCGGGGTGTTCAGGCTGCAGAATCCCGAGGTCGTGCTGATGCCGAACCTGTCCAGTCCTCTGCTGGGAATGAACGCACTGCAGGGCATACAGCTCGTGAGACAGGGTGGAGGCATGGCGCTGGTGAAACCCTGATTCGCGAGGCGTTCGGAGCGCCAAAAGAAAAAGCCTCCGAACAAAGTGTTCAGGAGGCTAGGGGGAGGGTCGAGTCTTAGGCAGCGATGGCTTTACGGGCCGGGGCTTTCTTCAGGATCTCGACGGGCGCGATCTTCCAGGCTCCATCGTCGACAGCGTCGATGATGATCTTTCCGATGTTGCTGGGACCGTCGATGGCGATGTAGACCTGTTCGGTGCAAGACAGAACGGTCATGTCGCGGTTCAGGATCAGGACGGTGAAGCAGTCGCCGGCGCGGTCGTAGCGGATCTCGAAATAGCCAGTGTGCTTGCTGGTCGAGACCGAGAAGCGAAGCGTCGGCGGCTTGTCGATGATGTCTTCTTCGTCGAGCACGTCCTGGAAGAAGACCGGTTCAGCAAGGGCGCCTGCATCGATCAAGACCTGGCCGATGGTTCGAATGCTGTCAGCTCGTTCAGAGTCGATGATGTTGATCATGTCCTTGAACTGGAAGCAAGCAATGAGATCCTTGTCGATCGGCAGCGGGCTTTTGTAGTCGCCCATGCGGTAGGTCTTCGTGATGTACGTGCCGCAGTCCTCTTCGATCGGTGCATCGAGTCGTGTGCCGTCGAAGAGACGTCGGGCGTAGGGGGTGATGCGACAGACGGAACCGACCTGGGGAACGAGGGCGAGAGACTGCTTGGCTGCAACGAAGAATTCGGTTCGCGAGGTCTTCATGAGGACGAAGTTCTCGTTCTCGTCAACGATCTTGCCTTCGAAGGGCTTGAGATCAACCTGAAAGCCGAGTTCCGAGGAGTTGGAGCGTTCGGCAACGTAGACTGCCCAACGGTATTGCCGGCAATTCGAGGCCAGGTGAATGTGAGAGACAGTGCGAACCCAGGCGCTGGCTTGGTCTTTGGAAACGGACATGGCAAATCTCCTGCAAGAGCTGTCTTCGAAGGAAGACGATCGGCTTTGCAGGCTGGTATGCGCCACAGGCGGCAGTAAACCAGAAGGTCGTGTCGGAGCAGAGCCGGAAGGTCGTGGCGGCGGCCAGGCGGCGCGTTGGCGCCCGTGAACGCGCTACCAGCTCCAGCCGACAGTCTTGCAGCCGATCGCTTTGAACAGCGCCCGCTTGTTGCCTTGGACGATGATGACGCCGTTTCGGAGCTTGACGGTCTTGGCCTTGCCCTTGGGGAGCCACAGGACAGGGATTCCTGAGACGGCTTGTGCGTTCCGAAGGGTCTGAGGTATCGGGTCTTCCTTCAGCTTCTTTCCACCAGGCGTCAGCAGCTGGGGAGCACCGAGGCCAAGGAAGGGGATCTTGACCACGATGTCGTGGATCGTCTTGATCTCGACCGCAAAGGTCTTGCCGTCGGGTGACTCGATGTGGAGATCGATGTCGCCGCCGCGTGGAAGCATGTAGTTCGGCGTTGCACTCCAGCCCTCAGGGAACTTCAGGACCTTGATGGACGACTGCTCGAACTGCTTGCCGGACCACCTAGTCAGTCCGCTGTTCAGCAGCATGCCTGACACACCGAGCAAGCCCAGGCCGCCGCAGAGGTAGTCAATGGGGATGGGCGTCTGCTTGACGGCCCAGTAGGTGACGGCCAGGCCAGGAAAGAAGAACAAGCCGCCGAACTGGAAGAGGCGGACCCAGGGTGCAAACGGTTTCTTGCTGGACATGGTGCGTGCGCGGTTGAGGGGTGAAAACTAGGGCATGAAAAAAGCTCCAAAGCAAAAATTGCGCAGGGAGCTTTAAGGGGAGGTCAACATGAACGGCAAGATGTGGAACATCAGTGCCGTGTCATGAGGAAGCCGGTGGAGGCTTCAGTCGGGTCGCGAGGAGATCAGATCGGGAGATCGTTCGAGGCGTGCTCGAACGGGTCAGCCTGCTGAGAGGTTCCAGCGCCTTCCTTGGGACGCGGAGGCTCGATGACGACGCTGATGAACGGGACGCCGGAGTCCTTGCCTTTGCGTTTCCAGCCGGCGATTCGGAGTTCGGGGCCACCTTGGACCTTGGTGAGGTTCAGGGTGCCGTAGTAGTCCGGGCTGGAGTCGGAGCGCTTTTCCTTCGTGGCGAAGATGGCGCCGTAGAACTTGAGGTCGCGCGAGATCTCGATCTGGACCGAGAGGTAGCGGACGTTCGGGTCTTCCTTGGAAGACTTGGACCAGGCTGCGCCTTTGATCTTGCCGGATTCGCCGGTGATCTGAAATTCGCCTTCCATGACAGGGCCGTTTTCGCGACGCTTGTCTTGAGCGACGTTGAACAGGGTGCCTTCGAGCTTGCTGGTGATGGTCAGTGACATGCAGTTCTCCCGCTTGGGGTTGTGAAAGTTGAGAAACGCAACGATGGGTGTCCCGGCTTTGCTTCGGGTTCGTCGTTGTGAGTCGTCATGTCGTGCGTGAACACATATCCGGACGGACCCACACGAAGAGGCGACGACGGGGCAGCTCTCCTGGCGGGTGTGTTGTCGTGGTGCGTATGAGCCAGTCTGCGCATAGGTGCAATTCTATTCCTGCAAGCATTCATAATATGTAGCGGACTCTAGAATTCCCCGGAGCTGAAGAGAACTCGATGACGCACGGAATGAGGGCGGGAAATGTCTTTTGCCTCTTGCTGGCCCTGGGCCTGGCAGGGTGCGATGGCGCGCTCTATGATTTCTGGGGCACCAAAAGGGAAGAAACTACGAATCTGCTCCTGAGAGCAGAGAACGGAGACCCGCTGGCGTACGAGAGCCTGGTGACGATGGCATCAGGAAAGAAGAAGGGCGACCCGCTGGCGGCTGCCCAACTGGGGTACATCAACCACCTGGGGCTCGGAGGTCGGTCGGTGGACCTGAAGGCAGCCAAGGCGGCGTACGCCACAGCCAGGGGCGTGGTTCGTGAGGCGGACTACAACGCCGGCCTGATCGAGCTGTCCCAGGGCAACTTCGAGGAAGCCGTCGCTCGTTTCGCGCTGGCAGCGGGCGGCAAGGACAGGGACGGCATGACGCGGGCCATGGTCCAGATGGCCATGGTCTACGAGGCAGGCAAGGCCGGGGCGCCGAGAAGTGCGAGCCTGGCTGCCGAGTGGTACGAGTACGCGGCGGACAAGGGGGACCTGTTCGCCAAAACTCGGTTCGCGATGATCCTGCTGATGGGCAAGGGACGGGCGGCGGACATCCCCCGCGGGCTGTCGATGCTTGAACAGGCAGCGCTGTTCGGTAACCGCGAGGCGCGGGTTGCGATGTCGGCGGTGCACGCGAACCCGAAGATTGCCAGCGTCGAGCCGAGCCGGGAGCTGGCAGGCAGGTGGCTGATCGTGGCCTCAGAAGGATCGGAGACGCTCACGAGGGCGGCTGATGCCTACATGGCTGCGCTGACACAGGACGAGCAGCGGGCGGTGAACGATTCGGTTCGGCTGTTCAGGTCAGGCCATCGGACGATCGTCGACCCGGACGACTACAAGGCGCCGCTGCGGATCGAGAAGGACAAAAGCTGATGATGGTCGTCATCGCGGAGAAGCCTTCACTTGCAGGAGAGATCGCCAAGGCCATAGACCCAGGAGCACGACGCCTGGACGGCTACTTCGTCGCCGGTGGGCACTTCGTGACCTATGCATTCGGGCACCTGTACGAACAGCTGAAGCCTGAGGAGTACGACGCGGCGCTGAAGGCGTGGGACCTGGCGACGCTCCCCTTCGTGCCGGCGCAGTGGCGGATGAGGCCTCGGAGCCTGAAGGACAAGAGCGGGAGGGACGTCAAGAAGGACGGAAAGATCCAGCTCGACCTGAAGATCGTGGCGCAGATCGCAACGATCAAGCGGCTCGTGCAAGGCGCAAGCCTGGTTGTGAATGCAGGTGATGCTGACCGCGAGGGACAGCTGATCGTCGACGAGATCCTCGGGGAGATCGGCTGCACGGTGCCGGTGAAGAGGCTGTGGCTGAACGAGCTGAACGTGCCGGGGATTCAGAAGGCGCTAGCCCGGATGAAGGGGAACGACGAGTACCTGACGCTGTCACTGTCTGCACGTGCGAGGTCGCATGTCGACTTCTTGATCGGCATGAACGCGACGCGCGGGTACACGAAGCTGTGGCAGGTAGCAGGAAACGACGGGATGGTCCACGTCGGCCGGGTGCAGACGCCAACCCTGTGGCTGGTGCACCAGCGCGAGATGGAGCGAGCGAACTTCAAGCCCGTCGATCACTACGGCGTGAAGGTGTCGCTGAAACACGCGAACGGCATCTTCGACGCGCTGTGGGTGCCTCCGGCCCAGGCGGCGTTCCTGGATAGCGACGGAAGGGTGCTCAACCGTGCCGAAGCGCAACGGGTCCAGAAGGCGGTGGACGGGGCGACGGGCGAGGTTGAATCGACGAAGACGGAGGACAAGCGTCAGGGCCAGCCGCTTCCGTACACCTTGATGGACATCCAGAAGGAGGCGAACAAGCTGGGCTTCACGCCTGCGAAGACGTTGGAGATCGTCCAGGCGCTGTACGAGGAGCACAAGATCGTCAGCTACCCCAGGACGGACTGCCCGTACCTGCCGGAAGCGGACTTCGCTGATGCCGCGGGGGTGATCGCTGCGGCGAAGCGGAACTACGGGTCGGAGTGGTCGTTCCCCGGCAAACCGGACCTGACGATCAAGAGCGCTGCCTGGAACGACAAGCAGATGGGCTCGCACTCGCACTTCGGGATCATCCCCACGGTTGGGCAGAAGTCGGTTGCTGCACTGTCGCCGCAGGAGCGTCTCCTGTACGACATGGTGGTCCGAAGGTATCTGGCGCAGTTCGAGCCGGTGCACGAGTACAAGGCGACGGTTGCGCTGATGCGGGTCGCAGGCGAGCAGTTCAAGTCAACGGGCCGGATGGTGACGGTCAAGGGCTGGAAGGTGCTGTACGAGGGCAGTGCTGGCGGAGATCAGGACGATGCGAGGTCGCCCGCGCTGCCGGTGCTGGCCGTCGGTGATCCAGTCCTGGTGGAGAACAGCACGCTGCAGGCAAAGCGGACGGAGCCGCCTCCACTGCTTGACGGGGCGTCGTTGCTGGATGCAATGAAGAACGCGCACAGGTACGTGACGGACCCAGCTGTAAAGAGCAGGCTGAAGGACGTCGAAGGGCTCGGCACGGAGGCTACGAGGGCGCCGACGATCGAGAACCTCGTGCTCAACAAGTACATGAACGAGGTCCCGAAAAAGGGTGGGAAGAACAAGGGCATGGACTACATGACGACGGCTCACGGCAAGGCGCTGCTGAAGCTGGTGTCGGAGGAGCTTTCGAAGCCGGACCTGACTGCCTGGTGCGAGGGGAAGCTCGAAGAGATCGTGGCAGGGACGATGCAGTTCGACAGGTTCGCCGGCATCGCCGAGAAGCTGACGCGAAAGATCGTCGACGAGATCAAGCACCCGGACGCAGGTCTGAGGGTGCCAAAGGTGGAGAGCGACAACGTCCAGCCGTGCAGCAGCTGCGGTGGAACGATGACCGTCCGCACGACCACGAAAACGAAAGAGAAGTTCTGGGGATGCAGAAAGTACCCGGACTGCAAGCACACGGAGGCCTACCAAGAGCCTGCCAAGGGGCGGAAGGCGGGGCCTGCGTCATTCAAGAGTAAGCCAAGACCGAAGAGGCATGAGAGTGCCTCGACACATGCCAGCGGGTCGGACTTCCCGATCTAGCTCGATTCAACGAACCAAGAGGATAGAGATGAGCACCATCATGACCAGATTGAGCGGCGCTGTGCGCGGCATGTTCAGCAAGAAGAAGAAGGATCAGGACGAGGTTCTGGTGGGCATGACGGACCAGATCATCGCCGGCGGAGGCCTGGCCACGCCGGAGGGGATGATGGCGCTGCAGGCCGTTCTGCTGGCCGACTCGCAGCGTCAGCGAGCACACGAGCGAAAACTCCAGAACGACGAATCGCGCTGGAAGATGATTCGACGTGGGACGCTGCTGTTCGTGATGCTGTCCGGCGCGATCTCCGGAAGCATCCTGTACCTGTACCGCAACGGCTTCAAGATGCCGAACAACAAGCCGGTGTCGGTGGTGTCTATCACAGGCGAGATCGGACTGTCGCCGGGCGGCTCGGCGGAGAACATCATCCCGTCACTGCGGAGAGCGTTCGAGAACTCGGACTCGAAGGGGGTGATCCTTCGCATCAACTCCGGTGGCGGACTGCCGGTCGACGCAGAGCGTGTGAACCGTGAGCTGGAGGCGCTGAAGAAGGCGTACCCGGAGAAGGAAGTAACCGCGGTGATCGAAACGGTCGGTGCTTCGGCTGCGTACATGATGGCGGTCCACGCAGACAAGATCTGCGCGGGCAAGTACAGCCTGGTCGGGTCGATCGGAGCCATCGTCAGCGCGTGGAACGTCAACGGCCTGGCGCAGAAGCTTCAGATCAGCAAGGACTCCTACGGGTCGGGCAAGTTCAAGGCGCTGCTGGACCCCTTCAAGGAGATGAACCAGGAAGAGAAGGACAAGATCTTCTCGCTGGTCTACGAGCTGGGCGGGACCTTCGCGAACGAGGTCATGGACAAGCGCAAGGACAAGCTGAAGCTGACGCGCGACGAACTGGCCACCGGCGAAATCTGGACAGGCACCCTGGCGGTGAAGAACGGGCTTGTGGATGAGATCTGCACCATCGAAACTGTCGCTGCGAAGTACGACGCGCAGCCTCGCGACTACGGGCCCTACACGTCGCAAAACGGCTGGACGAACGACGTGGCACGTGCGATCGGCCGCGGGTTCGCGAACGGCGTGATGTCAGCGATGGACAGCCAGGCTGTGCAGCCGAAGTAAGGCAACGGACATTAGGGAGGGAGGGGCGGAGTCCGGCGCACATGATCAACGAGACAAGGGTGGGAGACCTGAGGGAGAAGAAGGCATGGAACGCATGGGTCGAGCTGCAGACCGAACCGGTGAGGGCGGTGCTGCGTATGGCAGCGTTCCAGTACCTCGAAGAGGCGGACACGATCTCGCTGGTGTTCCCGAACGCCTCGCTGGGGCAGCTGACACCAACGCTGTGTGAGCACTTCATCGAGCAGATGAGGGCTCTGCACCAGGATCGGCTTGGGCGGTGGCTGGATCAGACCGGGGATGCGTCAGCAACGGTGGGGCCTCCGAAGGCGGCTGTGATGCCAAATCTTTCGATCGAGATCGCGCCGCCGTTTCTGGCGAGCCACTGAAGGAAGTTCATGAAGCACCTGGTGACGATGGCCTTGATGGCAGCGACAGGGCTGGCAGCAGCGCAGGGGAAGGCGGAGCCAGCCCAGGACCTGGTGTGTGTATCAGCTGCGCCAGGCAAGGAACTGTGCACAGGCACGGTGGCGAAGCGGAAGATCGGGGAAGCATTGCTGGTCTTCGACGATGCTCCCAGGGAGCAAGAGATCCGGGGAGCAGGCGAGGCGAGCGTGAAGACAGCGGACCTGTCGCGGCCAGCCAAGACCGCAGAGCGGCGCAAGGCGGTGTACGTCACCGGCGAAGACTGGTGCAAGGACAACAAGAGGTAGCAGGCATGGGGTTGATGCAGACGCAGGAGCAAGAGATGGCGCAGCCGCACAGCGTAGAAGCTGAGCGTGGGGTGCTGGCGTGCCTGCTGACGGACCCCAGCAACCAGTACGAAAAGCTGTCGGGAATCCTCAGGCGCGAAGACTTCTACAGGAACGACCACAAGATCTTCTACGAGGCGATCGAGTCGTTGTGGGTGGCTGGAAAGGTCGTGGACCCGGTGACGGTGGCGGATGTGGTCGACCGGAGCGGCGCAGGCGACCAGACGGGTGGCGTGGCGTACCTGCGCAAGCTCATCAGCCGAACACCGGATGTCACTGGTGCGGAAGGCTGGGCGCAGATCATTCGGGAGAACTCGCAGCGCCGCAAGGTGATCGCTGCGTGCGTCGAGACGATCTCGGAGATGCAGGGCGGCAAAGGCAAGCCTCTGCACGAGAGCACGTCGTCGCTGGAAGGCAAGCTGCAGGAGATCGGCGAGGACCGGCGGAACGTCGACGTGACGATCGGGTCGGTGGCAGAGTTTTCGATGAAGGCCGTGGATCAGATCCAGCAGGCCAGCGAGTCGAAGGCAAGCGACGGCGTGACAGGGATCAGGACGGGCCTGGTGTCCCTGGACCAGGAGACAGCTGGACTACAACGGGGTGACCTGATCATCCTGGCCGCGAGGCCTTCCATGGGCAAGACCTCGTTCGCGCTCCAAATTGCAGAGAACGTGGCAAGGAACGAAAAGCTGCCGGTGGTGGTGTTCAGCATGGAGATGGGCGGGACACAGCTGGCGATGCGGCTGCTGAGCAGCATGACGCGGATCGACCAGAGGCGGCTGCGTTCAGGCGATCTCAGGGAGCAAGAGTGGACGGACCTCGTGGAAGCGGTAGAGACGCTGGCGAACGTCGACGAGTGGATCGACACGCAAGGTGCGCTGAATCCGAGCGAGTTGAGGTCGAGGCTCAAGCAGTTCGTGAAGAAGCACGGCAAGCCGGGCTTGGTGGTGATCGACTACCTGCAGCTGATGACAGGCAAGGGAGACGAGAACCTGAGGGCGAACGAGATCGCAGCCATCTCGCGAGCGCTGAAGGCGATGGCCAAGGACTTCGATGTGCCGATGATGGCGCTCTCGCAGCTCAACCGCCTGGTGGAAGCACGGCCTGACAAGCGCCCGATGATGTCGGATCTGCGTGAGAGCGGAAGCCTCGAACAGGACGCCGACCTGATCATGTTCATCTACCGCGACGACTACTACAACCCAGACAGCCAGCAGAAGGGGCAGGCTGAAATCATCATCGGTAAGCAGCGACACGGGCCGACGGGGATGGTGATGATGAACTTCGACAAGCCGCACTCCCGCTGGTCAGATGCAGGTAGATACTGAAGCCAGATGGACACGAAGCAGTTGAACGAGATCGAGCTGGACCTTCTGGACATGGCCAGACACGCAGCAGGATCGGCGCAGAGGGATGCCAGGCGTGCGGTGATGATGCTGGCCAGGAAGCACAGGCTGTCGGAACTGGGCGACCAGCTGCGTAACGTGTGCCTTCAGAGCGGGATTCCGGTGGAAGCTGAAGAGCAGCGACCAGGTGACGACCTGATGCAGTCGCAAGGCGTACTGAAGGCACGCGAGACGATGGGCCTGCTGTGCGTGATAGCACGAGGGGATTGCGGGAAGCTGAAGGGGTTCCGAGTCGCGTTGGACTACGCGCTTTCGGACTTCGGCGCGAAGCAGGTGCTGGGCCAACTCAACCTGCTGGTGCAGCAAGGTGAGACTGAAGCGGCTCGCGCCATTGCCGTCTACGTGTCGGTCGACGAGCGCAAGAGCTACGCTTCAGTGGGGAGAACGTTCCTCAAGGGGCTGGGCGCCCCTGGCTGATCGGCTCACCGCGGCTCAGGCGAGCGTGCGGGAGACGGGCCTTGACGCAGCGCGCGGAACGGGCGGCATCGATGCCAGGTAGGCGGCACGGATGTAGACGACCATCGACCATACCGTGAGGACAGCGGCCACCCAGATGAGCGGGCCACCGATGTGGACAGTCGTGAGCTTGGCTGTGATGTGGAAGTCGACCAGCAGGAAGGGGATGGCGACCATCTGGCAAGCAGTCTTCAGCTTGCCGATCCAGGCGACGGAGACGGTCTTCGCCTTGCCGATCTGGGCCATCCACTCGCGCAGGGCGGACACGGCGATCTCGCGGCCGATGATGACCACGCAGACGATGGGATGGATGCGTGCCATGTGCACGAGAACGATCAGCGTGGCGCAGATGAGCAGCTTGTCAGCGACGGGGTCCAGGAACGCGCCGAAGGCCGACGTCTGGCGCCAGGTCCTGGCCAGGTAGCCATCGAGCCAGTCGGTCAGCGCGCACAGGACGAAGATGCCGGCGGCGACGATCTGAGCCACACGAGAGGTGAGCATGTCCTCGGGCAGGTAGAGAGTAGCCAGCAGGACAGGGATCAGCGCGATGCGCGCCCATGTCAGGATCATTGGAATGCTCATTGAGGTCTCCCGAACGGTGTAGCGATGGTGATGGAGGGAAGGGACTCGTGCGGCAGCCGGAGGTGAGCAGCAGGAGGGGTGAAGGAAGGCAGAAAAAGAAAAGACCCAAGAGCGCGCGTGGCGACATCGAGGGTCTTAGGGGAGGTCATGGTCAAGCGGCCTGAGCAAGCAGGGACGCGAAGGGAGTACGACCGCTGCGGACGAACTCATCACACCAGTCGATGTCCTTTGCACCATCGGGGATGGGCGAAGGAGGGATCGCAACGGAACACTTGATGCCTTTGGCCCAGAGGTTTTCGCGAAGCTGGTGAGCAGCTTCCTGACCGTGGCCGGTCGGATGCAGTTTCGTCGGCGAGTTCTTGTCGGCAAAGACAATGACACGCTTGACGCCTGGTGGAGGCAGGAACGATGGCATGAAGGTAGCGCTGACGAGTGGCCAGCAAGGGATGCAGGTTGCTTCGGTGACAGCAATGGCGGTTTCGATGCCTTCACAAACACCGATGGTCTCTGCTTGCGGAAAGAGTCGGATCGCTGAACCTTGAAGGCTGACGTAGCTCGGGTGAGACATCAGCTTCTTGGCTTGCGGGACAGACGCTTTGGTTCCTTCGCGACTGAGGTAAGTGCGATGCAAGCAGACGCCGCGTTCCTTGGAATCAACAACCAAACCGATGAGGGTCGGATGCGGTCCTGAACGATTCTTGCCTTCGAAATCCTGCCAGTGGAGGCCAGGGTGCATGCGGAGCATCTCGGGCAGCAGTGTGAAACCGCGCTGCTTGAGATACAGGCGTGCGGGCGCTGCGTCAGGGTGAGTCAGAGTGAGAGCGGAAGCGTAGACCGAGCTGAGCCGTTGACGGATGGATGCATCTTCGACGGCTGGATCGACCTTGGGCTTCGCGGGAGCGGCAGGAGCGCGCTTGTCACTTTGAACGTCTGCGCCGCCGAGGATCTTGTGGACGTCAGCGAGGATGTCCTTGTAGGAGTCCCCAGTAGCGAAAGCGATCAGTGAGAAGCCATCGGGAAAGCCGCCGCAGGTGTTGCAGTGGCCGCCTCCAGTTTCCTTGACATCCTTGTAGACACGAAAACCATCGCCATAACCTTCGGTGCCATGTACGGGACAGGGTCCATGTCTTCCAGGCTTGTCGAGGAAGGGAGCGAGACTGGGGGCCAGGCGTCGAAGGATGTCATCCCAGTTGCCTGAGGCTCGACGCTTGACATCTTTGCCATCAATGTAGGGCATGAATTTCTCCGAATGAGGTGGCGTCCGAAGTGGAGCCTTGAACCTTGCCCTACGCCATGTCCTGCGACAGCTAGTGAAAAAAGCCATTCCCGTTTGTGTACAGGTCGCACTTGTGAGAGTACGCCTGTTTCTCATCACTCGCAAGGCATCGCAGGTGGCAACGGTTGACACAGGCAATCCAGCCTGGGACCGATATGGAGATTGATATGAAAACTAAAAAAATGCTGCACGAGCATGTCGTGACGTTGGTGGAGTTCGGAGGGCACATCGCTGCAGGTTGTGTGCTGTTCATGCTCATTGGCCTGGCTGCGCTTGGACTGGAAATGTTCACTGCGTGGCTGGAGTTCATGGGGATGAGCGCAGGTGCCGTCAAGGTGCTTGCTGTCATCGAAGCCGTCATGCTTTGGCTGGATGTCGGCTTGATGGCTGTGTGGGTCGCAGTGAGCAGCTTCAAGGCAAGCCGCGACGTTCTGGCAGACTTCAAACGCTAACCTCAAGGGCACATGAACAAGCAGAAAACTCTTTGGTGTGCTTTCACAGCGGCGTTCAACGAGACGCCCAAGGGCTTCTTCCGACCCGCTGTGATGGCCCTCAGCTCGGTTCTCGAACCGATCAGGACTCCGGTCGCTCGACGCAAGTCGGTCGCGCTGGAACCCATTGACCCGAAACATCGCAAGAAATAGGCTGCATAACGACGAACCACCCGAAACCTCCACGACAATACTGTCTGGAGGTTTTCTTTTTCGGATTACCATAATACAATACTCAAGAAGTTTATAGAGTGATCGCGTAGGATCAGATCGTCGACGGGTGGGATCAGGAGCTGGTGACATGGGGGCTGTAGAAGCGGTAGCGGTCGGAGACGAGCTTGGGCGGCTGAAGAGGCTGGGCATGACCAAGCTGGCCGAGTGCTTGCTGTCGGTGCCCAAGGTCTACCTGGACTACACGCAGCCGATCAGGGCAGTGGACGCAGACGCGCACGTCGGAAAGGCGTGCTACTTCATCCTGCGAGCAGGAAAGAAGGAATCGTTCGACGGCTCAGGCAACCCCACGACGTTCTGGAAGTCGGTGATGAGGGTGAAGCTGGACTGCAGCGACTCACGCGGCAACAAGGTCAGGGTGAGCGCCCTCGGCAACGTCTGGCCGTGGAAGGGCGTGAAGGAAGGGGACGAGCTTCACCTGTACGGCGAGTTGAAGACGTGGCGAGAGTTCCTGCAACTCGACAGCCCGGCGTTCGTCTCGCCTGCACAGCGCGGCACGGTGGGAACGGTCTACTCGGGCAAGCGTGGCCAGGTCAGCGGGGAACTGCTGGCAGACGGCGTGGCGCGGGCGATGCACAGGCTGGAAGACGCTGAATACATGCTGCTGGCACAGGCAGGGCTGCGGGCGTCGGAGTTCAAGGACATCACCGGGGTGTCGTCGGCGCAGCTGCTGCTGGAGAAGCTGCACAACCCGAAGTCGGTTCGGGAGGGCATGCGTGCGAAGGAAATCGCGAGGAAGCTGGCGTGTGAATCGGTGATCAGGCGTGCCGCGGCTGCCAAGACACGGCCGCCGGTGGCCCAGTCAGGAATCGCGATCCGCAACGATGTGGTCGAGCAGCTGATCGCCAGCCTGCCATACAAGCTGACGGGTGACCAGCTTCAAGCGATCCAGGAGATCGTGGCGGACCTGAGGTCGGCCTACGCGATGCGAAGGCTGCTGTCAGGTGACGTGGGGACGGGCAAGTCGATCGCTTTCATGCTGCCGGCGGTGGCCGCGTACATGTGCGGAGCCCAGGTGGGCATTCTTGCGCCGTCGCAGTTGGTGGTGGAGCAGCTGGCGCGGGAACTGCGGGAGATGTTCCCGGGGGTGAAGGTCTGCGAGGTGCTGTCCGGCAGCAAGGCAGAGGACGGCATCCTGATCGGAACGACTGCGCTACTGAAGGCGGCGGCGAAGGCAAAGAAGGTGTTCGACCTCTTCATTACGGACGAGCAGCACAAGTTCAGCGTCGAGCAGAAGTCGGCGCTGGTGTCGAAGCACACCAACATCCTTGAAGCAACGGCCACCGCGATCCCCCGGACGCTGGCCCTGGTGCACTTTGGCGGGATGGACATCTCGGTGCTGCGGCAGAGTCCGGTGAAGAAGGTCATCACGACCCGGCTCACGCGGGAATCGGACAAGCCCAGGCTGAACAAGTTCATGGCGGCGGTGCTGGCCAGGAAGGACCAGATCGCCGTGATCTACCCGTTCGTGGCGGCGGGCGGCGTGACCGAGGGCGAAGATGGAGAGGTGAAAGGGAAGGAAGAGAAGGCGAGCGTCGAGGCGGCCGGGGCACGGTGGTCAGCCAGTTTCCCGAACCGGGTCGGCGTGCTGCACGGGAAGATGACGCCCGAAGAGAAAACGGCAGTGATCGCGAAGATGCATGCGAAGGAGATCGATATCCTGATCTCCAGCCTGGTCATCGAGGTCGGCGTGACGTTGCCAAGCCTGAAGGCGATGCTGATCGTGCGCGCAGAGCGGTACGGGGTTTCCCAGATTCACCAGCTCCGCGGCCGGGTGTCGCGAAAGGGAGGCCACGGCTACGTGTTCCTCCACATCGGCGATGATGTGCCGGAGGACGCGCTTCAGCGGCTGGAGCTGCTGGTCGAATGCGGAGACGGATTCACGCTGGCCGAGCGCGACATGGACCTGAGAGGGTTCGGTGACATCGAGGCAGACAGCGAATCCCAGACGGGTTCGAGCAGGACGCTGTTCTGGGGCGTGAACCTGACCCACAAGGAACTGGCAGAAGCATCGGCCCGCATGGGCGTGACCTGACGCAAGGTCGTGGCGGGCCTGGCAGGACGCCGCAAGCCGGTCCAGCTACAGCCAGGACAACAGGGTGTCTGGGTGGACGAGCAGTGCGCCGGCGGGGCACATCACGGGGATCAGTTCGTCAGGCTGGGACCACTTCTTCAAGCGGCGGACAGCCTCGATGCCGACCGACAGGACGGGGATGAAGGGGTCGGCGTACACGAGAAGTCGATCGTCAGAGATCAGGTACGGCCGCATGCCCAAGGAGATCGCCTCGACGGCTGGGTGGGGGTACGCGCAGCTCTGCGCGTCCATGTACTCACGGACGGTGGTGAAGTACATGTGGGGGAAGACTCTTGCGACCTCCGAAACGCGCGCAGCAGACACCAGCCGAAACCCGACGGCTCGTTGGCATGCGTCATCGATCAGCTGGCGGTCCATCATCAACGTGCTGGATTGGTCTTAGGCAAGCAGGAAGACAGCCGGATGGTAACGGACAAGACAGGGCAGTTGCTAGGGAGATAGGAGTGGAACGCGGCACTGATGGAAACGGGGGGCGGCTGAAAGGCGCGTGGCTCGCGTCTTTGGTCGTGGCGGCCTGGGTGGTTGGGATTTGCCTGGGAGGCTGGTCAAACGCAGCGCTGTCGGCTGAAGGTGCGCTGAGCGGGCCGCCGGCGGGGACGATCGGTCTCCTGCAGCTTGAGGCGGTGTTCGGCAGCGACGCGTGCGACCCGGCGCCCACAAGGGCGGTACCGATCTACGGGCGACCTGGTCACACGAAGAAGATAGGCGAGATCGTGGTTTCGCTCCCGATGGTGGGATCTCGGGAAGGCGGATGTACGGAGCGAGAGGTGACGGTGAGGAAGCCTGGTGCGCATGACGAAGCACTGCCTACGCTCGAACACAGTTATGAGATGAAAGCAGCGGTCGTGCTTCAGCGCGAAGGCGACTGGTGCCGGGTGAAGCTGAAGACGGGTTCGGCGTGGGTTCAGGAGGCCTGCAGAACGGGTTTCATGAGGGTCGAGCAGCTGTTGGCCGAGAAGTCGCTGTACCTGGTGGAGGGTGCTGGTGCCGCCGCGAGGAAACAGCCGGGAGCGGGAACGTCAGAAGCGGCCGATGAAGGGCTGAGAACCGCAGTTTCAAAAAGCTCGCCAAAGTTCATGAGCATCAGGAAGATCAACGGGAACGTGTGGGTGGAACTGGAGGTGGGGAGCGACGAGGGTTGCGATGCTGAGGCGGGTAAGACGGCAGCGGGAAGGCTTTGGCTGCCGCTGCGGGACGGGCAGGGGAGGCTGACGCTCTGGTTCAACTCGCGTGGGTGCTGAGGGGAAAGGTGAGGGGAAAGACCGCCAACCGGATGTCTCCGGTATGCCGAGACAAGCTCCGGTATTGCCCGCGGGCTGGGTGCTGAATCGTGCATTTCCTGCACGATCCTCTGCTGCACGTAGCAGGCAACGACACCGTCTCTTGGTTGTGATGCTCGAACGTGCAGAACTTGCACGCTGAGGCGGTCCATATCGGAGAGAAA
>Ga0209181_10000754_pt1 | contig 59711 bp, 37 predicted proteins | sample MAT05_FD_187208 | JGI IMG/M metagenome (GOLD analysis project Ga0209181, IMG submission 187208) | Freshwater microbial communities from Lake Fryxell liftoff mats and glacier meltwater in Antarctica - MAT-05 (SPAdes) (version 2) | ecosystem: Environmental > Aquatic > Freshwater > Ice > Liftoff...
GACGGCGCTCAGCACAAGTGCGCTCAACCCTCAACCGTCGAGAGTTGAGCGCCGTCGAAACTCGGTTTATTGGTACTTTATTTTCACGCAAGTCCCTAAGCTTGAGATTCGAGGACTTTAAACAAACAGAGAGTTGTTGCGCTATCGATCGCCTCTTTGGTCAAGAACCCGATTCAGATTCGGCATCACCCTAAAATCCATGAAATTTAACAGCCTGGTTCTACTCTCCTTCCTCTTGATTTGCTGCTGGCTTCTCCCCGCCGCCGCTGCCGATTACCCACCCCCCCTATCCTTCAGCAACGCCGAATTGCGGGGACGAGATTTTTCTGGGCAAAATCTACGGGTTGCGGAGTTATCCAACGCCAATTTGGAGCGCGCTAATTTCACCGATGCCGATTTACAAGGCACTGTCCTGAGCGCGTCTGTCATGACCTATGCCAACCTGCACGGCGCAAACATGACCAACGCCTTGACGGATTTAGTCAACTTTACCGGGGCAGACCTGACGGATGCCATTTTGGTGGAAGCAATTTTGCTGCGATCGAACTTCACCAATGCCGATATCACCGGCGCAGATTTCACCGATGCGATTTTAGATGGCTCTCAGGTCAAAGACCTCTGCAAACGTGCCGCCGGGATCAACTCCAAAACAGGAGCCGTCACTCGCGATTCTTTAGGCTGCTGAGGGGACAAAGCCTGATGGTTTCCTGATAATTTGTGGAAGCATTGTGCCCTAGGTTAAACCAAAACCATCTGGGATAATGCTGGGAAGCTATTAGTGGAATGAACTCATGCATAGAGTAGGGGTAATCGGGGGAGGACAACTGGCTTGGATGATGGGGGATGCCGCCAAGTCCTTGGGACTGGAGATGGTAGTGCAAACTCCCGCTGCTGATGATCCCGCCGTAGCTGTGGCTACGTCCACGATTCTGGCAAGCATTGACGATATTTCCGCAACAGCCAAATTAGCAGAGCAGTGTGACCTCATTACCTTTGAGAATGAATTCGTCAATCTAGAATCCCTGGCTCCCTTTGCCCAGCGAGGCGTGTGCTTCTACCCCAGCCTCAAGACCCTAGCGCCGCTATTGGACAAGTACCACCAACGTTGCTATTTACAAGGACTGGGATTGCCCGTTCCTCCCTTCCGGCTGTTGGAGTTGGGGATCGATGAGGCGGGGTGGCAGTCGATCGCCTTTCCCTGTGTTTGCAAAGCCCGTCGCCATGGCTACGACGGACAGGGTACTTTCATCATTCCAGACCGGGAAACATTGGAGCAGGTTTGGCTCAGCCTGAACCAAGACTCTGTGCTGCTCGAAGCCTTTGTGCCCTTCGATCGTGAGTTGGCAGTAGTGGGCGCTCGATCGGTCACGGGTGAGGTGGCGATTTTCCCGATTACTGAGACTCAGCAAGAGAAACAGGTGTGTCGGCGAGTGCTAGTCCCTGCCGACGTGGAGCCGTCGATCGCCACTCAAGTTGAGTCGATCGCCCACACCCTACTCACCAACCTGCAAGCTGTGGGAGTTTTTGGGATCGAACTTTTTTTAACCACCGATGGAAAAGTCCTGATCAATGAAATTGCGCCCCGCACCCACAATTCTGGGCACTTCACCCTGGATGCCTGCGAAACCTCCCAATTTGAGCAACACTTCCGCGCCATTTGTGCCCAGCCCCTGGGTAGCCCCGCCTTGAAACCAGGCTGCAAAGGGGCAGTCATGGTGAACCTTTTGGGCTACGAAGACTCTACCAGCGACTATGCGACTGAGCGGCACCGCCTCGCTGAAGTGTCCAATGCCCACGTCTACTGGTATGGCAAAGCATCCCGCCCGGATCGCAAACTGGGGCATGTCACCGTAGTCTTGACGGAACCCGATCGCCACCAAGCAGAGTCGATCGCCCAAACCCTAGAATCCATTTGGTACAGGACTTAAAAATCTTACAGATATAATTTAATCAGGATGGTGACATTGCTAAACAGGTCTGGATAACCGATCGCAGTGACCCCAGAAACCCTCCCTTGGGCAACCCCGATCGCTCCTGAAATCGGGCTACAATAAACACAAGTTCCACTACGACGTTGGTGACTGCCAATATTGTTTTATGATCTATGCTTTGTCTTATTAGGGAACCAAACGGATCTGGTAGCAGTAGACCGGGCATGTACCCGGAAACTTTAAGCCAGAAATACGGTACCCACCTGGTTTTTAACCAGGTCAAAAACTGAGGTAAGACGGCGTTGTGGGGAACCCAACAAAATTGATTAAGCTCCTCTTTTTGTTCAGTCAGAATCTGTTCAAAAGGGGGAGCTTTTGGTATTGGAATCTAAATTAGGACATTGAGCAAAGCCTATGTTGCTGCATTTAAGTACGTGGACTGACGTTGAAGCCTATCTAGAACATTCCCAAGGAATTATTGTGCCGATCGGTTCCACAGAGCAGCATGGGCCAACCGGATTGATTGGGACGGATGCCATCTGTGCAGAGACGATCGCCCAGGGAGTTGGGGAAGCGACCCATGCTTTAGTGGCTCCCACCATCAACGTGGGCATGGCTCTGCACCATACCGCGTTCCCTGGCAGCATCAGCCTGCGCCCCAGCACCCTCATTCTGGTCATTCGAGATTATTTGACCTGTTTGGTCAGGTCTGGATTCACAAAATTCTTTTTCATCAACGGACATGGTGGCAACATCGCGACGCTGAAGGCAGCCTACGCTGAGGTCTATGCAGTGCTGGCGGACTTGAACCTACCGAACAGCGATCGGGTGCAATGTCAGACAGGCAACTGGTTTATGTGTAGCTCTGTTTATAAGCTAGCTAGGGAACTCTACGGCGATCAAGAAGGCTCCCACGCTACGCCCAGTGAAGTAGCCCTAACCCAATATGTTTACCCAACCGCCGTGAAGCATATTGAATTGCCCCCAGCCGCTAAAGGGCACACCTTTTACGGAGCAGCCGATTTTCGGCAACGCTTCCCAGATGGACGCATGGGGTCGAATCCCTCTTTGGCTACGGCTGAACATGGCAAGCAATTTTATAATCTAGCCGTGAAGGAACTCAGCAACACCTACCTGGAATTCTTGGGGCAAGTTGTTCATTAACAATACTTCAGTCGCACCCCTTCAACTGGGAAGTCGGAAGTCAGAATGAGCATCCATCCAGAACCTGTACCCAAGTTTTCAACCCTCCGAACTCCTCCGACTCACATCATGGATTCGGTTGGCTCACTAAAGGGGATCACTTTGTGGAATTGAGTGTAATCCACTGCTCGCTTGCCATCGGGAAGCCGGACGATGATATCCACGAAGCGCATATTCCAAACTATCTCGCCAGCGATGTAGGAGTGGCGGGCGTGGATGGTTTGAGACAACGTAGCATCTAGCCCCATTAGCGTCACGATGATTTCGGTCGCTGATGCCGTGAGGGATTCCGGTGTTTGACCGTACAGAAGACTTGTTTCATCAATCTGATGCATGACAGTCCAAGTCAGGGCAAAGATGGGCGTTTGGGATCGCACCAATTTCAGGTCGTGGAATCGTCTCACCGCTTCCCCTTCTGAGGTCACTTCATCACGGACTAACGCTAATTTCAACTGAGCTTCCACGATCTGGTTGTCGCGCTCATTGGCAACGCGAAACATCAAGGTCAGAACCCCGTTGTAAGGGGCGATCGTCGCAATTTGGCTAAACAAGACCCTGGCAGTGGGGCGAGAAAAGCGGGCAAACATCAAGCCAGTGACGACAGCAATCCACAAGATACCAATGAAGGTTTCCAAGGTGACCACCCAATTTGTATAGAAGGTGCGGGGGTACATGGAACCGTAGCCCAAGGTGCCGATCGTTTGCACACTAAAGAAAAAAACATCCCAAAAATTACCGGGTTCAGCGTTGGCAATGCCATGGCGATCGGCTAAGTAGAGCAGGGCAAATAGGGTATTGGTTGCCAAGTATAGGGAGCCTACCAATCCCAAAAACCTAATCCAGGATAGGGTGATGAGCCGATGGTACACATCCTGCCAGGGAGAGCGAGACATGCCGATCCGACTGATACTCGTGCGTCCATCCCGGTTGATCATGCGAGTTTGAGGGGAAGAATCATGCCTTTTGCGATTCAATTTTAGTCCTTTCAATAGCTGGGTCATACCGAGAAGGGATAGGCGTGGACTAAAAATTAATCTATTTCAATTCATCTATTTCAGGCAAGGTGCGATCGGAATTTCAGCTTTTAGAGTGTGAAAAAAGTACATTCTGGACTCTTAGCTTAGCCAGAGTCCGGCAAAATTTCACAAAGAATTTAGAATCCTTGCTTATAATCTGTAGAGGAATGTTTGCATTCCCTTTCATTTAGCAGCGGTTCTTATTGAACCTTATGAAAACGTTGTAATTAAATCTTTAAATTTTTAACAATGCCTCGGATATTAGTGATTGATGATGATCCTGCGATCACTGAAATAGTTGCCGTCAACTTGGAGATGGCGGGCTACGATGTGAACCAGGCAACCGATGGCATCAAAGGTCAAGCTCTCGCTCTACAACTCCAACCAGATTTGGTGATGTTAGACCTAATGTTGCCGGGAGTGGACGGGTTCACCGTTTGTCAGCGCCTCCGTCGAGATGAGCGCACCTCAGATATTCCCATCCTAATATTGACGGCCCTGAGTGAGACTCAGAATAAGGTGGAAGGTTTTAATTCCGGTGCAGATGATTATCTGACAAAGCCCTTTGAAATTGAGGAAATGCTAGCGCGGGTGAGGGCGTTGCTGCGGCGGGCCGATCGCATCCCCCAAGCTGCAAAACATGGAGAGATCCTCAACTATGGGCCTCTGACGCTGGTACCAGAGCGCTTTGAAGCCATCTGGTTTGCTCAAACCGTGAAGTTGACCCATTTGGAATTTGAGTTGCTCCATTGCTTACTGCAACGGCATGGACAAACCGTCTCACCCAGCGAAATTTTGAAAGAAGTATGGGGCTACGATCCTGACGACGATATTGAAACAATTCGAGTGCATGTCCGACACCTGAGAACAAAGCTGGAGCCTGATCCCCGCCATCCGCAATACATTAAGACGGTCTATGGGGCGGGCTACTGTCTAGAATTTCCTACTGTAGAAAGAGCTACTGAAGGGACGGAATCTTCAATTAGTCATTAGTTATAGGTTATTTGTCTTGAGTTATGGGTCGCTTCCCTAGGCGATTTCCAGAGAAGATTTTACCCTTCGACTCCGCTCAGGGTGCAGGCTGGCTGAGCGAAGTCGAAGACAGATAATATTTTGTTTCCTAGAAATCTCCTATCACTCCATCACCCTTGTTAAGCAAATTGGTGAAAAGTGATCCCGCCAAAGCCGTAGACTGGGGATAAATTTACCGATCGACTATAAGTATTTGACCTGTGAGAAAAATTGTTATCGCTGGCAACTGGAAGATGTATAAGACTCAGGTTGAAGCCCTAGAGTTTTTGATTGGATTTACCTCTCAATTGACTGAAACTCCCGACGATCGAGAACCTGTATTGTGTGTTCCTTTTACAGCGTTAGGGATTTTGTCGCGAAGCTTACACGGAAGCCGAGTGCGGGTGGGCGCTCAGAACGTGCATTGGGAGGAAGCAGGCGCATACACGGGAGAAATTGCGGCACCCATGCTAACTGAGATCGGGGTGCGTTACGTGATTGTGGGGCACAGTGAACGGCGGCAATATTTTGGGGAAACGGATATCACGGTCAACTTACGCCTGAAAGCAGCCCAGCACTACGGTTTAACCCCAATTCTCTGCGTGGGAGAAACCAAAGAGCAACGGGATCAGGGCGAGATTGAATCTGTGATCTTTAGCCAATTAGCCACAGGGTTGCAGGGAGTCGATCAGCAAAAGCTGGTGATTGCCTATGAACCCATTTGGGCGATCGGAACCGGGGAAACCTGTGAAGCGAAGGAAGCCGATCGGGTGATTGGGTTAATTCGCCATCAACTCAGCCACAACGATGTGCCCATTCAGTACGGCGGCTCCGTCAAACCCGAAAATATTGACGAAATTATGGCCCAGCCGGAAATTGATGGAGTGCTGGTGGGCGGGGCTAGCTTGCACCCCGATAGCTTTGCCCGCATCGTCAACTATCATCAGTAGAAAAAAGAATATCCTTACCCCTAACTAGTAGTCTGTCAATCATTAATTAACAGGTAGCTGAAAGCTGGGAGGTTATTTGGAGTTAAATTTTGAGGGGTCTTCGACCCCTCAAAATTTTCTTGACAGAACACTAGTTAAGAGATTGATACTCATTGAGGTAGAGATAAATCCCTGAAAAAAAGCTGTGGTAGAGACTGCGCCTATATCTCTATAGCCCATCACTTCCGTAAAATGCTGTAATTGTGTCCTGGTAGCAGGATAATACATTCGTTCGCTTTGCTGGTTCGCCCATCTTTAAGTCACCCATTAGGAGAGCATAGCGATAAAATTATTAAGGATCGTTTCAAACCCCCTTCTATGACTAATCCCGCTGACTTGCCAACCCGTCGGACTGATGAATCCCCAAATGGGCATTCTCCAACCGATCAGAATGGCTCAAACCCCGGAATAGTGAAGGCAGCGCAGAACACCATTCGCATTCGGGGGGCAAGGCAGCACAATTTAAAGAATGTTGATTTGGAGTTGCCCCGCGATCGGTTGATTGTGTTTACAGGGGTGTCGGGATCGGGCAAGTCCTCGCTGGCATTCGATACGATTTTTGCCGAAGGACAGCGGCGCTATGTGGAATCTCTCAGCGCCTACGCTCGGCAGTTTTTGGGACAGGTGGATAAGCCCGATGTCGATGCGATCGAAGGGTTGAGTCCTGCTATTTCCATTGACCAAAAATCCACCTCCCACAACCCCCGCTCCACGGTGGGCACGGTGACGGAAATCTATGACTACCTGCGTTTGCTCTACGGGCGGGCTGGCGAACCCCATTGTCCCCACTGCGATCGATCGATTGCGCCCCAAACCATTGACCAAATGATCGATCGGGTGATGGAGTTGCCCGATCGCACCAAGTTTCAAATCCTGGCTCCTGTGGTGCGGGGCAAGAAAGGAACCCATCGTAAAATGCTTTCCAGCCTGGCTGCTGAGGGCTTTGTGCGGGTGCGCGTGGATGGTGAAGTGCGAGAATTGAGTGACTCGATCGAACTGGACAAAAATCAAGCGCACAGTATTGAAATCGTGGTCGATCGGCTCGTGAAAAAAGCCGGACTGGAAGAGCGCTTAGCCGATTCTCTCGGTACTGGGTTGCGCCACTCAGAAGGGATTGCGGTAATTGAGATTTTGTCGGAGGAGGCGGAGTCGGGAGCCGGGGATCAGGAACCGGGGAGCGGAGGGCAGGAGCCGGGGAAGAACAATGTGTATGCCCTGTTTCCGGCAGCAACGCGCAGAGCCGCAGAACCAACAGCCAGTTATGGTGATCCCAACCTGCAATCTCCCGCCTCCAACCCGCAATCTGCAACCCCCCGCGAACTCGTCTTTTCCGAAAATTTTGCTTGCCCCGAACATGGCGCAGTGATGGAGGAACTTTCGCCGCGTCTGTTCTCCTTCAATTCGCCCTACGGAGCCTGCCCCAACTGCCATGGGCTAGGAAGCCATCGCAAATTTTCGGCGGATTTAATTGTCCCCAATCCAGATTTGCCTGTCTATGCGGCGATCGCCCCTTGGTCAGACAAAGACAACACCTATTACCTGTCTCTGATTTGCAGCGTTGCCGAAGCTTATAAATTTGACATCAAAACGCCTTGGAGCCAGCTAACTACGGTACAGCAGCAAATTCTATTGCATGGTTCTCCCGACGCAATTTGGATTGAAGTGGATTCGCGCTACCGAGGCACCAAGGGCTACGAAAAGCGCTATGAGGGAGCCTTGCCGATTCTGGAGCGGCAGTATCAGGAGTCCTCAGAATTGCACAAGCAAAAGTTGGATCAGTATCTGGTCGATCAACCCTGTGAGGTGTGTCAGGGCAAGCGGTTGAAGCCAGAGGCGTTGGCAGTTCGCTTGGGCCAGTATCGGGTTACCGATTTTACTGGGGCTTCGATTCAGGACTGTCTCGATCGCTTGGATGACTTGAGGCTGAGCGATCGGCAAGCTCAGATCGGGGATCTAGTATTGCGAGAAATCAAAGCCAGATTGCAATTTTTATTGGATGTGGGATTGAATTACCTGACCCTCGATCGTACAGCCATGACGCTCTCTGGGGGCGAGGCGCAGCGAATTCGTCTGGCCACCCAAATTGGCTCTGGGCTAACGGGTGTGCTGTATGTGTTGGATGAACCCAGTATTGGGCTGCATCAACGGGACAACTCCCGCTTGCTCCGCACTCTCACCCGCCTGCGCGACCTTGGCAACACGCTGATCGTGGTGGAACATGATGAAGAAACGATTCGCGCCGCCGATTATTTGGTGGATATTGGTCCGGGTGCTGGCATTCATGGGGGAAAAATTGTCTCCCAGGGGAATTTGGAAACGCTGCTGAATGCGCCTGAGTCTCTGACAGGGGCGTATTTGTCGGGGCGGCAAGTGATTACGACACCCACGGAGCGCCGATCGGGGAATGGCCGATCGCTTAGCATCAAAAATGCCTACCGCAATAATCTACAGCACTTGGATGTCGAGATTCCCTTGGGAAAATTGGTGTGCATTACGGGTGTGTCGGGGTCTGGCAAATCCACCTTGGTGAACGAACTGCTCCACCCCGCCCTGCAACATCACTTTGGCTCTAAAGTTCCCTTCCCCAAAGAGATCGACACGATCGACGGCCTCAATGCCCTGGATAAAGTGATTGTCATCGACCAATCTCCGATCGGGCGCACTCCCCGCTCCAATCCTGCCACCTACACCGGCACCTTTGATATTTTTCGGGAGATATTCACGGAAACGGTGGAAGCGAAGGCTAGGGGCTACAAACCGGGGCGGTTTTCCTTCAACGTCAAGGGCGGCCGTTGCGAAGCTTGCAGCGGGCAGGGCGTGAACGTGATTGAAATGAACTTTCTGCCCGATGTCTATGTGCAGTGCGAAGTGTGCAAAGGAGCCAGATACAACCGGGATACTCTTCAGGTGAAGTATAAGGGGAAGTCGATCGCTGATGTGTTGAACATGACTGTGGAAGAGGCGGTGGAATTTGGCAAAAATATTCCCCAGGCCTACGCTCGGTTGCAAACCCTAGCTGATGTCGGCTTAGGCTATGTACGCCTGGGACAAACGGCTCCCACACTCTCTGGGGGCGAGGCCCAGCGGGTTAAACTAGCCACAGAACTCTCCCGCCGCGCCACAGGTAAAACCCTTTACTTAATTGATGAACCGACCACAGGACTGTCCTTTTACGATGTCCATAAATTGCTGGATGTGGTGCAGCGCCTCGTAGACAAGGGCAATTCGGTGCTGGTAATTGAACACAATTTGGACGTGATTCGATGTTCCGATTGGGTGATTGACTTGGGGCCAGAGGGCGGCGATCGGGGCGGCGAAATTGTTGCAGTCGGCACTCCAGAGGAGGTTGCTGCTACCCCCAATTCCTACACCGGGCACTACCTGAAACAAGTTTTGGCCCATTACCCAATGTCGATGTCGATCGCCAACCCTTCTTAACAACTTGTTTGAGTTTTGAGTTTTGAGTTTTGAATGCTGCTCACTTACTGCGGACAACCTGCATTAGTAGGGGCGAAGCATTCGGCAAATGATTTCTTGATGAATTCAGAGGATATCTGCCGAATGCTTCGCCCTTAGAGGTATTGGGTGACAGATGGATTTCTAAACTATTCCTTATCAAAGCTAGTGGTAACTACTCAGGCTGCTAACTCAATGTCGAGCCTGCCCTCATCCCCCAGCCCCTTCTCCCAGTGGGAGAAGGGGAGCCGGATTGAAGTCCCTCTCCCTGGGGAGAGGGATTTAGGGTGAGGGTAGGCTGAGTAGTTACATCATTTCTTCGAGTTGAGATTTCTATAAAAGGTTATGCCAGGCACCGGAAGGGCGAAGCATCCGGGCAATGATCTTGTGGTCGATTCAAGGGCTTATTCGCCGGATGCTTCGCCCCTACAGCGGTAACATCTTTCTCAGAAATCTCTTAAGCAATTGATCGTTCCCAATTACCTGCCTCCAGATTTCTACCCTCTTGAGATAGACCCGAAAATCCTGCACTCCTTCTATCTTTAGAAGTGGATATTGAGGGATTTAATCGATGCAAATCAGTACGCCGGATTGGGTCAAACACGCCGTTTTTTATCAGATTTTTCCCGATCGCTTTGCCCAAGGACAGCAGACTCGCAAGCATTTGCTCAAAAGTCCCGATTGGGAAACTTGGGACGATATGCCGACCCTGCAAGGCTACAAAGGCGGCACCCTATGGGGAGTTTTGGAGCAATTAGATTACCTGCAAGACTTGGGCATCAACGCCATTTATTTCACCCCTATTTTTCAATCTGCCAGCAACCATCGGTATCACACCCACGACTACTATCAAGTTGACCCATTGCTGGGCGGGAATTTAGCCTTCAAGCAATTACTTGAAGCAGCCCACAAGAGAAATATCAAAGTCGTGTTGGATGGGGTGTTCAACCATGCCAGTCGGGGATTCTTCTTCTTTCACGACATTTTAGAGAACGGGCCCTATTCACCTTGGCTGAACTGGTTCACGATCGAAGGCTGGCCCCTCTCTGCCTACGATGGAGCCAAACCCGCCAACTACCTGGGTTGGGGCGGCAATCGCGCCTTGCCCGTGTTCAACCACGACAACCCCGAAGTGCGAGAGTACATCATGGACATCGCTGAGCATTGGATTGAATTTGGCGTTGATGGATGGCGCTTGGATGTGCCCTTTGAAATCACCGTGCCCGGCTTTTGGCAAGAGTTCCGCGATCGGGTCAAAGCGATTAACCCAGAAGCCTACATCGTTGGGGAAGTGTGGGACGACTCTCGGCAATGGCTAGACGGGACGCAATTTGATGGCGTGATGAATTATTTATTCACCGCTCCCACGATCGCGTTCACCGCAGGCGATCGGGTCGTGCTTGAGCAAGTGCAAGACCGCAGCTACTATCCCTATCCAGCCCTATTAGCACCCGATTATGCCCAAAAAATCCAAGCACTGCTGCAACTTTATCCCTGGGAGATCCAACTCACCCAGTTGAATTTACTCGCCAGCCACGACACTGCAAGATTGGTCACGATCGCCAACAACGACCTGCCCAGCGTCGAACTAGCAACCCTGCTGCTCCTAACCTTTCCTGGTGCCCCCAGCATTTACTACGGCGATGAAGTTGGCTTAACGGGTGCCCTCGATCCCGACTCCCGGCGCGGCTTTCCACCTTCATCTCAATGGAAGTTAGACATCCTCAGCTACCATCGGCGACTGATTGCCCTGCGCCACGCCCATCCCGCCCTACGAACTGGAGAGTACCGCATCCTGTTCGCTGAAAACACTGTCTACGTCTTCGCTCGAATTTTGGATGCCGAAGAAATCCTCGTCGCCGTCAACACGGGCACCGCCCCAGCAACCGTGAGCTTCAATTGTCCGTTGCAATCCAAGCCCAGTTGGTGCCTGTACGGATTTGGAACGACTACCTGGAGAGACGCAGAGCAACTCACTCTAGAGATACCGCCACGTCAAGGATGTATTTTTGGGCGAATGGATTAAGTAGACTGTAAGTGACTTAATAGTTCTGAGGAGATTTCTGAGAAAGATGTTACCCCTGTAGGGGCGAAGCATCCGGCAGACAAGTCCTTGAATCGACCAGAAAGTCATTGCCCGGATGCTTCGCCCTTCCGGTGCCTGGTATAAACTTTTCTAGAAATCTCCTAAACAACATGCATAGGTTGGGTTGAAGAATTAAACCCAACATCGCTAGGCGTTAGTCTAAGGAGATTCCTGATCCTAAGTGTTAGTGAGGCTCTGAACCTGCTCCTCAGATAAATTAGTGAGGCTTGCTACCTGGGCGATCGACATTCCTGTTTGCAACAAACCACAAGCAACCTGTCGTAACTGTAGCTCTGCTTGGTCTGCCCGTTGCCGCTCCTGTTCTGCTCGTTGTCGTTCCTGTTCTGCCCGCTGTTGCTCTTGGTTTGCTCGTCGCTGCTCTCGCTCTGCCCGCTGCTGCTCGTACTCAGTGTCTGTGGGCACCCAATTGCCGCGATCGTTATACCAACGCAACCACGGGCGATCGAATTGGTCAAACCTGCCCTCCCAGACCCCAATTCCCAACTCTAATTCAGGAATCCAGATGCGGGGATTATGCGGATCAACGGGTTGTTCCTGGTAATGTGCGCCGACGAGTTGAAAAAAGCGCAGCCGATCGGTGTGGCGGCTAAAGACCAGATAGTAGGGAACGCGCAGGATTTGCTCGTAAACTTGCCATTTTCCGGGTGGTTTTTCTTTTGCAGATTTTCCATTCGTGATGTCCGGTTCAGACAGAGGGATTTCAGCCGCTAACGCTTCAGCCACTAACGTTTCAGCTTCAGCCGGAACCTCCCCAACTTCTGCATAATCCCCCAAATCCTCTTTCTCTGTCCCTGGCGACAGCAACTCAACCACCATAAACGGGCTGATCCCTTCTTGCCAGATCACGTAGCTCGATCGCAGGTCAACGCCATCGTAGAACCGAGGCACACCCACCACCAGAAACCAGTCTGGACGCTTATACCACTGGGGATGCCGCACATCGTAATACAGATTGAGGTCTGACCCTGTAAACACCTGTTGGGGATCATGGCGGGGCGATCGAAAGGTGCGGTTCAACAACTGCGGCTGCAAATCATGAAACTCATCGGGCAAACCAGGCTCCTCCAGATTTTCACTCGGCAAATCATACATAGTGGGCAACGTTTCGCGGGGAGAGCGTGGCGGATTGCTTTGGAAAGTCAAGGGCTGGAGAGTCATGGTAATCAATACTTCGGATTTTTGTGGAGGTGCTGGGAACCCTTTTGTATAGCCAGTATAGACCCTCACCCTAAATCCCTCTCCCAAGAGGGGAGAGGGACTTCAATCCGGCTCCCCTTCTCCCAGAGCGGGAGAAGGGGTTGGGGGATGAGGGCTAGTGCAGAGTCAACGCTTAATTTTGGGGTAGACGCATCTGAAAAGAACTCTGTGGTTTAAGGCTTCCAGAAATTGCCAACCCTAATTCTCAGTTGTGACGCTGCACTAGCTATCGCAAAAATGTCCGAACTATTGGGTAATTCAACCTTGCAGAAATCGAGTCACTGACCGAGAAGAAGCAGTTTGACACTATCTTAGTAAATACGTCTAAGGTAAGTGCCAAAAAGCCTGGGTCTACCTTAAGGTGGATTGAATAACAACTCAGTATGTCGCGATCGTCTAGGTATCAAACTTCATGTTGCGAGTCAAAGGCTCTCCGGTGCAGCAATACAGCATTGTTGTACTAGCCGTTACCTTAGCTTTAGCGCTGACTTTTTGGCTCAGGCTAGGGCTACCTCAAACCACGTTTCCCCTCTTTTATATCGCTGTAGCTATCAGTGCTTGGCACGGTGGACTCAAACCAGGGCTGCTGGCGACAGGGCTGTCGGGACTGGTCATCCTCCTCTTCCTCACCCCTATTTATCTATCAACAGATAGTAATATTGTTCAAGCTGGGCGACTGGGCCTATTTTTGGGGGTGGGTCTGTTCATGACTCTGCTGAGTGCCCAGTCCAAACGCACGAAGCAACAGGTTGAGAAGGCAATCCGATCGCTTCAAACCAGTGAGGAGCGCTATCGGCGGCTGGTGGAAACCGCCTATGAAGGAATTTGGGTTCTGGATGTGGAGGGTAACACCGACTACGTTAACCAGCGGATGTCCGAAATGCTGGGCTACACTCTGGCGGAAATGGAACACCGCCCCATACTGGATTTCATGGATGACATTGCCCGCCAAGAGGCAACGCAAAATCTCAAGCGGCGACAGCAGGGGATTGCTGAGCAGCATGATTTTCGCTTTCGCCGTAAAGATGGCTCAGATCTGTGGACGCTGGTTGTCACAAATCCTATTTTGAGTGAAACGGGGCAATATTTAGGGACGCTGGGCATGATTACCGACTTGAGCGATCGAAAACAGATGGAAGCGTCGCTCCGCCAATCTAATGAAATGATCAGCAGCATTCTGGAGCGCATTACTGATGGATTTGTTGCCTTCGATACAGCGGGGCGGTATACCTACATCAACAGTGCTGCCCAGAAAATTTTGTTGAAGCAGCCAGCAGAAGTGCTGGGCAAGACGATCGCAGAAGCCTTTCCTGATTTACCAGAGTCTGATTTCGATCGCGAGTTTCGGCGGGCCGTGGCAGAGCAAGTAAAAGTCAGCCTAGAAGCGTATGTGCCATCCCTCAACATCTGGGCCCACGTCTACGCCTACCCTTCCAGTAATGGGCTTTCGGTATTTTTCCAAGACATCACCGAGGCAAAACGCTACGAGCTAGAACGCCAGCAAACCGCCGCCGCCCTCCAGCAAAGCGAAGAGCGCTTACAGCGATTTGCCAACTCGGATCTGATTGGCATCCTGTTTGGCGATGTTTATGGCAGCCTCAGCTACGTCAATGACGCATTTCTGCGAATCGTTGGGTATGCTCGTCACGAGTTTGAACTGGGAAAAATTGGCTGGGATACCCTGACTCCGGCTGAGTACCTGCCGTTGGATGACATTGGCATTGCCGAAGCTCAAGCCACAGGAGCCTGCACACCCTACGAAAAGGAATATATCCGCAAGGATGGCACACGGGTGGCGGTGCTGGTGGGCTATGTGCTATCGGGGGAACAGCGGGAGGAGTCCATCGCCTTTATCATGGACATTACCGAACGGAAGCGATCGGATGCCGCCCTGCGAGAAAGTGAAGCGCGGTTTCGCCACTTGGCAGATACAGCCCCCGTCCTGATTTGGATGTCCGGCACCGATAAGCTCTGCACCTACTTCAACCAATCCTGGCTCGACTTTACTGGCCGATCGCTCACCGAGGAAATAGGCGAAGGCTGGGCCACAGGAGTCTATGGGGACGACCTAGCCCAACTCTTGGAAACCTACAACACCGCCTTTGATGCGCGACAGGAATTCAAGATGGAATGTCGGCTCCGGCGTTTCGATGGCCAATACCGCTGGATGTTTGACCACGGAGTCCCTCGATTTACTACGGAAGGTGAATTCCTTGGATACATTGGCTCTTGTATCGACATTGACGATCGCAAACAAGCGGAAGCCAACGTGCTGCAACTCACCGCCACCCTAGAGCAACGGGTGAAAGACCGCACTGCCCAGCTAGAAATTGCCAATCAAGAACTGGAATCCTTCTCCTACTCCGTGTCCCACGATCTCCGCGCTCCCCTCCGGCACATCAGCGGATTTGTGGACTTGCTGCAACGGCGGCTGCAACCCAATGAGCTGGACGAAACCAGCCAGCACTACATGCAGACGATCGCCGACACCAGCAAACAGGCGGGTGTGCTGATCGACAATTTGTTGTCCTTCTCGCGCATGGGACGGACAGAAATGCGCTTCAAAACCACAGATATGAATCAGCTCATTGCAGAGGTGCGCCGCGCTTTGGAACCAGAGATCGCTGGGCGCACAATCCAGTGGCAAGTTGAGCCGCTCCCCACCATTCAAGGCGATCCCGCCCTGTTGCGATCGGTTTTCTACAACTTGGTGGAAAACGCCCTCAAATATACCCAACCCCGCTCTGACCCAGAGATTGCGATCGGCAGCACGTCTCAAACCCACGAAACCATCTTTTGGATTCGCGACAATGGCGTGGGCTTCGATATGCGCTATGTCCACAAACTCTTTGGGGTCTTTCAGCGCCTGCACCGAGCCGACGAATTTGAAGGGACAGGCATCGGCTTAGCCAATGTTCAGCGGATTATTCGTCGTCATGGCGGCCGGGTATGGGCAGAGGCTGAGGTCGATCGGGGAGCTACGTTTTATGTCTCTCTACCAAAACCAAAGGATTCCCAAAGTCCAGGATGATCCTGGGTCAAGTATGATTCTGGGGGATGCCCAGACCTTACCAATTAAGCCATTTATTCACAGAAAATAGGCGATGTGCAACTTAAAGTCTGCCCTCATCCCCCAGCCCCTTCTCCCAGTAGGAGAAGGGGAGCCGATCCAAATCTTAGCCCTCTCCCCTTTTGGGAGAGGGGTTGGGGCTTCGACGTGAGCGCTCAGCCGAACGGTGAAGGCAGTTCGGGAAAGTTACACATCACCTGAAAATGGCACCTCTATGCATCATTAGTAAAGGAAGAGGAATGACGGAGTTGAAACGAATTCTGCTGGTTGAAGACAGCGCCAACGATGCCGAACTGGTATTGACTGCCCTGGCTGAAAACCACCTAGCGAACGAGGTGATCGTGGTGCGAGACGGAGAGGAAGCCCTAGACTACCTCTATCGTCGAGGAGTCTTTAGAATGCGAATGGAAGGAAATCCAGTCGTGATCATGCTCGATCTGAAATTACCTAAAATAGATGGATTGGAAGTTTTAGCCCAACTCAAATCCGATCCTGCCCTAAAAACGGTGCCCGTCGTGGTGCTTACGTCATCCCGTGAGGAACCCGACTTAAGGCGATGTTACGACCTGGGGAGTAATGCTTACGTAGTCAAACCGGTGGATTTTTACGAATTTGTGTCCGCCATCAAGGGGTTAGGATTGTTTTGGGCAGTCATTAATCAACCACCCCCCAATTTGCTGGCTCCCGCCCGCAGTAGTGCCCGCTAGTTCAGCTTGGCAGAAGTTTCTGACCAGTTAGGGGGATAGTTTTGAGTTTTGAGTTTTGAGTGCTGCTCAGTTATTTCTACTAGCCTGCACTAGAGCAACGGTTCAAAGGGATGGGCTTACGAGAATTGATATAGAAAGCGAAAACATCTGTGGGGACGGGTTTATCAAAATTTATGACCACTTTATAATATGACACCAATTAGTGCTATCTATCCGTTAAAGGTCAAATCACCGCGCTAGATCTAAATGAATCCGTTGCGTATCCTGCTGCTTGAAGACAGCCTACTTGATGCCGAACTTGCCCAAGCTAGCTTGGCAGAGGGAGAGCTCGACTGCGATCTGGTGCGAGTGGAAACACGGGATGACTTCATCACGGCGCTACAGACTACTGCCTTTGACTTGATTTTGGCAGACTATGTCCTGCCCTCGTTTGATGGCATCTCTGCCCTAGACATTGCCCACGAGTTGCGCCCCGATATTCCCTTTATTTTTGTCTCAGCGACCTTGGGCGAAGAATTGGCGATCGAAGCCCTCAAAAAAGGAGCCACAGACTACGTTTTGAAACAGGGGCTAAGACGTTTGGTGCCTTCGGTGAAGCGGGCGTTGCGAGAAGCCAAAGCCAAGTCCGATCGCCAACAGGCAGAGAACGACCTGCACCGAGCGCTCCAGGAATTGACCTTCCACATCGACAACTCTCCCCTCGCCGTCTTGGAGTGGGATCGGGACTTTCGGATCTCCCGTTGGTCAAACCAAGCAGAGAAAATTTTTGGCTGGACTGCGGCAGAAGTCCTGGGATTGCAGATCACCGAATGGGCGTTTATCTACGACGAAGATCTAGAGCAAGTCAGAACTGGGCTAAACCAGCTTCTGGAGAGCGGCACCCGCCAGAGCCAAGGCACCAACCGCAACTATCGCAAAGATGGCTCGGTGATTTACTGCGAGTGGTATAGTTCCGTACTAGCGGACGAAGCAGGAACGTTGATCTCAATTCAGTCGCGAGTGTTGGACATCACCGATCGCGTCCTAGCTGAACGATCGTTGCAAGAGAGCGAGTCCCGGTTTAAGCGCCTCGTCGAATCCAACATCATTGGCTGTATATTTTGGACTCAGGAGGGCGGCATTACCGATGCCAATGATGCCTTTTTGAGCATGGTGGGCTACACCCGCGCCGACTTGGAGGCAGGAACACTGAACTGGAGAGCCATGACTCCCCCCGAACAGCTTTATTTGAGCCATCAGGCGATCGGTCAGATGCAAATCACGGGTGCCGCACACCCGATAGAAAAAGAATATATCCGCAAAGACGGGAGCCGGATGCCCGTAATCTTGGGCGGTGTCCTGCTGGAAGGGTATATCGATCGGGGCGTGAGCTTTGTCCTAGACGTGAGTGAAAGTAAAGCCAGGGAAGGTGAGCGCAAACAAGCTGAGACAGAAATTCGCCAACGGGAGCAACAATTCCGTACCCTCGCGGAAAACTCCCCAGATATCATTACCAGGGTCGATCGCCACCATCGCTACCTCTACATCAGCCCTGCCATCCAGAAAGTCGGAGACCTCCCCCCCGCCCATTTCTTGGGCAAAACGGCTCAAGAGCTAAGCTTTCCACCAGATTTAACCACCCTACTCCACACAAAGGCTGAAGAAATCTTTGCTACCGGAGAGGAGCGCCGCATCGAGTTTACGTTCCCATCTACGGGGGCCATTCGGTATTACCAGTCGCGGTTGGTGCCAGAGTTTGCCTCCGATGGCACCGTTGAGTCAATTTTGGGCATCACCCGCGACATCACCGACTACAAACACGCCGAGGAAGCCCTGCGCCAAAACGAAGCCCGCTTCCGGCGCGTCTTTGAATCTGACATGATCGGCATGGGTTTTTGGAATGAAGCAGGACAGGTCACAGAGGTGAATGATGCTTACTTGCACCTCATTGGCTACTCGCGGGCCGATTGGGCAGCAGGCACCATCCCCTGGGCCAATTTGACTCCGCCAGAGTATGCCGCCGTGGATGAACAGAAAGACCGGGACGTGCGGGAGACGGGCTATTTTAGCCCCTATGAGAAAGAATACATTCTCAAAAATGGCGATCGGATCTTCGTCCTCATTGGCGCTGCTCGGTTTGGGGGCACGTTGGAAGGCGGTGTGTTCTTTGCCCTTGACCTGAGTGAAATCAAGCAACTGGAACAACAATTGCGCCGCCAAACCGAAGCCTTGGAACGGGCAAGTCGCGTGAAAGATGAGTTTTTAGCTGTCCTCTCCCACGAGTTACGATCGCCCCTCAACGCCATTCTGGGCTGGGCGCAAATGCTCCGCACTCGCAAATATAACGAAGTCACCACCAGCCGCGCCCTGGAAACGATCGAACGCAATGCCCGCCTGCAAACCCAACTGATCGAAGACCTACTGGACATTTCTCGCATCATTCAAGGCAAATTGACTTTAAACATCAGCCCTGTCAACTTGTCAGCAACCGTTGAGGGGGCGATCGAAACTATGCGCTTGTCTGCGGAAGCCAAATCCATTCACCTGGAACCCGCTCTAGATCAACGAATTGGGATCATCACCGGGGATGTAAATCGCCTGCAACAGGTGATTTGCAATTTGCTCTCCAACGCCATCAAATTTACTCCCAATGGCGGCCGGGTAGAGGTTCGCCTGTCCCAAGTGGCACCTGAGAACCAGTCAGGCAGCCTCACTACCTACGCTCAAGTGCAAGTCAAGGACAATGGCAAGGGCATTAATGCCGAGTTTCTCCCCCATGTCTTTGAGCATTTCCGCCAAGCAGACTTCTCCATCACTCGCACCTATGGCGGGTTGGGGCTGGGCTTGTCGATCGTGCGGCAGTTGGTTGAACTGCACGGCGGCAGAGTGCGCGCCGACAGCCTGGGCGAAGGACAGGGCGCAACGTTTACCGTCCTGCTCCCCCTCCCCCAGGACGTTAGGGAGCTAGCAGGGTCTTCTCCAGCATCGTCCCGAACTGCGATGCGATCGGGTGCCTCTCCCGCTGCTGCTCGACTGAGCCATCATCGCATTTTAGTCGTAGATGATGAAGTAGATGCGCGGCAGTTTTTGGCGGCATTACTAGAGCAGGAAGGAGCGGTGGTAATGGTAGTGGCTTCAGCGGCTGAGGTCTATGGGGCGATCGACCAGTTTCAACCCGACCTGCTGATCAGTGATGTGGGAATGCCCGATGAGGATGGCTACACCTTGCTTCGCAAACTACGATCGCGGGAACGGGCGGCGGGAAGCTTGCTGAAATCTAAGTATCAGGGACAATTACCCGCCCTCGCCCTCACGGCCTACGCGCGCGAGGAAGACCACACTCAAGCGATCGAGGCTGGCTTTCAAGCCCATCTCTGCAAGCCAGTGGATGCCACCCAGTTGATCACAACCATCCTGAACCTGATTGACTCCAGCGATCGTTCCCCCGTCCCCGCCGATCGAACTGCGGGAATCTAAGCATAGTCTGTTACAACACTGCACCTTCGGGGTGAGAAGTGGCAAGATCAAGATAGATCTCTAGATCGTTCAATGTTATGCCAGACCCCCAAGCCTCGATCGCCCAGCACTATCATGAGCGCACCAAATATGATCCCCTGACCCTTGCCGCCAAGAGTCAGGGCTTGGACTGGAGCCGCCAACCGGTTCCCTTCAAGGAATATAAGATTGGGACAACCTACGACCTCAAGCCTTACCTGGAGCAAGGAGGCATTACGCGGAATGACCCCTCAAAGAATCTACCCGCTGCCGCCGAAAACTGGCTCCGCCTCTCTCGCTTACTTTACTTTAGCTACGGCTTAACGGGGAGACTGCAAATCAGAGGCAGCGATCCCGTGTATTTGCGGGCTGCCCCGTCCGCTGGAGGACTTTACCCCGCTGAAATTTACCTGATCTCTCGCGGCACCGCCGAACTGCCGCCTGGACTATACAACTATCAGCCCCCCACGCACGTTCTGCTGCATTTCTGGGACAGCCAAGTTTGGTCAGCCTTGCAAGCAGCGTGTTTTTGGCACCCCGCCCTGGAAAATACGCAACTGGCGCTGGTGATTACGGCGGTGTTCTTTCGATCGGCCTGGCGCTACTACGATCGGGCCTATCGCCGCATTTTTCTCGATACCGGGCATCTCTTGGGCAATGTGGAATTGGCCTGTGCCCTCAACGATTACCGTCCGCACTTGATGGGGGGATTTGTGGATAGTGCCATGAATCAATTGCTCTACCTAGACGGGGATCAAGAGGGCACGATCGCCGTGATTCCCTTAGCAGATTTACTCCAGGTTCAGCAAAACCTACCCTTGGCGCAAACTGCCCTGCCCTCTCCCACCTGCACCGACTACCCAGACATTGCCGATGGTCAACTGCTGAGCTATTTCCACCAAGCAACCCAAATTGCCACTCCAGATCTATCCGTGAAGCTGCAACCGATCGCCCCTGAGAAAAAATTAGAGGACAAATACAATTTTCCCTTCTGCCTCAAGGTGTCTACCCTCACTCCCCCCATCAAGTGGACACCAGAGCAAGAGGCTCTAGAAAATACGCTCCTGCACCGCCGCTCCACCCGTGAGTACAGTGGGGAGGCGATCGACTTCGCAGAACTCAAAGCCCTCCTGGATTTCACCTATCAGCCAGCCCATTACACCGAGCAGGGTTTAGACAGCGCTCCCGATTATTTCGATGTGAGCTTGATTGAAACCTTCATCGCCGTTTCCACCGTGACAGGCTTGGAAGATGGCTGCTATTACTACGCGCCCAATGCCCAAGAACTGAGACAAATTCGGTTCAAAAACTTTCGGCGAGAACTGCACTATCTCTGTCTGGGACAAGATTTAGGGCACGATGCCGCCGCTGTGTTATTCCACACCGCCGATCTAAAAGCCGCCGTCAAGAAATATGGCGATCGGGCCTATCGCTACCTGCACATGGATGCCGGACATTTGGGACAACGCCTCAACCTAGCCGCCATCTACCTGGGCTTGGGAGTCAGCGGCATCGGTGGCTTCTTCGATGATCAGGTCAACGAGGTTCTGGGCATCCCGATCGATGAAGCCGTTCTCTACATCACTACCCTGGGACAACCCAGATAACGGAGTTGCCGTTAAGTGACGTACCGATCGTGTACCCAGGATCGGGGATCAAATAAGTTCGAGATTGGGTAGGGGCGAAGCATTGGGTCAAAGGTTTTGGACACTTGCAGCGGTTATCGCCCCAATGCTTCGCCCTTCCGGGATTAAATTCGATTCCTCTCCCCTACTTCGCCCTTCCGTTTCCTTTTCTGGAAATCTTCTATTTCCCAATACAAAATCGGCTAAAAATTTGCTCCAAAACCGATTCCGTTACGTCCTCGCCCGTGATTTCGCCCAACGCCTGAATCGCGCTCCGTAGATCGATCGTCCAAAAATCCAGGGGCAGTTGGTCAGCGATCGTCTCCTGGGTCAGTTCCAGCGCCTGGTGTGCCCGCAAAAGTGCCGCTGCCTGTCGTTGATTGATCGATAAATCTAAATCCGCTGCGGTTAAATTACCCGCATTGACGATCGCCAAAATTGCCTGTTCTAAGCCCTCGATGCCTTGATTGTGGGCAGCAGCCGTTTTCACGACGATCCTAATTTCTGGCGGGTGAGCTATGTGGGTTCCGATCGCCAAATCAATCTTATTCATGACCAAAATTAACGGCTTAAGCTGATCCCCGTCTCCCTTTACCTGCTGATAAATCTCTTGGTCTGCCTGAGTCCACCCCGCCTGGGCATCGATCGTCAACAACACCAAATCAGCCGCCTGGGCCGCCAGATGCGATCGTTCCATCCCCATCTGTTCGACTAAATCAGTGGACTCCCGAATCCCCGCCGTATCCACCACTTGAATGGGAATGCCACCCGCCACCAAATGGGAGGTCACAATATCGCGGGTCGTGCCCGGCAAATCGGTGACGATCGCCCGATCGCTTTGGCTCCAGGCATTCAACAAACTAGACTTACCCACATTAGGACGACCCACGATCGCCACCTTTAGCCCAGAACGCAATAGTTCGCCCCGGTCTGCGGTAGCCAACAACCGCTTCACCGAAACCACCACATGCGTAATTTGTGACTGCACCCCCACCTCATCCAAGGGAGGCAAGTCATCGGCAAAGTCAATCCGGGCTTCGATTTCAGCTAAAATCCCCAGGCAGGTTTGGCGCAACGTCCGAATCGGCTGTGCCAGTTTTCCCTGTAATCCTGCCAAAGCCGTTTGCGCTGCTTGGGGCGATCGGGCCCCCACTAAATCCGCCACGCCCTCTGCCTGCGTTAAATCCAAACGGCCATTCAGAAATGCTCGGAGGGTGAACTCCCCCGGCTGGGCCAGCCTTGCCCCCTGCGCCAGGCAAAGCTGCAACACCTGCTGCACCGCCATCATCCCCCCGTGGCAATGAAACTCCACCACGTCCTCGCGGGTGTAGGAGCGGGGAGCCAGCATCAGTAGCAGCAAACTTTCATCCACAAGCTGCCCTGTTTGCGGGTGGCGGATGTGCCCATAGAGAATGCGATGACTCTCCCACAGTTGGTTTCCAGGCGCATGAAAGAGGGCGTGGGCGATCGGCAACGCCTCTCTCCCAGACACGCGCACAATGCCAACACTCCCCTGTTGCGGCACCATCGCAGTTGCTACAGCGACGATCGTCTCTCCCCCGATCGCCAAGTGCCCAGTCTTGTCAAGAGTCGCGATCCTCACTACTACCTGTTATCTGAGATTATGAATAAATAAAAACCTTTGAAAGACGAATTAACTTGAGCTATCGACTGATTCAAAGTTGCTTGTATGGCTCACTCTCCCAAGTCACCACAATACCTAAGTTTTTAGTCGCCTCTTCTACCAGTGCCCTGAATGCAGGGGCATAGCCCCCAAACAAGTGAATTCTTGGCTGCCACCCAGGAAAGTATTGAGCATAAACCAAGACTTTAACTCCGTCCTTCCAGTCAATCACATGCCTGATTTCAATTACATGTTTGTCAGTTAGTAAGTCAGCAAAACCCGCTGGAGTCTCTACCTCCGTTTCGCCACCTTCCCGCGTTTTCAGAAGTTTTTGAACTTCCATTTCAGTTTCAAACGTTGCAGGAACCATCGTTAATTGCTCCTTAAGTACCATGCATTGTCCACATATTTGATAGTCTAGTCCTTCCCATAACTCAAAACGGAAGGCTCTACCGCTGAGAGAGCGACGACAGGAATTACAGTAAAACCGTGAGCGAATCACTCGCTAACTCTCAACAATTTCAATAACTCAGATTCCCAGAATCGTGAAGCATTTGGGGAGCTTAGCAGACGCTTTGCTTGAGAACCCAAGAATCCTGGCAAAGATTCTGACCCTAAGAAGTTGCCATCTCAGGTGTGCCAATCATCTCCACAAACACCTCTCGCATTTCAGTCACAGATTGCAGTTGGTACGTGGTGGTTTCCTGAACATGAGTGAGGGCCGCAGCCATCGCCTCCAGTTTTTGCCGCAATTCATTGATGGCATCCTGGGTAGGCTGTAGGGTTTCTTGATAAACATTGACCCTGCCCCAAAGCTCAGCCACCGCCCGCTGTTGCGCCTGCAAACTTTGCTCTAATTGTCTCAACTCATTGCGCCTGTTTTCCTGGTCAGTTGCCCGGGCATTCACCTGATCTTGCAACCCTTGCGCCCCAGCTTGCAACTGCCCAATTTGCTGCTCCAAAGCTTGCACGGCTTCGGTTTGGCGCTGCTGCAACGATTCCATTTGGGCCAAGACAGGCTTGAGATCGATCGCTGGGGCAATCTCTGGGGAGGCTGCTCGACCCTGCCGTCGCATTAGCACAGCCTGGTGCTGGCTCAAAACCTCAGCCCGATCGCCCAAGTTGCGCCGCACTCCCACCACCGAGTCTTCTAATAATTGATAGCTTTCCCGCTCATCCGCCAGTTCACCCTCCAAACTGAGGCGATCGAACTCACTGGCACTTTGAATCCGTGCCTGCAATTCATCGATCGTCTTGATTTGTAGGGTGAGTTCCTCCTCCTGGGCATTCACTCCCAGCGAGATCTTCTCCAAGTCTCGTTGGAGATCCTGGACGATCGCCTCCAAATCTGCCAAGGGCATTTTCTCCAGCGCTTCCACATCAACTTTTTGCTCAACTTTCCCCTGCCCCATGGCTTCAGCAAGCTGCCGGAGATGTTGATACAACTCATTCTGTCCCTGAAGTTGGGAATTCATGCTTTGCATCTGCTCCTGCTTCAGAGTCAGAGTCCCTTGTTGCAGCCTCAGATCCGTGCGAACCTGCTCCAGGGCATCTTGATCAACGTGCCATCCCTGCCACCCACCATGCACCTCCTGGGCCCGATGATCCACCTCTTGTTGAAGTTGTTGCGCCGATGCCCGCTGCTCTTCCAGCGTTTGCCAGTGCTGATTCAGCGTGTTCTGCTGCCCATCCACCAAGGAAAATCCCAGATTTAGCTGCTCCCGCACTGCATCCGTGGGAGCAATTGCCCCAGACAAGCGATCGAGCAACTCCTGAATTCTGTGGCTCTTTTCGGCATCCAATACCGGTGCCTTTCCCTCTTCCAAGCGGCGCTGCTCACCCCGGAGATGTTCCCAAGCACCTTCCAATTCATGGCTCTTCCGTTCCACCACCTCCTGTAGGCGCGTCAGTTCCTCCCGTGTCCCTTCCACGTCTTGCCGTTGTTGCTCTAATTGCTCAAAATCCTCTTCCAGTTGCTGCAACTGCTCTCGCCGGGCTTCCATTTCCATTTCCCGGCGATTCAATTCCTGACTTTGGTAAGTCAGCGATTGCTTCCATTGCTCAATCTCTTCTTCGTTCGTCTTGAGCTTCTCCTGCAACTTAGAGAAGTTTTGCAAAATTGTGACCAACTGGCGATTGTCTAGAATTCGCTGGAGTTGCTTATTGGCGTTCAGGTCTACCAACACCACAGCACCCGCGCCCAAATTATTAGCCTCTGGAGTCTCCGCTGGGATAATTTCTTCCCCAGAGACACCGCTCCAATTCTGCTCAGACCGCTGACAGGCTAGCAGCTTCAACTCAGTTTTATTCTTCACAAAGCCGGTCGTTTTCTTGACTTCCGCTAGATACAGCACTCCAGTAATCCTCTTTGATTTGCGATGCTCGATCCTTGTTTCACAATGCCTATTTAATGCCTATTTCAGTCAATTCTTAGCCATTTCAGCGATCAACTCACTCCACCTAACCCTAGCTTCTTAAACCTATTTGTAAACCTAGTAAATTGTAAAAATCATCCTACTTCAGTAGCCCACTAGAAGAATCTAGCTGTTGTAATCCCCTGTGATCTACTAACCGATACCTACAATCCTGCGCTTTTCACCAAAAAATAGACTTCAGCAAAGCAGTAGCTCTAATCACCCCAACTACGTACTGTCAAACATGATGGAGCTAAGCCAAATTAAGGAGAGGAGTCTGATAAACATGAAGTTCTTTGTCAGCTAAGCAGACACAACCAGCAAGAAACTTGACCCCATCATACTAACTTTTCCCATGCGTGGAGGCAGAGCTAGAAATTAAGCGAATAACAGGGTGGGATGGAATAATTCCGATCGGAGCTTGATTGCTTTGCTGAGATTTGATGCACTCAATTTGACACTCCACACCCGATGCACTCCCTGGAGACAGGCTGAATGGTTTAGTCCTCAGCAGTTCACCTCATTGACACTCTAATCTAAACTCCCCCCCTAATGTAAACCCAGCTAGTAGTCTGTCAATCATTAATTGACGGGTAGCTGAAAGCCGGGAGGTTAGTTGGAGTTAAATTTTGAAGGTCTTCGACCCCTCAAAATTTTCTTGACAGAACACTAGGTGCTTCAGCATACTCTGAGCGACGATCGCCCCTCAGTAACCCTACTGAAAAATGTCTACCCTGACTTCACCTACGAAGTTTATCTAGAGTTCACCTCCATCCATAACCATACTTCCTGGAAACGAGTGCATCCATCCGGTACAGGAGTCAGTCAACATGTTAGACAAGTTGCATGAGCCAGTCCAAGCTTAGGTTAGATTAAAGGTATGGCTTAATGAATGATAACTTCAGACTATCAGAGGATTTAAGTCCATCAGGGATTGGGGTGTTTGTGTGAGCATCTTTCTAGCATCTATGCAGAGCAAGTATTCAGGGCAAGTTAGGCAAGGTTTTCACTGATTGAATTGGTTTAGTCTGTAAGGATTGTCATGATTGCCATCAACCTGCCATCAACCTGCCATCAAGCTTTCAAGCATCAGCCATCAGCAGGGTTTAAACCGGTTGAAGCAAAATGATGAGGCAAGATCTAGCTGGTTTAAGCAGTTCTCAGGAGAGCATCATTCTTACATGCAAGGAAACTTAAGCGAAATTGATATTCGCAGCATTTTACAGCTTATTGAATTAGGCCAGCGAACAGGTGAACTCTTCGTGGAAACCTATAGTGCCCAAACGGGTACTCCCGGACTCTCGAGTTTTGTCAATCCTAGAGACCAGCGAACTCCTAAAACCCTAACGGGAAAGTCTTGGTTTGTCTTCTTCTTGAATGGTCAAATTGTGTATGCCGCCGATGCCCACAGCACCCTATCTCGGCTCCGGGATTATCTGCGTCGCTATCGGGTTGACACCTCCCTTGATCGAATGCAAACTACGTCGATCGCTGCCACTAATGCTCCTGAATATGGCTACTTATGGGCCTTGATTGAAGACCACACCCTCACCCCTGCCCAAGGTCGGGACATCATTCAAAGCATGGTACATGAGACCTTATTTGATCTACTCAGCATCCACCACGGCGCATTCATCTTTGAAATTAGCTCTGCTTTAGCCCCCCAATTGACCACTTTAGAAACGGGGTCGTTGGTGATGAAAACGATGAAACAAGTTCAAGAGTGGAAGCAGTTTCATCCCCACATTCAATCGCCCGATCAATGCCCTGTGATTGCCAATGCTGAGCAGCTACGTGAGTCCCTTCCAGAGAGTATTTTTAATCAGCTAGACCGATGGGTGGATGGCAAAACATCGATTCGCCAAATGTCTCGCTATCTCAATCGTGAGGTGATTACCGTTGCCAAGGCTATCTATCCTTACGTACAGCAAGGACTGGTGCAGCTAGCTTATCAATCTTTAGGCGCAGCGACTGCCAAAAAACCTAGTTCCAAATCTTTGCAAGGAACAGAATTACCACATTGGACTCAAAGCCGGGCCCCACGAGTGATTTGCATTGATGATGGAGTGACAATTCGAGAAGCAGTTGAATATATTCTGACACACCATGGGTACGAGTCCATTACAATTGAGAATCCCCTGGAAGCATTCAGAGTGGTTTTTCAACTTAAGCCTGATCTCATTCTTTGCGACATTGCTATGCCGGAATTAGATGGGTATGAAATTTGCGCGATGCTTCGTCACTCCACAGCTTTTCGGCAAATTCCAATTGTGATGCTGACAGGGAAAGATGGCTTTATCGATCGAGTCAGGGCAAAAATGGTGGGAGCCACTGATTACTTAACGAAGCCTTTTGGAGAAAATGAACTACTGATGTTAGTAGAAAAATACATTGGATCAGGGGTTTTCGATCGCTCCAAGCCTATTAACCCTGAACCCGATCGTAAATTAGTGAGTCATGCGTTGAAAGATGAGTTAGAAATTGGTATCAATGAGTCAGCTTCCACTTATAAAACCAACTAGCTTATGATTGGGAGAGCTTCTGACCCATGAATGAGGCTGAGTCAAACTCAATCCTTAGCAAGTTTTGCCCCCCAAGTTCTGGTAAATAACACACAGAGTTTTGCTGAATAGAAGTTTTGATAAACTGCATATCAATTTTTCCCTTAGCATTTGCAGATAATAGGTAGAAAATAATGAGTACAGTTCTGATTGTGGAAGACAACAGATCACAAAGGGAAATGATCAAAGGACTGCTAGAGGGAAGCGGTTTGACAGTTGCTGAAGCCAGTGATGGCGTTGAAGCCTTGGAGCAAGTTCAGGGACATCGCCCAGATTTGGTGGTACTCGATATTGTGATGCCCCGCATGAACGGCTATGAAGTTTGTCGTCGCCTCAAGGCTGATCCTGACACTCAAGGGGTGCCCGTTGTCATGTGTTCTTCAAAAGGGGAAGAATTCGATCGCTACTGGGGAATGAGGCAGGGCGCTGATGCTTATATTGCCAAGCCTTTTCAGCCCACAGAGTTAGTCGGTACCGTGAAGCAATTGCTACGAGGGTAGACGCATTATGATGGCAAATCCAGATTTCTTGACGGGTAGAGGATACGACCAAGCACCAGAGTTTCAGGAACTGGAGACTCCTGAAGGTGAGCTACATCTGAGATTTTATGTAGCATCAGGGAATGAGTTTGCTCTTCCAGCAACCGGGATTCGGGAAGTCATTTCTCCATCACCCGATCGAATTACCCCCATTCCAAATGTTTCCCCCCTGCTTTTGGGTACTCTCAACGTGCGTGGACAGGTGATTTGGGTGGCAGATTTGGGCCAATTTCTAGGAGAAGTCACTCCCTTGAATACAGACCGCCCAGAGATTCCAGTTATTGCAGTGGAAGACCAAGAAACGATGTTGGGCTTAGCGGTCGATCGCATCGTGGATATGGATTGGCTTGACATTGACGAGATTCAAGTTCCCACAAATGTTCCAGATAGCATGGCACCATTTCTACGAGGAGAATGGCTAGTCAACCATGAAAACAATAAGTTCTTGCGTCTCCTCGACCAGATGTCAATTCTCAGGTCGGCCCGATGGGCAGCTTAGTCTTCTATTTGACAATTCCCTATTTAGTAGATTTGAATAGACAATACTAACATATCAATGTAATGAGATAATAAAAAGTATAAAATCAGTGAGAAATATTGCAGTGAAGAAGTTGGAAATTGTAGATAGGCTAGAACAGCAAGCTGTGGCACACCATGGCAATGCCGATCGGTTCTATTCAACAACACCCCTTGTCAAACCGCTAAGCTACAGTACACTTCATCAGGGAAGTACGCTACAGCACTTAACACTCGATGGGCAGGAAGAGTCAAATGGCATCCAGTACTGAATTCGCACAGGGATATCAACAGGCCCTAAAGGCATACACTCAGGGTAATTATCAAGCAGCGGCTGATAGTATCGATCGGCTCGTTCAAGATTTTCCCAATGACCCCAACGCCCGGCTACTGCGGGGTCACGTTTACTGCTATCTACAGGACTATGATGTTGCTAAGGAGCAGTATGAATCGGTTCTGACCCTCACCTCTGACCCTCAATTCATTGAGTACGCCAACAGTGGTATCGCGGCGGTCAACGATGCTACAGGGGGCAGTAGTGCTGGGGGATCTACAGGATCTTCATCAAAGTCTGGCTCCGCATCAGTCAGTGACTTCCAAGACACCCCTGGGAACGCCACCGAATCTGCCGCTGAATCTAGCGATTGGCAACTGGAAGATTTAGGTGCCTTTGATTTTGATGATTCTGAAATCGTCAGCCCTAGTAGCGATCGAGCCTATGACTCTAGCCCCCGCGCCTCCAATTCTTTTGGGCAACCTGCCGCCAACTCAAGCTATCAGGACTTCTCTAACCCCTTTGCTGATGATACCCCCGATAACCAGTTAGATGGCGTAGAAGGCTCCTTGGGTCAAACGGATGACCCTTTTGCCATAGACAACTTTGCTTACACACCTACCAGCGAGCCATCCAGTCTTGGCAGTCCCTCCTCAGCCAGCTTCGTCTCTGATTTTGATGACTTGGACTTCTCTGCACCTGAGCAGTTTGACGATGCTTTCCCGCCCTTGGACTTTACAGAAGCTCCTACTCCTAGCTACCAGGGTTATCCCACAACTAGCCTTCAGAGTGACTATGCCTCTCCCAATGAGGGAGCCAGAGCGACAGGAGATGCTAACCTAGACCGGCTTAATTCCAATCGTCGCTTGACGGGAGAGGATACGCTGTTCATGGGCGGAGATGATGCTGAAACTCTAGATGCTCCTCCTGCCAACTACGATTCTCCACCTACGAGCAATCCCAGTGGCATGTATGGTCAGGATGACAATACCTTTGTCTCTGCTTCTAGCTGGGAAAGCTTCAATAGCCCAAATCAGCAGGGTCATGATGACTTTAACAACAATGCCTCTCCTGCGGGTAGTCCCAGAATGGAGGATACTTCTTCGGGCACCTTTAGTGGTTCAAGTAGTGCTGATTTCCTAGACGAATTCGATGAATTCGATGATTTGGGAAATTTACCTGACTTTGATCTGTCTGAGAACTCTGCGGGCTTCACAACTCCTTCCATGGGTTCTTCAGGGTTTGGCCCCATAAGTGGTGGAACCAATAGCTCTATTGACATGAGCTTCGACAGTGGCGATCGTAACTCCCTGGGACGCGATGATGAAGTCTTCAGCATCACCAATGCCACTCATGAAGTGCCCATCTTCACCCAAGCTGAAAGCCAAAGCGGCCCCCCCACAGTAACAGTTGACCAGGGATGGCTGGCGTGGTTTGAAAACTCATCCCTTGAGTTCAAACAGCTCATGACGGCTGCCCTCACCGGAACGGCATCGGCCCTAGCTGTTGCTGCCACTATATTTGTGTCCGGGCAACTAGCGGGCGGGAAACAAAATTCTCAGATTTACAGTGCATCGGCTCCGATGGTTCTCTTTGCTGCCGTTGCCAGTGGTGCCACAACTTTCTTCTTCGCGGGTGTAACTGCAAAGCAAATTAAGCGCACAACCAACGATCTCCAGACTCAATTTAACTCGGTTTGCCAAGGTAACTTGGATGTCCGAGCTACCGTATACTCCGAAGACGAGTTTGGACAATTGGCCCAAGGATTTAACCAACTCTCTCGCGTCATTCTGACAACCACGAGTGAAGCCCAGCGCAAAGCCGAAGAAAACGAGCAAGCCAAGGAAGACTTGCAGCGCCAAGTGATTCGGTTACTAGATGACGTGGAAGGCGCTGCCAGGGGAGACCTGACGGTTCAGGCAGAGGTGACTGCGGACGTGTTGGGAGCCGTTGCCGATTCCTTTAACCTCACCATTCAAAACCTGCGAGAAATTGTGCAACAGGTGAAACTCGCCACTCGCCAAGTGAGTAAAGGAGCCACGGATAGCGAAATGTTCGCTCGCGGTCTGTCTTCAGACGCGCTACGCCAAGCCGAGGAACTTGCTGTCACGCTCAATTCAGTCCAGGTTATGACTGACTCGATTCAACGGGTGGCAGAAAGCGCCCGTCAAGCTGAGGAAGTTGCCCGCTCAGCCTCTTCTACTGCCTTGAAGGGCGGTGAGGCGGTGGAGAAAACGGTGATCGGGATTCTAGCGATTCGTGAAACGGTGGCAGAGACAACGCGGAAGGTGAAGCGATTGGCTGAATCCTCCCAAGAGATTTCCAAAATTGTGGCATTGATTTCTCAGATTGCATCGCGGACGAATCTCCTTGCCTTGAACGCCAGTATTGAGGCGGCACGGGCAGGTGAGGCAGGGCGAGGCTTCGCGATCGTGGCAGACGAAGTGCGCCAGCTAGCAGATCGTGCCGCCAAAGCCTCGAAGGAAATTGAGCAGATCGTGCTGCAAATCCAGAGTGAGACTGGCGGTGTGATGATGGCAATGGAGGAGGGCACTCAGCAGGTTATCGAAGGTACCAAACTGGCAGAACAGGCGAAGAATTCTCTGGAAGACATTATTCAAGTGTCTAATCGCATTGACGTGCTGGTGCGATCGATTACGGCCGACACCGTTGAGCAAACTGAAACCTCGCGAGCCGTGGCTCAGGTTATGCAGTCGGTGGAGTTGACCGCTCAAGAAACCTCCCAAGAATCTCAACGAGTATCAGGCGCTTTGCAGAGCCTGGTGGGTGTTGCCAGAGATTTGCTGACATCCGTGGAACGATTCCGAGTAGATACGATCGAGCGCTAATCCTGCAAAAAGTAAGCCAAAGGGGTGAACGTCATTAGTCAGCCCTGCTAAAGCGGTTACCCTTGGCTTATGTTGATCTCCTAAGGGATCGAGTACATTAGGACAATCTAGGGCTGAAGCGTCTCCGCACTTGCGTTGACTCAAGGGTGCTTTCTAATCTGTAATTTCACAAAAAGCACTAATAGTCACGATCGAGTCAAAGCCCCCTTAAGGGCAATCTTTCCAGTCATAACAAGACCCCCAAAACCAGATACACGAAGATAGGACGTAAGCTATGCTGCCGGAACAACAACAGCGCATCATGGGCTATTTCATTGAGGAGGCCAAAGACCACCTCAATACGATTGAGCAAGGACTGCTCAATTTGCAGGGCACGATCGAAGACAACGAGATGATGAATGAAGTCTTCCGAGCCGCTCACTCTGTAAAAGGGGGCGCAGCCATGCTCGGCATCGGTGCCATTCAAAAAGTTGCCCACCGTTTAGAAGACTACTTTAAAGTCTTGCGAGATACGCCCGTTAAGATCGACCAAAAGCTGGAGTCCCTCTTTCTAGCAGTCTTTGACGCGCTACAAGCCCTACTGGAACAACTCCAAGGTCCCTTTGGGTTACAAGACGAAGTCTCCAACAACATCATGGCTGGAGTTGAGCCAGTTTTTACAAATCTGCATACCCATCTGGAAAAGTTAGCTGGTGTTTCAGTTAAATCAGATGAGATTGTTGTCCTTATCCCTGCTGTGACTCAGCCGGCCGTAGTCAAACCGCCCGTCCGCTCAGATAGGGAGTTGGTTACCGCCTTTCAAAATCAGATTCCCGCACGCCTCCGGGAAATGTTGCAGCTCTTTAAGCAACCTCAAACTGCTGAAACAACCCAGCAACTCAAAGAGCTATGTTCCGCAATGGGGCAGTTGGGTGAGCAGTATGGATTGTCGCCCTGGTGTGAACTGGTTGAGACATCACGCTTGGTCATTGCCAATCCAGACAATACCTACCGGGCTTTAGCACCCATTCTTATCAAAGAAATCAAGCAAGCTCAAGATTTGGTTGTTGCCGGACGGGTGGCTGAAATTATCACCAGCGAGAAACTCAAAGAGCTATTGCCTGTCGCTCCTGTGGTTGAAGTGGCGATCGAAGAAGATGCAATTGATCTTCTGGATATTGCTGACGAACCGATCGCTGAGTTTGACCCTTCGGAAACTCTCAATACCCAAGTGACATCCTTCCAAGACAACTTATTTGATGATCCAGGAGAGACCGCATTTAGTGTTACCTCTATCCCTGAAGTCCAAATTCTTGAAGTCCTTGCACCGGATACATTTGATGGATTGAGTAGCGCCGAGAGCATCGTCGAGCCTCCGAGCTACCGTTTAGACGTGGAGTCAAATCCACAACCCGTCATTGAGCATCCTGGCCCAGAATTGGAGATGGCTGAGCTAAACAGTCTCGCTGATTTATTTGAGGGCGAAGCTCTGGAACTGGGAGCGACTTGGCAAGAAGTGGAAATTATTGGCGATGATTCAAGCGATTCGCTAAGCATCCTCAATGAGTTTGAGACCTCTAGAGATTTCAGTGACTTGCTGTCTGATGCAGAAAGTACAGATGGACTGTCGGCAAGTCCAGCAGTGGGGGATGACCTCGCTAGTTTGTTTGGAGAAAGCGATCTGCTTAATGAGGATTTAGATTGGTCAGAACCAGCCAATAGCGAATCTTCCACTTCAATTGCTTCCCCAACACTCAACGTTGTGATGGCAGATGGTGAACGATCGGGCTTAGACACTTTAGATAACGACGATTTATTAGCGATTCATCAGCTCAGTACGGTCAACTCTACATCAAATGACCTGAATGATCTATTTGCTGAGCTAGATGAGAGTGACGTGCCTGGATCACGCGCATCTCTCTCTAGTTTAGAGACGGATGAATTAGGAGACCTGTTTAGTGGGTCTGATCCAGCAGATCTGTTTGATTTGCCAGCAGACGTTGATTTTTCTGAACCGGAAGCTGCGGCACCAGAAGTGCTGGAAACGGTTTCCTTTGCTGACTCCGATGACATTTGGGGCGATGCTGCAATTTCAGAGAGTGCTGGTGATCTTGACGATGATTTCTTTATGGATCTACCGGAGGATGAGCAGCTAGGGGAATTTTCAGTTGCAGCTACCGATCTTGACCTGCCGATCGCACAAACTTTAACTGACGGCACCTTAGAAGCGAATCAAACAGCCTCTGTGGACTTGGATAATTGGTTTGATGAGGAAACTAATCAGGCAGATACGTTGACCGCTGCTTCTGCGTTGGATGTGGACTCTGACGCTTTCTTTGCAGATGATGATGGAGCCTCGGCGATCGATGACATGATCTCAGGATTGCCAGATCTGACTGAAAGCGCCGACCGTCTGCTTTTAGACGATGATGCCGATCGCCCTTCCCAAGTTATAGCCTTACAGCCGTTGCCGGAGATGCAGACTCCCGAACCTACCCTGGCGATGGCTCAACCTGTCCAAGAGTTGGAAATAGCGGATGACCCATGGACTAATGTCTTTGATGACTCAAGTGTGGCTGAATCAGGAACTCCAGCCGCTAATTCCTGGCTAGACGATGACGCTAGCAACTCACTTTTCTTTGATGAATCAGCCTCAGACAACGAGAATTTAGATTTTCTGGCAGAGTTAGAATCCGATGAGGGCTTTGACTTTCTAGCCGAGTCAGATGGTGCAGATAGTCTAGACTTTCCTTTGTCCGAAAGTGCTTCTAGCGCAGATGTGGCTACACCTCCGATCGCAGAAACTAGTTTGCAGGAAACTGTGTCTCCTTGGGAAGAAACGTTAGTAGAAAACGATCGATTTGCCACGACATTTGACTTTCCTCTTGAGTCCGATATCTCCTCCACTGATTTATCCTCAGAGGAACTCTCCTTAACAGAAGGTGAGGCGCTCGATTTTCTGAGTGTGACACTCCCTCCTCTAGATGAGTTGAATCTGGACGAGTTAACGTTAGACCCACTCTTGCCAGAAGGTTTAGGCGAACCTAACGACATCACCGATGCTTTCCCCAATGCGTCTGTCGTACCTAATGTAGACGGTTCCTTTCCTGAAGATGCATCTGCTTCCTTTGCAGACTTAGACAGCCCCTTTGATTTGGCTGCCTTTGGTTCTCTAGATGAACTAGACGTTGACGAAGAACGTGCCATTGACGACTCTAGTATTACAACCGAGATGGATTTAGATTCTCTCTCGTTGGATGAAGAGACTCCGTTTGGGAATGAGGAATCAATGCTTGCACCTTCCTCAGAGACAACAGCAGAATCAGATTTGTTAGATCTAGATGGGGAAGATTTATTCTCAAGCGACTCTTTGTTTGCTGAGGATATAGAGTCTGAGAGCCTGGATCAACTTGGTGTAGATGCTGCGTCTGACTTAACTAACCTTGACAGTTTCTGGAATGAAGAGGCTACGGACACTCTTGCACCTGATTTATCCACACCTGAGTTGGGTGGGGCGATCGGAATCAATGAAGCAACTTTTTTAATTGAGCCAACCAGTGAAGCAACCGTTGACAGCACGGAGACGACCTTCGATGATTTAGGTGCTTTGCTTGATGACGTAACTGACTTGACATCTGCATCAACCCTTAGTTCTGAGGGTGATGACTTTGGCGATTTAGACACATTCCTCATGGAAGAACCGGATACATCTACTACACCTGCCGAGTCAGAGGATGACTTTGGTGATTTAGATGCTCTGTTAAATGAGGACGACAACCTCACATCTACTGAGCCGTTGGATGAGAATGATGACTTTGGTTTTGGTGATTTAGATGCTCTGTTAAGTAAGGACGACAACAGCCTCACAACTGTTGATTCCAATGACTTTGCAGACTTGGAAGCCATGCTTGCTGGAGATAGTTCTGAGTCTGCAACTCAAATCACAGCCCCTACCCTAGGTTCAAGCGCAGACGAAGATTTCAGAGCATTGGAAGAAATGCTGGAACCTGAGAGCAAAACTCCTAGTAGTGCAGGAGGGGGCCAATCCATCCTCAAAGCTCGACCAAGCAACCAAGCTGGACGGCGTAAACCCTCTAGTTTTGCTGACCAGACCATGCGGGTTCCAGTCAAACAGCTTGATAACTTGAGTAACCTAGTTGGAGAATTGGTTGTCAATCGCAATAGCTTGGAACAGGATCAAGAGCGGTTGCGACAGTCTTTGGACAATTTGCTGTATCAAGTACAGCAGTTGAGTGATGTGGGACAGAGGATGCGGGATTTATATGAACGATCGCTCCTAGAAAGTTCTCTCCTAGCAACCCGGCAAACCCACCATGGAACCATGTCGGGTGCAGCACCCAGTCCTGAAGGTGGACACTCTAGTGGGGTGCAGTTTGAATCTATTGAAATGGATCGCTTCACGCCCTTCCATACGCTGTCGCAAGAAATGATTGAGTTGATCGTGCGAGTACGGGAATCTTCCTCCGACATTGAGTTCATCGTGGATGAAACCGATCAAGTCACACGCATGTTTCGCCAAGTGACCACTCAGCTACAGGAAAGCGTTAACCGCTCTCGAATGGTGCCCTTTGGCGAAATTGAGCGAGTCTTTCCTCTAGCGCGGGCTGTAAGAGATGGAGCGGTTGAATCTGGTAAGCAAGCAGAACTGAAGATTGAAGGAAAAGACACACTAATTGATAAGTTGATTCTGGAGCGTCTCTCCGATCCGCTGAAGCACTTGGTCAACAATGCGATTTCCCATGGCGTGGAATCTCCTGAGATCCGGCGCTCCTTACATAAGGGTCCCGTGGGTCAAATTACGATTCGAGCGTTTCACCAAGGGAACCAAACCATTATTTCCTTCTCCGACGATGGAGCCGGGATCGATATTGAGCGGGTGAAGTTCAAAGCTGTTGAGAAGGGCTTAATCACTAAGGCTGAGTCTCAAACAATGTCGCGTCTAGATGTCTACGAACTTCTGTATCATCCAGGATTTAGTACCAAGGATGAAGCAGATATGCGATCGGGACGCGGGGTGGGCATGGATGTCGTCCGTAAAAGTCTGGACGAGATCCGGGGTGTGATTACCACCGACTCCACGATGAATAAGGGAACAACCTTCACCATCCGGCTACCCTTAACCCTGAGTATTTCTAAAGCCCTCCGTTGTATTAGCAATCGCGCTCAGATTGCCTTCCCAATGGATGGAGTTGAGGACATGTTAGATGTACACAAGGAGCGGGTGCAAACCAATAGTGAGGGACAATCCTGTATTATGTGGCGAGATAACTTGCTACCTTTCCAGCCCCTTTCTGATGTCTTAAAATACAATCGCCAACTGGGTCGCGGTAGCATTTATGCTGGCAGCCAGGAAGATGACACCATCTCCATTATTGTGCTGCGAAGTGCAGGCAATTTCATCGCCCTGCAAGTTGACCAGGTAATGGGAGAGCAGGAGATTGTAATTAAACAGTTAGAAGGCCCAGTTCCTAAACCCCTAGGTGTAGCAGGCGCTACGGTGATGGGGGATGGACGGATTATGCCGATCGCTGATGTGCTGGAGTTAATCGACCTAGTGCAGGGTCGCATTCGCCAGGATAGTAGCCTGATCTGGGACCCTCAAGGCGCTCAGCCTTTGGTTGAAGTACCGGTGAAGGTCGATCCAACAGTGCTAATTGTGGATGATTCGATCACCGTTCGTGAACTCCTCTCTATGACCTTTAATAAGGTAGGTTATCGGGTGGAGCAGGCGCGAGATGGGCAAGATGCATGGGAAAAACTCCGCTCTGGTCTACCCTGCGATATTGTGTTCTGTGACATTGAAATGCCTAGGATGGATGGGTTGGAACTGCTCTCGCGCATCCAAAAAGACCCCACGTTAAACCACTTGCCGATCGCGATGTTGACCTCTCGTGGTGCCGACAAACACCGTCAAACAGCAGTGCAGTTAGGCGCTAAAGGCTACTTTACCAAACCTTATTTAGAAGAAGCCCTCCTTGATGCGGCTCAACGGATGTTGAAAGGTGAGGTGTTGGTGACGAGTGCGGCTCAAGCAAGCGTCTGATTCACAGGCATCTAGTTCTTAGAAAATTTATCTTTTCTCTGAGCGATCGTAGCGTTAGTTACGATCGCTTTTTACATAGCAATTTTTCTCAGTACAATACTTCGGACAGTTTTTGTGGAAGTGCTGGGAACCCTAATGTACAGATAGGATAGACCCTCACCGTTCGGCTGAGCGCTCACGTCGAAGCCTAAATCCCTCTCCCAAGAGGCTTGTCATTACCAACATTTTTGAGAAATCTTCGATTTCTCAAAAATGTGAATTCTAAACCTCTTAGAAGTCCCAAATTGTCGCCCGAACCGCCCCCCAATTCTGGGGGGTTCTGAGATCGAAGTCCCCCAGAATTGGGGCCTTAAAGCCTTTCAGGCATACATGAAAAGGGGGCAAGTGCAAGATCTAAAGCATTTGTCAGACACTCTCTAAGCTTTTTAATAGATGTTGGTAATGACAAGCCCAAGAGGGGAGAGGGACTTCAATCCGGCTCCCCTTCTCCCGTTCTGGGAGAAGGGGTTGGGGGATGAGGGCTAGCGATCGCAAAAATGTCCGAATTATTGTCAGTACCGACAGAGATATAAATGTTACGTGACCCCCAGATCAAATAATATTTGTAGTTTTGTATACTTAAGTTAATTAAAAGATAAACGCATGAGTAATTTGGGTACCTTGGATAACGGTAAGTTATGAGTTTTAGACTCAAGACCATCGGTTCTAAAGCCAATAGTTTTTATACATTTCGCAAATTTTAAATTTCACCACTTCAATTATTATAAATTTTAGAGGTAAGGAAAGCGTGAGCTACAATTTATCCACCCCACTAAGGGGGTATAACCCAGAAACGATCGCCCGTTACTATCGTTTCCGTCCCTGGAGAGTCCTTTGGCGAGCGCTCAGGGTTGTTCTAGCATTCCTCAGATTCGCCTTGGACTTAAAGTGGGATCAGTGGCTAAAACGCACAGCTTACACTCACCGCGCCATTCAACTACGCCAACTCCTCACTCAACTCGGCCCCACCTTCATTAAGGTTGGGCAAGCACTCTCCACTCGCCCTGATTTGGTGCAAAAGGAGTTTTTAGAAGAACTGGTGAAGCTGCAAGACCAGTTACCTTCTTTCCCCACCCCTATAGCTCTACACCTCATTGAAACTGAGTTAGATTGCTCGGTGGAAGAAATATTTAGTGAGCTATCTCCAGAGCCGATCGCCGCTGCCAGTTTAGGGCAGGTCTATCGGGGTCGGTTGCACAGCGGTGAAGCTGTCGCTGTCAAGGTTCAGCGTCCCAATCTGCTCCCTGTCATTACCCTGGACTTGTATCTGATGCGGTGGGTCGCAGGGTGGATTGCCCCGTGGTTACCCCTTAATTTGGGGCACGATTTAACGCTGATCGTCGATGAGTTCGGCACGAAGTTGTTTGAAGAAATTGATTACATTCACGAAGGGCAAAACGCCGATAAATTTGCCTATAACTTTCGCAACGATCCAACTGTAAAGGTACCTACGATCCATTGGCGCTATACAACGGCTCATGTGCTAACCCTGGAGTGGATCGAGGGTTTCAAATTAACAGATACAGAGCGCGTTAAAGCAGCCGGACTGGACACCGATCGCCTGATTCAAATTGGGGTCACGTCAGGCTTACGTCAATTATTAGAGTTTGGCTTTTTCCACGCCGATCCCCATCCAGGGAACTTGTTTGCCATGGCCGATGGACGCATGGCGTATGTTGACTTTGGCATGATGGATCAGTTAGAGGAACCCACAAAGGAAACCCTGGTGGACTCCGTGGTTCATTTAATCAACAAAGATTATGTGGAACTGGCTGAGGACTTTGTTAAGTTGGGCTTTCTGGTGCCCAGTGTCAATATTTGGGCGATCGTCCCCGCCTTGGAAATGATTCTGGGGGACATCATCGGGGAAAGTGTCGGGGATTTTAATTTCAAAACGATTACCGATCGCTTTTCCGAATTAATGTACGATTACCCCTTTCGCATCCCTGCCAAGTTTGCGCTGATCATTCGCTCTCTTGTCACCCAAGAAGGGTTAGCCCTCTCCCTCAACCCCAACTTTAAAATTGTCGAAGTTGCCTATCCTTACATTGCCCGTCGTCTGTTGACTGGGGAATCGCCAGAGTTGCGCCGCCGCTTAATAGAAGTTTTATTCAAGCAGGGTAAGTTTCAATGGAACCGCCTAGAAAATTTGATCTCCATTGCCCGATCGGATCACAACTTTGACCTGCTACCCACCGCCCAGCTAGGCTTTAGTTATCTCCTGTCGGAAGAAGGTCAGTTTTTGCGGAAGCAGCTATTGCTGGCGCTGATTGAAGACGATCGCGTCCACACGGAAGAAGTCCGCCGCCTCTGGCAATTGATCAAAGATGATATCAAGCCCGATCGGGTTTGGAACGTGGCCTGGGAGGCTATTGCCCTAGCCTCGCGTTCCAGCGCCGTAACGCTCATTCCGTCCCTCGCAACCTTGAATTTCAAGCTTTAGTCAGACTCACTCACTTCAGGACATTTCCCCGAAATGAAGTCATGGAGCGTACTGTGGACATCTCACCCGCACCCATAAACATCCGCGCCCATGGACGATGCGATCGTGACGCAGTTTGGGGTTAGAGGAAGCTCTTGACTAGAAATAGCCTGAATCTGAGGACATTGAGAGGTTGTTTGAAAAGGTATGAATTGTTGCCCGAACCGCCCCCTGCCCCCAATCCTGGGGGTTCTGAGGTCAAAATCCTCCAGGATATAGCCCTTCGAGCATTCCAGAAAGAGGGCTTAAAGCCTTTCGGCATAACAGAAAAGGAGGCAAGTGCAAGGGGGTATATCTCACTTTTGCAGATCTCCGAGCCGCTCACCCTTCGGGAAGCAATCTACATCCCCAACCCTTCTCCCTAGGGAGAAGGGAGCCGGAATTCAAAGTCCCTCTCCCTAGGGAGAGGGATTTAGGGTGAGGGTGGATCGGGCGGTTGCAGAACTGGGATGCACCCAGTGCAAGGTTTCTGGCACTTTTAAACCAGCTTCCGACAAGTTCAGCAAGTTCTCAAAGAACCTGGTGAACTCGCTCGTCGGCACTAGGAACATTTCCCTAAAACTTGTAGCTTAGGACTCGAATCACTGACCCTTCCTTGGGCAAGTCAGAGGGCTTCAAGCTGAGAGTATCTTTACCAACCTGTTGCACCGGCACTCCAGTCATTAAGGTCAGAAACTCATCTAACGACACAATGTCACAGGCACCCTTGGTCGCTGCCTGGGTGCGGTAGTGGGTGGGAATGATGACCTTGGGATTGAGGGCTTGAATTGCCTGCTTTGCTTCTCCTGGTAGGTAAGCCTTGGGGCCGCCGCCCACCGGAATGAGCAGCACATCGGGGCGACCCATCAAAATTTTCTGCTCTAGGGTAATTGGGGCAGCAGCGCCTCCTAAGTGGAGGATTTTCACTCCAGCTTGCGTCCATGTCCAGGCAACATTCATGCCAAACCTACGACCACCCAAGCGATCGTGGTCTGTATTGATGCCTTGAATTCGCAAGTTGCTGAACTGAAACACCCCTGGCTCGTGCAGAAGCTTAGGGTTTCCAGGGAGAATTTCCACAAATCCTTCGTCTAGAAGATTGCTGCTAATCATGACCAGATTGGCATTCACCTTTGGTTGACGGTAACCCGCTGTACACCCTACGGTACGAAAGGGATTGACCAAAACCCGCTGTTTCCCTCCGCTAAACAGGAAACAAGTATGCCCTAACCATTGCACCGAGAGCGCATCTGTTCCCTGAGCCTGGTAGGACTCCCACCCAGAGGCAATTCCCATCCCCGCCGTTGCTAGTAGACTTGCTTGGGCATAACGCATCAATTGTCGCCGTTTCATTCTTTTCTCCCTATGAAGGCTGACCCTGGTGTAATTGTTCGCGTAACTTGTTGAGTCACAGGTGAAGCCTGGGAATGAGATTACAGGACAAAGGGACAGTGTACAAGCAGAACCTTAGCAAAGGCTAGTGCAGCAGCAAAAACTAGTAGTCTGTCAATCATTAATTGACGGGTAGCTAAAAGCCGGGAGGTTAGTGGGAGTTAAATTTTGAGGGTCTTCGCTCCTCAAAATTTTCTTGACAGAACACTATGCAGCTTGTTTTAAGGACAGAGCGATCGAGACTGGCTAGATCTGGTCTGAGGCATTCAAATAGCGGCTAAGAAATTTTTCAATAGCTGCCGACCCGACTGCGTTAAAATGCTCTCTGGGTGAAATTGTACGCCTTCAATATGGGGGTACTGGCGATGCCGCACACCCATAATGGTGCCATCCTCCACCCAAGCAGTAATTTCCAGCACTTCAGGACAGGTCGATCGCTCAATCACGAGGCTGTGGTAACGGGTGGCTGTGAGTGGGTTTTCCACCCCTTGGAACATGCCGACATTGGTGTGATGAACTTGGGACGTTTTCCCATGCATCAATTCAGGGGCGCGCACAATTTTACCGCCGAAGACTTGCCCAATACCCTGATGTCCAAGGCATACCCCCAAAATAGGCAATTGACTTCCTAGTGTTTGAATCAAGGACTGGGAGATCCCCGCATCTTCGGGTCGTCCTGGGCCTGGGGAGATTACGGCGGCATCGGGTTGCAGTTGGCGGATTTCTTCCAAGGATATTTGGTCATTCCGGCGCACGAGGATTTCCTTGGCGATCGGCAACTCAGCGGCTAACTCTCCCAAATATTGCACTAGGTTGTAGGTGAAACTGTCGTAATTGTCGATAACCAGGATCATGGAATTTGTCAGAAGGAAGAAGGTGCAGAATGCTCAATGCAGGGCTGAGGCGAGCAACGTAATCAATGGGGGGATGACCAGGAAACTGGTTACGACAACAGAGGCAACGGCTGACACCAAGACGGCGGCGGCGGCACAGTCTTTCGCAATTTTCGCAAGTTCGTGGTAAGTCTGCTTTACGGTCAAGTCAACCACAGATTCGATCGCTGTGTTCAGCAGTTCCATCGCCAAAACCGCACCGATCGTTAAGGCAATGACTGACATTTCTATGGGTTTAAGCTGAAGGAAAATAGATAACGCAATCCCCAAGCTGCCAATGATGGTGTGCAGACGAAAGTTGCGCTGAGTCCTAAAGGCATAACTTACGCCATTCCAAGCATATTTAAAGCTGATGAATAAATTAGCAGCTACCTGCCAGGACAACTCTCGATTGATCCCCTCGGTCGAAGTGACTCGTGGTGGGGTTTGTGTCGAGGTCTCTGGAGGCATAGCGATGTATTGAGGATTTGCTGACTCAGCAGATTTGGTTTTAGAGGAATTAACCATTTACTCTACTCTTCTATAGGTTAAAGATTCTATGGGTTAAAGATTGGTGCGGGCGATCGGCGGGTAAAAGGTTTACGCTCCGTTTACTTGGATCACCTTTGGAACATTTAAATCTGTTGCGATAAGAAATGGGCTAATACACTCTTCGATGACGAAACCTTCGATGACGAAACATTTAACGGAAACTCAACGTTTCAACCTCTTGCCAAGAGATTTTCCAAGCTAATTGTTGGATATCCAGACGGTCTTACCCTTAATTTCCAAGAATAGGTGCAGGGGGTATAACCCCTAGTGAGGAATGCAGATCTACTTCTCCACTATTGCTCAATCTACAAGCTTACAAAGTATAGATTCAGACTAAACCCATGAATGTAAATCTATCTATGTATCTATCTACTCATAATTCTCTAGTAGTAGAGATGCTACATCCGTACAACCTACTGATTTTATGGCTCTCCTAATGCAGCTTGGCAGAAGTTTCTGACCAGTTAGGTGGGGATTGTTTTGAGTTTTGAGTGCTACCCACTTACTTCTGCCAGCCTGCACTAAATTCTTGTTAATAAGCAGCACTTACCAACAAGAACTCTCGACACTATGGGATTTTTAGGAGAGTGAAAAGAGCATCTCTCCATACTCTTTTCACCAACAAGTCGGGAGAGCCTGAATCGTGGATGAAGTAAAATCTGGTTTTCTAGGGACGCATTGGACATGCTGCAAGAAAATTAGAATCCTGTTGAATGGGCTACTAAATTCACGATTCCACGTAAACTACGGCTGTATAAATTAAGTTTGTTACGTTAACTTAATTTACACGCTATCTCCAGGATCTGAATGATTCTTAACGCGACTTTAAGGCACGGGCTAACCCACTGGAATAGTGAAACCGATCGCTTTCAATAGAACCTGTTGCTGGGTTAGCATCTCCAATAAACGCTCATCATCGGGGTGATCCCACCCTAAGAGATGCAGCAACCCGTGGGCTGCTAACCAGGCAAGCTCCTGAGCTAGGGTGTGGTGCTGTTGTTGGGCTTGCTGCTTGGCTGTATCAACTGAAATGATAATGTCACCCAAATACAACGGCATGAATGAGGATAGGGCTGCCACCTGGGGAACCTCAACTTCCAAGGCGGCAAATGCCAAAACATCGGTGGGCTGGTCTAGGTGCCGATACTGGAAGTTGAGGCTCTGAATTTCAGCGTCATCGGTTAGTCGTAGGCTTAACTCGCAGGTTGACGATCGCTGCCAATCTGCAAAGGGAGACTCGATCGTTGCCATCAGCAGCACCCATTGCTCAATCCACGCTTCCCAAGTTTCCACTGGAATGGGATACGAGGTGCCAGCACTCAGACCAGACTCCTGATTTGCTCCAGATCCCGCCGATGAGGACTCGGCATAGTAGTCTTGCACATTGACTTCAACTTGCACCTGCATTCACTCCTACACTAGTTGTTACATTCGCACGTCGTTCAGGCACATCATTCAAGCACATCATTCAGGCACATCATTCAGGCACATCGTTTAGGACAGGTATTCACGATCAAATATGAATCCGATCGATTTAGCATTTACTCCTGCCTTAGAGCAAGCTCAACTGATTCGTTGCGGTGAAGTTTCTCCACTGGAACTGGTCAATCTCTACCTAGAACGAATTCAGCGCCTGGATGGACAATTGGGAAGCCACTTTACGATCGCCGCAGACCAAGCGCGGGCAGATGCTCAGGCTAAAACAGAACAGCTAGCTGAGAGAGGCAAGGATGATCCGTTGCCGCCCTTTTTTGGGGTGCCTATTTCTATTAAAGACCTGAATCCCGTCCAGGATATGCGCTGCACCTACGGCACCAGAGCGCTGTCAAATCACATCGCCACCCACGACGCGGGGATCGTCACCCGCATCAGGCAAGCGGGATTCATTATTCTGGGCAAGACGGCAACCTCTGAATTTGGCTCCCTCCCCTACACAGAGCCAGCAGGATTCCCGCCTGCCCGCAATCCCTGGAATCTGGACTACACACCTGGGGGATCAAGTGGGGGAGCGGCAGCGGCTGTGGCAGCGGGGTTGTGTCCGATCGCCCAAGGTTCCGATGGCGGCGGCTCCATTCGGGGGCCCGCATTTTGCTGTGGCTTGGTGGGGCTGAAACCTGCACGGGGACGAGTGACCCACGCTCCCGTAGGCGATTCCCTCAGCGGCATTGCGATCGATGGGCCGCTAGCCCGCACCGTCGCCGATGCAGCGGCGCTACTGGATGTGATGGCGGGCTACACAACGGGCGATCCCTACTGGTTGCCGCAGCCAGAACCCTCCTTTCTCAGCGCCGCACAGAACTTTGCTTCCCTGAGTCCGCTTCGCATTGCCTACAGCACGGTTGTCCCCCCGATGGAAACTGCCCACCCAGACTGTCAGCAAGGCGTGATGGATATGGCGCACCTGCTAGAAGGCTTGGGACACCGAGTTGAACCGGGATGTCCCGATTTCACAGGGTTGCTTGAGCCATTTACGATCGTTTGGCAGGCGGCAGTGGCAATTCCACCGATTCCTGGCGAGTTTATGGAGCCTGTGAATCAGTGGTTACTCTCCCGTAATAGCTCTGCGGGAGAATATTTACGGGCAGTGGGAGCGATGCAAACGATCGCCCGGCGGATTGTCAGTTTCTTTGACAACTTTGATGTGTTGCTGCTCCCCACCAATCTCCATCCCACGATTCGCATCGGGGAATGGGCAACCCTCAGCCCAGAGGAAACCCTGGAGAAAATCATCTCCTGGATTGCTCCCTGTCCTCCGTTTAATGCCAGTGGTCAGCCGGCGATCGCTCTCCCAACTGGCTTTGATGCCAACGGGTTGCCGATCGGAGTGCAACTGGTCGGCCGTCCCGCCGCCGAAGCTACCCTCATTTCCCTCGCTGCCCAAATCGAAGCCGCCAAACCCTGGAGCCAAAATCGTCCCCCCTTCGCGACAGAGGAGGTTTGAGTCCCAGGTTTTAAGGATCATGGATTAAATAAGTTACAGAAGTTGGAGATTTACTGTAACTACTCAGCCTACCCTCACCCTAAATCCCTCTCCCTGAGGAGAGGGACTTCAATCCGGCTCCCCTTCTACCAGTGGGAGAAGGGGCTGGGGGATGAGGGCAGGCTCGACATTGAGCTAGCAGCCTGAGTAGTTACCAAAAATCTATCTCATCAAATGTGAATTCCGCACTCTGTTTTGCCTGTGCCCCGCCAGCGGCCCGCTCGCTCGTCCTCTCCCTCAGCTACGGGAGTTGTGATGGGTTCATCCCCAATGCTGAGGTAGCCTTGGTCGTGGAGGGGGTTGTAGATGACGTGGTGTTCAGCCACATAAGCCCAACTTTCCTTGCGCGTCCAACTGGCTAGAGGATTGACTTTGAGCCGCTGTTGGGTATCCAGTTCAAACACAGGCATGTCAGCGCGGGTTGTGGCTTGGTCGCGTCTGCGCCCCGTAATCCAGGCGATTGTCTCCAATTCCTTCAGACTGCGTTGGAGGGGTTCAATTTTGGTGATTTGGTGAAATTGGCTGATATCGGTATCCCAAAGTTCTGCACCGTAGCGATCGGCAAAGACTTCACGAGAATTTACACCCTCAGTCTGATAAATCTTCAAGTTCAAGTTGTATAGCTTTTGAGCCTGAGCGACTAATTCCAGAGTTTGGGGAAAGTGATGTAAGGTATCCAGAAATACTACGGGGACTGGGATCGCAGGCTTGAGGTCTCGATAAAAAATATCAGTGATGATCAAATCATCGACGTTAAATGCGCTGGTCTGCACCAAGCCTGTAGGGATGTTTTCTACACACCAAGCCAAAATTTCTCTGGGATGGGCAGTTTCAAACTGCTGATTCAAGGGTTCTAAGTCAAAGTTGGTAGCCGTGGACGAGATAGATTGGGTCATAACAGCTTTTGGATTACAGCAATATCTACAATCCACGATACCGAACTGTGGCATTCCGTAGCACAAGAGAGTTGAGTCCAGTGCTGAGACAATGGAAAGGGATTGTACAATACTTCGGACAGTTTTTGTGGAGGTGCTGGAAACCCTGTTGTGTAGACAGCATAGACCCTCACCGTTCGGCTGAGCGCTCACGTCGAAGCCTAAATCCCTCTCCCAAAACTTGTCATTACCAACATTTTTGAAAAATCTTCGATTTTTCAAAAATGTGAATTCTAAACCTCTCAGAAGTCCCAAATTGTCGCCCGAACCGCCCCCCTGCTCCCCAATTCTGGGGGGTTCTGAGATCGAAGTCCCCTAGAATTGGGGCCTTAAAGCCTTTCAGGCATACATGAAAAGGGGGCGAGTGCAAGGTCTAGGGCATTTATCAGACACTCTCCAAGCTTTTTAAGAGATGTTGGTAATGACAAGCTCCCAAAAGGGGAGAGGGACTTCAATCCCCCACCCCCTTGTCCCGTTCTGGGAGAAGGGGTTGGGGATGAGGGCTAACTATCGCAAAAATGTCCCAACTATTGATCTTAGATTTAAGGTGAAAATGCAATTAATTCTCTATAGCAAGCCTGGTTGTCATCTCTGCGAAGGGTTGCAAGAAAAGCTAGAGCAAGTTGCAGGACTGGAGTTAGAGGTACGAAATATTATCCAGCGTGATGACTGGTTTCGGGCCTATGAGTATGAGGTGCCTGTGCTGTTTGTTGTTCACTCTAGTCCATCAGGGCAACGGGAAGTTCCTCTACCTCGTCCATCGCCTAGGTCCACGATCGCCCAGTTGACACAACTCCTGCAACCTTACAACGACTGCTAAACTCTAGTTTGTATGCACAATAAAAAAACTGAGGGCCGCGAATGACCCTCAGTTAAACTTGGTTCAAGTAAAAGTTTTAGGGAGAACTAGTCTTACAGCAAACCCCAGAAATGTAGAACACCTTGACCAGAAATTAGTTCAACTGCCAAAACTGACACAAAGCCAATCATTGCCAAACGGCCATTCCAATTTTCAGCTCCAGTCGTAAAACCCCAATTCCAAGCGTTGCGATTTTCTTCTTGCATGATTTAGCTCCGTGTGTCTTGTATGTTAGGTCTTGTGTGTTAGGGCTTATATATTAAGTCTTGTAAACTAATATAATGGATGTTTTACAAACTTGCAAGAAAGATTTTTACGATCGGCAACCAGCACTGTTCACAACACCCTCAAAACACTGGGAATACTTGCCACACTCTCTAGAGCGCGAATATCTTCTAAGGCCCGTCGGAAGTTGCCTTCTCGCACATCATGGGTGACGACCACGATTTCCGCTAACTCATCCCGCAGTCCAATCTGCACCAGAGATTCCAGGCTGACCCTGTGATCGCCAAAACACGTACCCAGCTTGCCAATCACACCGGGGCAATCTTGAGTCACAAAGCGGGCGTAAAAGCGCGTTACCAAGTCAGCAATGGGAGCGATCGGGCTGTAGTGGTTGTGGGGACAACTCAACAACGGGTGGAGAACCTGGGCGGGCTGTGTTTGCAACACCGCAGCCAAATTGAGCAAATCCGACACTACCGCGCTGGCCGTTGGGCCGCTGCCTGCACCGGGACCCAAGAACATCACCTGTCCCAGTGGTTCGCCTTCCACCACGATCGCATTATTCACCCCCTGCACCATTGCCAACGGATGGGTCTTAGCCACCAAAGCTGGATGCACCCTGACCTCGATCGCCTCTGAAGGTGGCTCTTGGCGCTTGGCCACCGCCAGCAACTTAATCACAAATCCTAGTTTTTCGGCATAGGAAATATCAGCCGCGCTCACCTGCCGAATGCCTTCGCAGTAGACCTCCGACAGCTTAATTCGGCCCCGGAAGGCGAGGGCTGCGAGGATTGCAATTTTGTCCGCCGCATCCAACCCATCCACATCCGCCGTGGGATCAGCCTCTGCGTAGCCCAAACGCTGCGCATCAGCCAACACCTCAGCAAAATCAGCCCCTTCATTTTGCATCCGCGTCAGGATGTAATTGGTGGTGCCATTGACAATGCCCAGGACGGTGTGGATGCGATTCACGCCGAGGGATTGCTTCAACGGCTGAATCACCGGAATACCACCGCCCACCGCTGCTTCCAGCAACACGTAAACTCCAGCTTGATTGGCCGCTGTAAAGATTTCATCCCCGTAGCGGGCGATCACGGCTTTGTTGGCGGTCACCACATGCTTGCCGTGGCCGATCGCCTGCAAAATTAGAGTGCGCGCTGGCTCCAGCCCTCCCATCACCTCCACCACAATGTCAATGGCTGGGTCTGTGACGATCGCCGCCAAATCGGTTGTCAGGCAAGACTGGGGCAGGGAAACCGATCGGGCTTTGGTGAGCGATCGAACTCCCACACGATAAATTTCCAACTCTCGCAATAGCGGATGGCGTTGTTCTGGGTCTCGCAAAATCTGAGCCGTTCCTGCGCCAACCGTTCCCAAGCCCAATAGTCCAATTTTGAATGCCACAGTGTCTAATTCCCATTGACTCAGGTTTATTGTGACACCCCGACCCTCGCTTCAGTGCGATCGAACCCAAAAGAATTGCAAGCGCGATCGGACTTTCGACGATCGTCACAATTCACATAAAAAGCGGAACATCCCCAAGAATGTCCCGCCTTAAAAAATTGAGATTTAATTTCACCCAACAATCAGCAACACCGAGCCTAATAGGTCTCAACGTGCCAGCGTTCAGCCTTCTTCAGTTGCTTTTGGTAATCAGCCCAAGTCACCTCATCCTTCGCCGCTGCTGTGGAGAGCGCTTCGTCGATGCCGTCCTCCATGCCCTTCAGCCCACAAATGTAGGTGTGGGTTTTTTCGTCTTGGATGAGCTTCCAGAGTTCATCTGCGTGTTCAGCGACTCGATGCTGAATGTACATTCTGCCACCCTCAGTATTTTGTTGTTCGCGGCTAATGGCGTAGGTGAGCCGGAGATTGTCAGGATATTTCGCCTGTAACTCCTCCAACTCTTGCTTGTAGAGGATATTAGGCGTGGTAGGAATGCCAAAGATCAACCAAGCCAGCCCTTTGAATTGGTAGTCCTCATGGGCTTCTTTGAACATCCGCCATAAGTAGGCCCGGAAGGGAGCGATGCCCGTTCCTGTTGCCAGCATGATCACATTGACCGTCGGGTCTTCGGGGAGCAGCATTTCCTTGCCAACGGGGCCGGTGATCTTGATGTCGGCTCCTGGTTCCAGTCCACAGAGATAGGTGGAGCAAACGCCATTGACCATTTCTCCCGTTTGGGGGCTTTTGTACTCTAGCTGCCGCACACACAGGGAAACAGTTTTGTCATCCACATGGTCGCCATGGCGGGTGGAGGCGATCGAGTACAGCCTGAGCTTTTGGGGCTTGCCCTTTTCGTCAATCCCAGGGGGAATAATACCAATACTTTGCCCTTCCAGATAACGCAGGTTACCGGCTGAGAGATCAAAGGTCAGATGGCGAACTGTGCCAATGCCCCCTTCCTGCACCAATTCCTCATTGGATAGGCATTTGCCCACAAACGGATCATTGGGACGATAGAGATTAATGGGAATATCCGTTCTTTTTTCTTTGGCTTGCGTCACAGGTTTAGTCTCCTTTGCAGGTTGTTCATGCTGAGTCGTTTCAGTCGTCACTGCTGTTGCGCCAGTTGCACCCGTGCCATGAACGCTACTAGGTTGGGTAGATGCAGCATCACCTGCTTGCTGACTCGCAGCTTTCAAAGGTTGAATGCCCACAATCTTGCCACCCATGCGCGTAATTCGCCGCATCATTTCATTCATGCGGTTGTAGGGCACAGTCAGAAATACACTACCGCTCTGACGAATGGGATAGCTGGCTTTGTCGTTCTCGTCATTCTGACGCAGACCCACAACCTCATAACGGAAAACGCGGCTACTAGATACGGTATTCCCAGCCCCTGCGGCTGCACTTGCACTGTACATTTAATTATTTTCTCCAAACCAAATTAATTTAATAACGGATTGCGGTCACAACGGCTACAAATAAACCTCATCACCACATGACAGACAATCGAATGTTGAACTGACCAGACTTCCCGATCTATGTAGCTGCTCACTTTAGTGTCTTTTAAACTGTAGCTTTTAGACCGTAGCCTTCAAGTCTGCGTCTTTTCTGTTTCTACTTTACCAATAGGGCCAATGCTACAACTATTTAATTGGGGCGATGCAAAGCTTACAGAGTCAACGATCGCCTAAATGTCAACCTTAAATCAATTTCACATTGATTTAAGTAGATGATTTAAAAAGGCGCGATTCACCTTAGCATGGTTATTAGAGCAGCGTTTTTTAGTTCCCAACTTAACCTTGTAGGGAAGATCCCCTTCTGATAAAATTTACGTAAGAGTAGTAGTAAATACCTACTGAGACCGACAAATTTATCGACTTTTTAATGATATTTTTTGAAGGTGCTCTTTAAGGTTAGTGGGGTCAGCCTTAGTCATAGCAATTAATTGGCTTTGGCTGACTCTGTTTAACTGAGGACTTCATAGATGCATCATTAAGATGATCCAGTTGAGACAAACGTGCTGGAGTTTTACGATTCGGACACCGCTCTAAAGTCAGAATTGTTAGGTTTACCCTGCATCATTCTGTTCTTTCCTATTTTGTTTAGGGTCTGGGCAAATTGCAAGATTCCACTGTTCCAAACGAAGTTAACTAACCACGCATTTCACTAGTAGAGGAAGATTATGACCGTTAAGCCAGACCGTGTAGTTCTGATAGGCGTTGCTGGAGATTCTGGGTGTGGCAAATCCACATTTCTGCGGCGCTTAACAGATTTGTTTGGGGAAGATTTTGTTACTGTAATCTGCCTGGACGATTATCACTGTCTGGATCGCAAACAACGGAAAGAGACAGGCATCACTGCCCTCGACCCTAGAGCTAATAACTTTGATTTGATGTATGAGCAGATCAAAGCATTGAAGCACGGGGAAGCGATTAATAAGCCAATTTACAACCATGAGACTGGGATGATTGATCCTCCGGAAATCATTGAACCCAATCACATTGTGGTCATTGAAGGACTGCATCCCCTGTACGACGATCGGGTTCGAGCTTTGCTAGATTTCAGTGTTTACTTCGACATCAGCGACGAAGTTAAGATTGCTTGGAAAATCCAGCGAGACATGGCAGAGCGGGGACACCGTTACGAGGATGTTCTTGCCGCCATTAACGCCCGTCGCCCTGATTTTGCCGCCTATATCGATCCTCAAAAAGAATTTGCGGATGTGGTGATGCGGGTGTTGCCGACGCAATTGATTAAGGATGACAAAGAGCGGCGAGTGCTGCGCGTGCAGATGATTCAGCGAGACGAAGTGGAAGGCTTTGACCCAGCGTATTTGTTTGATGAAGGGTCAGTAATTTATTGGACTCCCTGCGGCCGTAAGCTCACCTGTTCTTACCCTGGCATGAAGTTCTACTATGGCCCTGATGCTTACTTTGGCAAGAGTGTTTCAATTCTAGAGGTGGATGGTCAGTTCGATAACTTGGAAGAGGTCGTTTACATTGAAAGCCATTTGAGTAAAACCTCTACTAAGTACGATGGGGAGTTGACGCACCTCCTGCTGCAACACCGGGAATATCCGGGTTCCAACAATGGCACCGGGCTATTTCAGGTGCTGACGGGGCTAAAGATGCGGGCAACCTACGAGCGTCTGACTGCCCAGGAAGCAAAAACCAAGGTGGCTGCTAGAGTTTGATTTCAGGGTATTAAGGAGATTTCTAGGCGATGTGCAACTTTCCCGAACCGCCCTCACCCCAACCCCTCTTCCAGCAGGGGAGAGGGGCTAGGACTTAGATCGGTTCCTCTTCTCCCTGGGGGAGAAGGGAGTTTTGGCGTATCCTCTACAAAGCTGAGATGCTCCCGTTAAGGGTTCGTGTGGAACCTGGAATATGTAAGGAATTTGAGAGGCAAGGGGCTTAGGTTCCTTGCCTCTCAGGGTTTAGAGCGATCGGTTGCTGACCACTGATGCTCAGGATCGGCAATTAAATAAGTTCCAGAAGTTCCAGATTTACTAAGGAGATTTCCAGAACAGGTTATGTCAGGGGTGCATCTCAACTTTGCAACCACCCGATCCACCCTCACCCTAAATCCCTCTCCCTAGGGAGAGGGACTTTGAATTCCGGCTCCCTTCTCCCTAGGGAGAAGGGTTGGGGATGTAGCTTGCTTCCCGAAGGGTGGGCGGATCGGAGATCTGCAAAAGTGAGATGCTCCCTTATATCAGGCACCGGAAGGGCGAAGCATCCGGGCAATGACCTTCTGTCCGATTCAAAGGATTGTCTGCCGGATGCTTCGCCCCTACATTGGAACCGTTGCGTGTCATTAAGTCGGCGAGCTTAAGGATATTTTCAACCCTCCACCTCATTTTCCAAACAGCTTCTAACCGCCACCCACGATCGTCACGATTTCCAGGCGATCGGCTTCGCGAATTTCTGTGTCAGTCCAAAACTGCCGATGCAAAATCTCGCCGTTGTATTCCACTGCAATTAGGCGAGGATTTAGCCCTAGCTGGGTCAGCAATTCAGGCAATTTGGTTTGGGGCAGGCACACATGAACGGTGCCGTTAACTTGCAGGGTAATGGAGTCAGTTATAGGGCTAGACATGGGCAGTGGCGGGGGTTCCGTAGGCACGAATGGTTTGCATTCGGGTAAGTTGGGAAAGCAGGTATTGAGTGGTGAGGGTGGGCTGCTCTGCGTCCATGATGGCGCGAACGACTGAGGCGCGTTCGGCACCCGCCCCTATGACTTCGTGGAGATTGTTGGGATCAATGCCACCGATCGCAAACCAGGGCATGGGAGCATGTTTGGCGGCGTAGCGGATGTAGTCCAGTCCAGAGGGGGCTTTTCCGGCTTTGGTGGGAGTAGCGTAGACAGGGCCCACGCCGATGTAGTCTGCGCCCTCTTGGATGGCGTGCTGCATTTCCTCGGCGTTGGTGGTGGAGGAGCCAATCAAGCGCTGGGAGCCAAGAATACTACGGGCAGCGGCGATCGGCAAGTCTTGCTGACCCAAATGCACGCCGTCGGCATTCACGGCTAAGGCGATGTCAATGCGATCGTTGACGATGAATAGGGCTTGATATTGATGGCAAATCTGGCAGAGCTTCTGGGCGTTGCTGAAGCGAACCTGGTCATCGGCGGTTTTGTCGCGATATTGCACCAGGGTGACTCCGCCTTGCAGGGCAGCTTCGACGACAGAGAATAATTTTTCGGAGGGATTGGTGATCAGGTAGAGGAACGATCGCAGCAGTTTTTGATGGCGCTGATGTCCCAATAATTGGCTTTCCAAGGTGTAGACGCGGTAGCGCATTTGCTTACACGCTGCTCCCATTTCGGGGCTGTAGAGTTTGCCATATTCCTCCAAAACTCGCAGCGCTTCTTCTGTGCGGCAACAATTGGCTTGCAAAACTTGGTCAATGCTCGATCGCTGGGCTTCCTGGGGATGGGTCAGTTCTGTACCGGGATCACCGGGAGTATCCCGTGCCGCCCGCAGGTCTGAGGTGTGCCAACTTGCGAGTTCTTGCCGCAGTTCCTTACATTCCTGGGTGAGGGGGGTGCTGTTGAGTCCAAAGCGACACCATTCTTCAATGATTCTTAGCCCTTCGCGGGCGCGATCGAGGTTGGCATCTAAAATCCGCCGCAGGGCTGGCTGGGCGAATTGCTGCCAACTGGGGTCGTTGATTAAAGCCATGTCTATTCCTCTCGCTAATTGTCGCCCAGGGGCAGAAATCATGTCCATCCTAACAGCCTCCCTTGTCGGCGGCACTGTCAAGGATGGAGTTGATAGAATCGGCGCTTATCCCCTTGACTTTAGCTAAAGAGATTTCTAGAAAAATTTATACCAGGCACCGTAAGGGCGAAGCATCCGGGCAATGACCTTCTGTCGATTCAAGGCTCTGTCTGCCGGATGCTTCGCCCCTACATGGGTAACATCTTTCTCGGAAATCTCCTAAGATCTTTTCATGAGTTTTGAGAAAAAAAGCATGGTACAGTACAACCCGCTGCAATACCTACCAACGGATGAGGATCTCCCTGAGACAGATAATATTCCTGTGGATAACGAACTGCAAATTCTGATTCCAAGCTTGTTGCGCGCGGTTTTAGTCCTGCTGTGGGCCGATCGCACGGATTGGTTCTTCGGAGTCAATTTGGGACTTTACTATGATCCACGCTCCCAGACTGGCATTGGGCCTGATGCCTTTTTGAGTTTGGGAGTCGATCGCTTCAAACCCAATGGCAGGCTAAGGCTGAGCTACTTGGTATGGCAAGAGAAGTACGTCATGCCGCAATGGGTGTTGGAAGTAATTTCTAAAAGTCCTGGCAGCGAATATGACCTCAAGTTAGCTAAGTATGCTGAGTTGGGCGTACTCTATTACACGATCTACAACCCTGACTATCGGTCACGCGATAACCATTCTCCCTTTGAGGTCTATCGATTGGTGGACGGGGTTTATGTCCCACAGCCCGGCGAAATCGTTTGGATGCCAGAGCTAGGGATCGGGATCGGGCATGAACAGGATGCGTTTGAGGGCTACAACCGAGACTGGCTATTTTGGTATGACCAAGAGGGCAATCGGTATCCTACACCGGAGGATGTGATTAAATTGCAGCGACAGCAAGCAGCACTGGAGCGACAACAGGCATGGAGGGAGCGGGAGCAGACCTTGAGAGAAGCTGAGCAAGCATTATTGGGGCGGGAGCAGGCTGAACAGCAACTGGAGCAGGAGCGGCAACTGCGGGAAAATCTGCTGCGGAAGCTGAGGGAACAGGGGATTGACCCAGATGCGCTGTGAACGATCGCTGATTTGACTTCAAAGGTCGATCGGGGCGGCTCAGACCTCGGAGCAAGCGGCAATTTGCTCGACACTCCGGGTGCTGAGGGTGAGTTGGGGCGCAAAGAGGGGGCAGGGAGCAGGGGCGGGGGCAACTGTTGGGGCGGGAGGGCGATGGGCAACTTTTCTCACTTGCCAATTCTGCCCTCACCCTAGCCCTCTCCCAAGGGGAGAGGGAACCGGAAATGTTTGAGGGCTAATCTCTTGGGGGAACAGGGTATGGCCCAGGGGACAGTCTGAACTGCCCAGGCCTCAATTTTCTGGCCCCCTACCGCCGCAACCACCAGATCCCCAGGGCAATGGCTCCGCCCACCGCAAACCACAACCCCCATTTTTGCCACCGCTTCAGAGGCGATCGAGTTGAGCGGGGGGCAGGTTGGGTATGTTCAGCAATGCCAAACAGCCATTGCTGAACCATGTGATCCAGCTTTAGCTCCTCATAAATGGCTAAGGCCTGCTGATAGCTCTGCAACGCTTCGTCGTGCTGATCGAGCCGAGCCAAAGCAAAGCCCATATTAAAAAGCGACGTTCCCTCACCCTGTCGATCGCCGATCGCCCGCGCAATCTCTAACCACTGCTGCTGGAGGTCGATCGCCTGCTGGTATTGCCCTAAGGACTGGTAGGCATTCCCCAAATTGCCCAAGGAGTTGGCTTCGCCCTGTCGATCGCCGATCGCCCGCGCAATCTCTAAGGACTGCTGGTAGAGGTCGATCGCCTGCTGGTATTGCCCTAAGGACTGGTAGGCATTCCCCAAATTGCCCAAGGAGGCTGCTTCGCCCCCTCGATCGCCGATCGCCCGCGCAATCTCTAAGGACTGCTGATGGAGGTCGATCGCCTGCTGGTATTGCCCTAAGGACTGGTAGGCATTCCCCAAACTGCCGCAGACCGCTGCATAGTCTTGCCGTTGGGCGGGGGTGGGTTGCCAATGGGTGTGCAGTGGGCCATAGAGCGCCGCCAGGGTTTGGTAGTAGCCGCGCCGCCGCAGAAATGCAGCGCAAGCCAATACCGTTGCCAATGCCGCTTCATAGCGCCCCAGCTGGCACTGGTGATAGAAGGTGTCCTCGTAATCGCTGATGGCATCCAGGGTGTCCTCTTTGGCAAATTCGCGGGGGCGATGGCTCCAGAAATAAGCAATGGCGAGGGTATGGGCGGGGGTGAGGTCGGCCCGTTTTTGCACCCATTCGCGAATCCGGGGCTGGAGGCGAAATTGTTGCACCGAGCCTGGGTTGCTTTGGGGCAGGGCTTGCAGCAGGGAGCGGCGCTCTAGGTCGTCTAGGTTGGGGAGTCCCACCGATTGCTCTGGGGCCAGGGCAGCGGCAACTTCAGCGTCAAAGGCCCCGCGCAGAACGCTGATTTGGGTCAGGAGGTGCTGGTTTTCGGGGGTGAGGCGATCGAAGCTCCACTGCAAAACGCGCTCCACACTGATTTGCCCTTCTTTCCGGTGGGTGCCTGCCAATTGCCCCAGGTCTGGGTGGTGCTGCAAGAGCGTGACAGTGCGGTTTCCGGGTCGCTGCTGCCGCAGCCAGCCCGCGATCAGCGCTAGGGCTAGGGGGTTGCCCTGCACCTGCACCGAAACCCCCTGCCGCTGCTCCTCAGTGTCTTCCACCTCCAGGGCCGCCAGCAGGGCTGCGCCTTCCGCAGGTTCCAGCCCCTGTTCCACCGTGAGCCAGCGCGATTGCTGCCACCCAAAATACTGGGACGGATATTCTCGGCTACCCAGCAGCACCACACTCGCGCTGCCCAAGGCTTGAAAGCCATCCAAAAATGCTTCATAGCCGCTCTTCCAGTCGCCCGCTGCTGTCAGCACCGATTCCAGATTGTCAATGGCCAGCAGATAGCGCCCCTGTTGCAGATGGCGCAGCAGTCGCGGCACGAGGTCTTTTTCCTCCAAGTCCCGCACCTGCTCTGGCAACACGCCCAACTCCAGCAAGGCTCGCGCCGCCAAGGCCGCGATCGTGGTGCCCTCTCGCACATCTGCCCAAAATTTGCCCGCAAACCCCAAGCTCTCGGCAAACACCTTCGCCATCAGGGTCGATTTGCCAATGCCCCCCTCGCCCCGAATGCCAATCAGCGAAACGGAGCGATCCCCCAGCCACCCCATCAGGTCTGCCTGGGCGGCCGATCGGCCCTGAAAGAACCGTAAATCTGGCACCGTGTCACTATAAATCAGCGCCACCTTTTGCCCTTGGTGGATCGTGATGTTGTTGGTCTGGTTATCAACTGTTCCCTGGTTTACGATCCCGATTTTGTCTGCCAACGGTTCTGTCATGGTCGGCTACTTTGGTTTGGATGGTGAAGGGTGAAGGGTGAAGGGTGGATGGGTGGATGGGTGGATGGGTGGATGGGTGGATGGGTGGGAGGCAAGGCGTGAGAAACCGGGGTTCTGAGGTCTTGAAACAGGGGAGCATCTCACTTTTGCAGATCTCCGATCCGCCCACCCTTCGGGAAGCAAGCTACATCCCCAACCCTTCTCCCCTAGGGGAGAAGGGAGCCGGAATTCAAAGTCCCTCTCCCTAGAGAGAGGGATTTAGGGTGAGGGTGGATCGGGTGATTGCAAAGTTGAGATGCACCCTTGAAACAGTTCCTTTGTAGGGGCGTATTTGTAGGGGCGAAGCATTGGGCCAAAGATTTTCAAGATTGGGTAGGGGCGAAGCATTGGGTCAAAGATTTTGGACAACTACCGAGATTATCGCCCCAATGCTTCGCCCTTCCGGGATTAAATTCGATCGCTCACATCCTCTTCGCCCTTACCCTCTATGGTTGAGTGCTGTTATCTCTGGGGCGAAGCATTGGGGCCAAGATTTTTGGACACTTGCCAAGGGGATCGGCCCAATGCTTCGCCCCTACAAATACGTCCCAATATGTCCCAATACATCCCAATACGTCGGGATAACTTTTGAGTTGGAAATCCCTACACTGCTAGAACGTGAGGGTGTTGGTTTGGTTGACGATCGTGCCTTGGTTCACCACCCCGATTTTTTCTGCCAATTTCGTCATATTCACGATCGCCCCTGGCTGCGC
>Ga0209181_10000755_pt1 | contig 59709 bp, 50 predicted proteins | sample MAT05_FD_187208 | JGI IMG/M metagenome (GOLD analysis project Ga0209181, IMG submission 187208) | Freshwater microbial communities from Lake Fryxell liftoff mats and glacier meltwater in Antarctica - MAT-05 (SPAdes) (version 2) | ecosystem: Environmental > Aquatic > Freshwater > Ice > Liftoff...
CCCTCATCAACCCTCATAAACCCTCATCAACCCTCATCAACCCTCATCAACCCTCATCAACCCTCATCAACCCTCATCAACCCTCATCAACTTTATCAACACCCATGTCACATCTACCTGATTTTCAATCATATTTGCCAAACCATCCAAGTATCGGGGTGAATTTGAGTCGCCCCGATGCCACGCAATCCGCTTCCATTAACCCTCGCCTCACCGTGGTCGGCGCAGGCATTGGCGACCCCGAATTGATCACTGTGAAAGCCGTCAATGCGCTCCGTTCAGCCGATGTGGTGCTGTACGACGCCTTGGTGAACGAGCAATTACTCGACTACGCACCTGCTGCCGCCTCTCGGGTGTATGTAGGCAAGCGCCGGGGTGCAAAAGCTTACACACAAGATGAAATCAACGAGCGCATCGTGGCTTACGCCAAATGCTGCGGCCATGTGGTCCGCTTGAAAGGTGGCGACCCCTTCGTGTTCGGGCGCGGACTGGAAGAAATGCAGTTTGCGCAGGCGCATGGCATCGAGACCGCTTATGTTCCTGGCATTTCAAGCGCCATTGCTGCTGCTGCGGCGGCAGGCATCGCTGTTACGATGCGCGGAGCAAGCCGGAGTTTCTGGACCATCACTGCTACAACCGACAAGGGCGAATTAAACCCCGAAATCTACACGGCTGCCCAAACCGATGCGACAGTAGTCATCCTGATGGGACTGGCAAAAATCGGCGACATCGCTGCTGCATTTCAGGCCGCTGGAAAGTCGGAGGTTCCTGTTGCAGTTATTCAACATGCCACTTTGCCAGAACAGCAGGAGGTGTTCGGAACGATCACCGATATCGCAAAGCAGGTCGGGCGGTTCAGCATCGGCAGCCCGGCAGTGATTGTGGTAGGCGAAGTGGTCCGCCATCGGATTCCCAGCACCGAACATTTGGCGATTGCTGAATTGCTCCGGACGGAACGGTTAGGAACGCGGCACCACTAACTTAGTCATTTGATGCCACCCTTTGTTCCATCATACGGCCGCTATTTTTCTTTAAATAGCCCCACTATTCGCAGAAAAATAGGGTTGTCTGATGAAAAAATGGTTGACCTAAAATGACTAGCTTATTGGTGCCGCGTTCCTTAGCGACAGCAGAATTCTGAAAACAACAGAATGTTTAATCCTTACGCCGAATGATTGATTTTCAATAAATTACAACTACTATGTCGAACATACTCACTCCACCGCCTCCTGTCGGCTTCGACACCGATCTGTTGAAAAAACTGGCCACCCAGCATTCTTCCCTCCAACAGATGTGGCTCAGCGGCTACCTCTACGGTGTGGCATTGCATGGGCAGCCCACTCCCAATGACATTAGCAACGGTTTGCTGGATACGTTGCCCGCTGCTGCATTCGCGCAGCCTGTGGCGACAGCCAGGTCCCGAGTTACCGTGCTGTTCGGTTCTCAGACCGGGAACAGCAAAAAAGTAGCCAATCAAGTTGCCGGTCGTGTGCGGGAGCAAGGTTGGGAAGTTATTGTGGCCGACCTGAACGACTACCCGACCAAACAGTTGCAGGACGAAAAAATCGTCCTGCTGGTGGTCAGTACCCAGGGCGAAGGTGACCCGCCGGTTTCGGCTGAGGAGTTCCACAAATGGCTGCTGGGATCGCGCGCTCCAAAGTTGGAGGGCCTTAAGTTTGCCGTTTGTGCCTTGGGAGATAAAAGTTACCTGCAATTCTGCCAGACCGGAAAAGAGTTCGATGCACGCTTCGAAGCGCTGGGGGCGACGCGACTGACGGAGCGGGTGGATTGTGATGTAGATTTTGAGGAAGCCGTGGAAGGCTGGATCGCCAAGGTGCTTGCCAGTATGCCGGAACTCCGTTCCGGTGCCAATGGAGTTGCCTATGTAAAAAGTGATGGACTGACTTCAAGTCAGCCCATCACTGCACGACATGCGACATTGCCGGAACAGAGTTCCGGCGTACACTCGCGCAAACATCCGTTTGCCGCGCCGATTCTGGAAAAAACCCATCTCAATGGGCGCGGTTCGCAGAAAGAAACCTGGCACCTGGAACTCTCTCTGGAAAATTCCGGCCTGACGTATGAACCCGGCGATTCACTCGGCATTTACCCTCAAAACCCACCTGCTCTGGTGCGCGAAGTATTGTATGCCGCTATGCTGAACGGCAATAAGACAGTAGTTTTTAACGAAAAAGAAAACTCTTTGCGGCACTTTTTGCTCCGTGAAGTAGAACTCACGGTGCTCACCCGCGAGGGGATCGAAAAATACGCGGCCTGGACCAACAATGCTAACCTCAAAGATTTGCTTGCGGACAATACTGCGCTGAAAAACTTCCTTTGGGGCCGCAATGTGGCCGATTTGATCCGGGAATTTCCAGCAGCCCTGTCAGAGGAAACACTACTTAGTTTTTTGCGAAAAATCCCACCACGCCTCTATTCCATCGCTTCCAGCCTCGAAGCACATCCCGATGAAGTGCATCTGACGGTGGCGGCCGTGCGCTATGAGTACAGCAGTCGCCCACACCTCGGTGCGGCTTCTACCTACCTGGCGGACCGCGTGGCCGTGGGCGAATCAGTGCCGACATTCATAGAACGCAACGAGTATTTCAAACTGCCAACCGATGATTCAGCCGATATCATCATGGTCGGACCGGGCACTGGCGTCGCTCCATTCCGGTCCTTCGTGGAAGCGCGCAGCGAACGCGGAGCTTCCGGCAAGAACTGGCTGTTCTTTGGCAATCCACATTTTGAAACAGACTTTTTATACCAGACCGAATGGCTCAACCACCTCAAACGTGGTACGCTCGACCGGTTGGATGTAGCGTTCAGCCGCGATCAGGCGGATAAAATATATGTCCAGCACCGACTCACCGAACGCTCCAGACTGATTTTTGAACGCCTCGAAAACGGGGCCTATTTCTATGTCTGCGGCGACAAAGAAAGGATGGCAGCCGATGTGCAAAATGCAGTGATTCAATTGATTAGCAGCGAGAGTGGCAAAGGCGGGGAATTTGCGGCTGAGTATTTGAAGGGCCTGAAAAAGCAGCGGCGGTATTTGGAGGATGTGTATTAAAACGCGCTTCTGACAGCAAGTTAAGATTTGTCAACTTTAATAAAGTTGACAAATCTCGCCCTGCTCGTACGTCATTCCACCATGTACGTAATTTAACTATTGATCAAACAAGAATCGCAACACTTCCTGTTTAGCATGAACCACCCATTCAACACCCTCCTCCTTTTTTTCATTTTTCTCCTGACTGCTGTCGGCAAATTGAGCGCACACGGAGAAATCATCGCGATCAGTGGCACCGTATTGGAGCAAAGCTCACGCGAACCGTTGCCTGGCGTCAGCATCAGCGTCAAAGGAGGCAAAGCTGGTACGTTGAGCGACGTGACTGGCAATTTTTCGCTGAAAACAACCTTGAAATTTCCGATCACACTGGTGTTCAATATCGTGGGTTTTGAAGCGCGAGAATTGAACGTCACCAATGCGACCGATCCGTTGGCTGTCCAACTGGAACCCCAGGCACTTTTGGGCAGAGAAGTGGTCGTATCGACCTCCCGCGTGGAAGAAAGCATTTTGAAATCACCTGTTGCAGTTGAAAAACTGGATATCCGAGCCCTCAAAGAAACCCCCGCCCCGAGTTTTTACGATGCGCTGGAAAATGTGAAAGGTGTGCAAATGACTACGTCCAGCCTCACCTTTAAAGTGCCGAATACGCGGGGTTTCAATATTCCCAATAACTTCAGGTTCATGCAATTGGTAGATGGCGTGGACATGCAGGCGGCCACCCTCGGAGTTCCGCTCGGCAATGCCATCGGCCCGACAGAACTGGACATTTTGAGCGTGGAAATCACCCCGGGAGCAGCGTCAGTGCTGTACGGCATGAACGCGATCAACGGTATGGCCAACCTGACAACCAAAAATCCTTTCAATCACCAGGGACTGAGTGTATATCAGAAAATCAGCGTCAACCATGTGGATGGCAAAGATTATGATCCCAGCGTACTGACCGAAACGGCCATTCGTTATGCAAAAGCATGGAATGACCGCGTGGCGGTAAAATTCAACGGCTCTTACCTGCAGGGCACCGACTGGCTCTCGAACACATTGACCGATCAAAATCCGCAGTCGCTCAATTCGGCCAATCCACGCTTTGCCGAACTATCAGGCGATGATAACCCCTCCGCCGATCTCTGGAACAATTATGGCGACGAACGCAACAACAATGTGGCTGTGACGGTGAATTACAATGGAAAAAACGAAACCTTCAATGTGCGCCGCACGGGTTATCTGGAGCGCGATCTGGTAGAGCCGACGGTGCGCAACGCCAAATTCGATGCCGGCATTTTTTACAAACTCAACCCCGATTTACAAATTTCTTATACCTACCGCTACGGCCTGATGGATGGTGTATTTCAACGCGGCAACAAAGTCCAATTGACCGGCGTAACTGTGCAGAATCACCGGATCGAACTAAAAGGAGAACAGTTCCAGGTGCGCGGCTACGTTTCGATCGAAAACACCGGCGATTCATACAACCTCAAACCTTTATCGGATAACCTTGACCTCAACAACGGGTCTAACTCGGCCTGGAGTGCTCGTTATAAAACTGCTTTTCAAACCGCGCTGGACGTGGACGGCGCAACGCTCGCCGAAGCGCATCACCAGGCCAGACTAGCTGCCGACGCAGGTCGGGTACAACCCGGTAGGCCTGAATTTGAGGCGCTGAAAAACACCATCATAGACATCAACAACTGGGACATCGAAACCAACGTGTCCGGAGCGCCGAAAACGGGCGGTGCCTGGCTCAAGCAACAAAGCCGGTTCTACCACACTGACGGTCAGTGGAGTTTAGACAAGTACATCCATTGGGCACAAATGCTGCTGGGTGCAGATGCGCGGGTGTATGAAGTGATTCCCGATGGCAATAATTTTGTAGACTTCTCCCGTCCGCTGGCAGAACGGACTACTCCTGGTGGCAAAAATCAGTACTATTCCAAATTCGGCGGCTTTGTGCAGGTCACCAAACTGTTTTTTGACGAAAAACTCAAACTCAACGGTTCATTCCGCCTCGATTACAATACGGAGTTTGAAGTAAAACCCAATCCTCGCATCGCTGCGGTATACTCTGCTGCCAAACACCATAATTTTCGGGCTTCCTACCAGAACGGCTGGCGGTTCCCGGCTTTGTTCGAAGCGCTTTCCTTTGTCAACAACGGCAACGTGCGGCGCGTCGGCGGGCTGCCAAAAGTGAACGAAGGCTTGGGGGACCTGGAAAACTCATATACCCTTACATCCATTGACAATTTTCTCGCAGCAATCAATGCTGATGTAGCGGGCGGGCTGACGCAGAACGACGCGGCACTAAAAAACCGCTCCACACTCGCCATTGCCAACTTGCCTGAAATCCAGCCGGAGCATATCAATGCGTTCGACATCGGCTATCGCAGCGTATTGGCGGACAACAAGTTGGCGATTGATTGGGAAGCCTGTTACAACATCTATGGCGGATTTCTGGGTCAGGTTGAGGTAGCGGTGCCGAAGACCGATCAAGTGGGTACCGATGCCTCAGTGCTCGATATGTTAACCCGTTCGAAACAAGACCGTTACCGGGTTTTCACCAATGCCCGCAACGTCGGTTTCAACGTCGTTTGCCGCTGGCAGTACACTTTTGTCTGGGAAAGCCCGCTCGCCAATGGCATTGTTCCGGTGTACAACACCATAGATGCACAGGTGAATCTCCGCGTGCCCGACCTGCACACGACCATCAAAATCGGCGGGGCGAATCTGCTCAACACCCGCTATATCCAGTACGCTGCCGGTCCGACACTGGGCGGGCTGTACTATGTGGCAGTAACGTATGACGGGACGGTAATTCGATAACACGGAAACAGCATGAGAACCACATTTTTACTGTACAGTTTCATCCTTGCATCCACTTCACTGGCGGCTCAAAAAACCGTTACCACCGAGGAGCAAACCTGGTTCGGCGTATTCAGTCAAACCCGCCTGACCAACAAGTGGGGCATCTGGTTGGACGCCCACCTGCGGCTGAAAGATGATTTCATCGGCGACCTCTCACAAGGCATCGTGCGAGCGGGGCCGATGTACTACCTGAGCGACGATGTGCGGCTGACGGCCGCTTATGCCTATATTCATTTTTTTCCGGCCCCCGGCCAAGCGAATATCGGACTGCCCGAACACCGTCCCTGGCAGCAGGTGCAATGGTTCATGCGCGGATCGAAAGCGCGGCTGAGGCAGGGGGTGCGGCTGGAGGAGCGTTTTAGAAGAAAGACGTTGAATGACAACGAGTTGGGAGATGACTACAATTTCAATTGGCGCATTCGTTACAACTTTGCACTGTTCCTGCCCATCACGAAAAAAAGGTTCGAGCCGGGCGGGTTACAATTTCTGGTGAACGATGAAATGATGGTCAATTTTGGAAAAAATATTGTGTACAACCATTTCGACCAAAACCGTTTTTTTGTGGGGCTGGTCTATCAGGTAAACAAACATGCACAACTGCACGGCGGCTATATGAACCTTTACCAACAACTTCCAGCGGGTAATCAATTCCGCAATCAGCATACAATCAGGGTCTTTTATTTTCACAATTTTGATTTGCGCAAGTAACCCGGAACTCCGTTCCGGGCATCACACGGAACAGAGTTCCGCGATACAAGCACACAACTCACACGGAACAGAGTTCCGCGATACAAGCACACAACTCACACGGAACAGAGTTCCGCGATACAAGCACACAACTCACACGGAACAGAGTTCCGCGATACAAGCACACAACTCATGCACCACACCACCTCGCCACCCATGCCCACCTTCCGCGAAGCCCTCGGCTTCTGGTTCCGGCTCGGGTTCATCAGTTTTGGTGGACCGGCGGGTCAAATCGCTATCCTGCACGACTTTTTAGTGGACAAAAAGCGCTGGATCAGCAACTCAAAATTCCTCCATGCGCTCAACTACTGCATGTTGTTGCCTGGCCCGGAAGCCCAGCAACTCGCTACGTATACCGGCTGGATGCTGCATGGCATACGCGGCGGCTTGGCGGCGGGCATCCTGTTCGTGCTGCCTTCGGCGATCATTTTGTGGGGATTATGTGTGGGGTATGTGACTTATGGGCACATTCCGGCGGTACAAGGGGCATTTGAGTTTTTGAAACCGGCGGTGGTGGCGATTGTAGCCGGAGCGATTGTGAAAATCGGGAAAAAATCGCTCCAAACGCCGCTGCATTATGGAGTAGCGGTGATGGCTTTTGTCTCGATCTATTTTTTGAATGTACCATTTCCGGTGATTATCGTGGGGGCAATTTTGCTGGGAGCAGCAGTTACGTTTACTAAACTTCAAAAGTTTAGTAAACGTGGGAAACCTGAAACCTCCGGGGAAACCGACGAAACGGCCTACCTCATCAACCGCAACACGGTCCTGCCCGACCGTGGCTGGTCGCCCAGGCGCTTGGTACCGAAAATTGGAGTGGCAGTGCTGCTGTGGTTCATTCCACTCGCGCTGTTCGCCGCTTTTGCACCTAACTTTAATTTCTGGAAAAAACTTTCCCTGTTCTTTACCCAGGCTGCGTTCGTGACATTCGGCGGCGCTTATGCGGTGCTGCCTTACGTCGCGCAATTGAGCGTAGAAAAGTTTGGCTGGCTCACCCGTCCTGAAATGCTCGACGGCCTGGCGCTCGGTGAAACCACCCCAGGGCCACTGATTATTGTGCTGGCTTTTGTGGGATTTATGGCCGGCTACAATACGTTCGGAGGATCCCTTTCAGCGGCAACGCTGGGGTTGGCAACCACCGTATGGTACACCTTCCTGCCATCGTTTCTCTTCATTTTTGTCGGCGCACCGCTCATCGAACATACTCAGGCAAATCCGGCAGTAAAGTCAATTTTACAGTATGCCACTGCCGCCGTAACGGGTGTGATCTTGAGTTTGTGTCTGTATCTAGGCCAAGCGGTTATCGCGCCTGATTTATCAAACATTCAATGGGTTGCGCTGTCTTGGACTGTTGTTTCCTTGGTGGCTTTAACCGTGTTTAAGGTTAATTTGATGGTGTGGATCGGAGTGAGCGTGGTGGTGGGATTGGGGAAGCACTTTTTGTTTTTTTGAAAATCGTTAAAATTTTATCACAGCATGGCTGTCTCATAAGGTTTAAATTTAGACAGCCCTGGCACATCACCACCTCATGGCAGAAAAAAAACTATCCGAAGTCGAAGTCATCAAAGAAAAAAGCGACTACCTGCGCGGCACCCTCGTGCAGAGCCTCGAGAATCGCATCACGGGCGCGCTCTATCCGGACGACACGAACCTGATTAAATTTCATGGCGCCTACCAGCAGACCGACCGGGATCTGGAAAGCGAGCGCAAAGTGCAAAAACTGGAGCCGCTCTATTCCCTCATGATCCGGGTGCGGGTGCCCGGCGGAGTGGCTACGCCGGCTCAGTGGCTGCGCATGGATGAACTTGCCGACCGCTACGGCAACCACACGCTCAAGCTCACCACCCGCCAGGCTTTTCAACTGCATGGCATCCGCAAACGCCATTTGAAAGCCACGATTCAGGGCTTCAATGAGGTGCTCATGGACAGCCTCGCAGGCTGTGGAGATGTGAACCGCAATGTGATGTGCAGCCCTAACCCCGACGAAAGCCGCATTCACGCCGCTGTGTATCAGGTGGCAAAAAGCCTGAGCGATACTTTTACACCGCGAACGACAGCCTATTACGAAGTGTTCATGGACGGGCAGGCGGTGGATGAATCGCAGCCGTTTCAGACAAAAGCCCCCCCCAGCCCCCCCATAAGGGAGGGAGACGAGGCTTCTCTGTTCATTTTGAGAGAAGCCGGAGGAGAGGAGAAGGCCCCTGTTCCCATTTCGAGAGCGGCCGGAAATGAAACCTCCTCCCCCCTCATGGGCGGGATGGGGGGGGCTGAACCGCTTTATGGCAAAACTTACCTCCCGCGAAAATTCAAAATCGCCCTTGCGGTACCCCCCCAAAACGATACCGATATTTTTGCCAACGACATCGGTCTCATTGCGATCGAACAAGACGGCGAACTGGTGGGTTTCAACCTGGCAGCAGGCGGCGGCCTGGGCATGACTTTTGGAATGCCGGATACCTTTCCACGCCTGGCAGATATGCTCGGATATATTGATCGTCAGGAGGTTGAGAAAGTTTGCGAAGCGATTATCACGACACAGCGCGACAACGGCAACCGGGAAAATCGCAAGTTCAGTCGCCTGAAGTATACCGTTGAGCGGATGGGCTTGGCAGCGTTCAAAGCCGAAGTAGAACAACGTTCCGGCGTGGTCTTTCAACCACCTAAACCCTATAAATTCGTGCACTCCGGCGATCCGATGGGCTGGACCAGGACCCACGACGGGCGGTTCAACCTTGGCTTGTTCATTGAAGGTGGGCGCGTGGCCGATACGCCTGATTTTCCGCTCAAAACGACGCTGCGGATGCTCGCGCTCGTCCACGACGGTGATTTCCGGTTGACCGGCAACCAGAATCTGGTGATTGGGAACATTTCACCCGAAAAACGGCCCATTGTCGAAGCCATTCTGGACAAACACGGCATTCTCGCAGCCACCCATCGCCAAACGGCTTTGCGCCAAAATTCCATCGCCTGCGTCGCGCTCAACACCTGCTCGCTGGCTTTTTCCGAAGCGGAGCGTTACCTGCCTTCGTTGATTGACAAACTTGATCTGTTCATACGCGCACAAGGATTGGAGCGCGATGCCATTAATATCCGCATGACGGGTTGTCCCAACGGCTGCGGGCGACCGTATTTGGGGGAGATCGCCTTTATCGGCAAATCGCCGGGCTACTATAATCTTTACCTGGGTGCGGCGCACAACGGCGAGCGGCTCAATAAACTTTACAAAGAAATGTTGGACGAAACGGCCATTTTGCGAGAATTAGAGCCGATCATCGTGGCTTTTGCGCGGGAGCGGACACCTGGTGAGCGGTTCGGTGATTATGTGATTCGCAAGGAATATGTGAAAGCCACGACGCACGGGACGAATTTTCACGTTTAAATTACATGAAATCATTTCTACAATATACCGCCGAGATCATGGAGGAGGCACCTGAGGATCAAGCCCTGCCAGCAAACCTGCCCGGCAACACCCTTTTTCCCATTTTTCTCAAACTAGACCACCTGAACACCCTCATCGTTGGGGGTGGATATGTGGGTTTGGAGAAAGTTTCGGCCCTGCTCCGCAACAGCCCGGAAGCGCGTATTACGCTGGTGGGCCGCGAAATTCGGGAGGACTTACGCGATTTTGTAGCCGAATATCCACAAGTCCGGCTGTTTGAACGGGTTTTCGAACCCTTGGACCTGGAAGATAAGCATTTAGTCGTATGTGCAACGGATGACCGGGCGCTGCACCACGACATCCGGCGACTGGCGCACGAGCGCGGCATCCTCGTAAACGTGGCCGATACACCTGCCGAATGCGATTTTTACCTCTCGTCGGTGGTACAAAAAGGCGACCTGAAAATTGCCATTTCCACCAACGGCAAGTCGCCTACCATCGCAAAACGGCTGAAAGAATTGCTCAAAGAAACCCTCCCCGACGAACTGGACGACCTGCTGCAAAATATGCCCGCCATCCGGCAGCGGCTGAGCGGCGATTTTTCTGAAAAAGTACGGACCTTGAATGCGCTCACCGCATCACTGGCTGCCGGAGAAGAGGTACTGGCAGCAGTGATGCCCCACCAAAATTTGGAGCGCATCCGCGACCGAAAATGGCGACGCATCGCTACGGCGGCTCTGGCGGCCTTTGGATTGTCGTTGATTTTCAATGTAGTCTCGTTTTACATCCCGATGCACACCTGGTCGGAAGCGATCAGCAAGGTGGATCCTCAGTTTTGGGTATTCATGGGCGTGGGCTTTCTGGCACAATTGGCCGACGGGTTGCTGGGCATGGGTTACGGCGTCGTGACGCAGATCTTTTTGATGAGTGCGGGCGTGCCGCTGTCCGCCGTGAGTTCAAGCATCCACACCGCAGAGGTATTCGCGGCAGGGGCATCGGGGTATTCCCACTACCGCTTCGGCAATGTGAACCGGCGGTTGTTTCGCGCCATTTTGTTGCCGGGGGTGATCGGTGCCATCATCGGGGCCGCATTGTTGTCGCAATTGGGCGACACCTACGCCGCTTACCTCAAACCCCTGCTGGCGGTTTATACGCTGCTGCTGGGAATTCGGATCCTGAGCCGCGCCTTTGTCAAAAAAGCCAAAAAACGACGCGTGCGGCGGCTCGGCTGGCTGGCCGGTGCAGGCGGTTTTCTCGACTCATTCGGCGGTGGCGGATGGGGGCCACTTGTGACGAGCACCCTGATCGCCAAGGGCAAAACGCCGCAGTATGTGATCGGTACGGTGAGCCTTACGGAGTTTTTTGTGACGTTTGCCAGTGCGGTCACTTTTTTTTCGCTCATCGGATTGTCGCACTGGCTGGTCATCGCCGGACTGATCGTGGGCGGAGTGCTGGCTGCGCCGCTGAGTGCACGGCTGGCCGGCAAGTTGCCTGTGCGGTTGATGTTTGTGCTGGTGGGCGTGACGGTTATTTTTTGGAGTGCGCGGATACTGTGGAAGGTGTGGTAATGCAATCCTTCCACCCAAAACGGCGTAACATCTTCCATTCCCGCTTTGGGCAAAATCTTTCCCCGTCCCAAACGCCGAACAATTGTTACCTTTGACCGCTTCCCAACTTAATTGTCCAGGCATTGTTGAAGTACAGCACCGCAGAAGCCTCTGTTTGCTCCAGATTTCCACCTTCATTCGGGTGGGGTCCATCTTTTTCATTAAAAATACAACATGGCAAAATCACAAGATTCCTTCAACAAGAAGGAAAAAGAAAAAAAACGCGTCAAGAAAAACGAAGAAAAACTCGAACGCCGGGAACAGCGGAAAGCAGACAAACTGGAGGGCGGCACTAAGTCCTTTGAGGACATGATTTCATACGTAGACGAAAACGGCAATTTCAGTTCTACGCCGCCCGATCCTTCCAAAAGAAAAGTGATCAAGGTCGAAGATATTAATCTAGGAGCTTCCTCCAGGTACACAACCCCTGAAGATACCATGCGCCAGGGCAAGGTCAAATTCTTCAACGAAGAAAAAGGCTATGGCTTTATCGTTGATTCACAAACGAACGACAGCGTCTTTGTGCACATCAACAACCTCTCCGGCCCCATCCGGGAAAATGACCGCGTCATGTATGAAGTAGAACGGGGCGCCAAGGGCAACAATGCTGTGAATGTAATTCTGATGAAATAGTGCGGAATTAACAAGACCTTTCCTGGAATCGCATTCCAGATAAAAAACCTAAAAACGGCGCAGGTCCTGACAAACAGGGGCTTGCGCCGTTTTTTTTGGAACGCGGACGGAATAAGGATAAAAGCCATGCGCTCAAGCAGGCACCTTTCTTAATTTTTCCCGCTCCCAAAACCGGTGTTGGGAAATAGCATCTATGAACTCTTTTGGGCTGCGATTTACCAATACACCGGTTGCAGCATTGCTTTTTTCTACTTCACTTTTGTCCTGGGTTTTCACTCTTACGGCAGTTGTCTGCAAGAACTTTGCGCCTGCCCCATCTGCGGCGATGGCCTTGCAATGTTTGTATGCTTCATTGACAAAATGAATAGCATCCGGCTCTCCCTGTAACGCAGCGCCGCCCTTCGATCCGTCGGGAATATAAACGGCGTCAAACAACACCGATGCGGCGGTCAAAAAACTTTGATCTACTTTTATCTTCTCCCCATTGGCTGCACCAATAAAACCCAAATGCGGGGCAATGATTTTTGCTTGCGCGCCTGCCGCTTCCAACGCCTTTTTCATCGTGTTCAAGGAACCTTCATCCACGCCATCTGCTGCAAGTATGGCGATGCGCCGGGTCTGAATGCTGTCTTTGACCGTGTTTGCCATACTCAGTGCTTTCGACTGCTTCAAAGAAGACACAACATCGGTAGGTTGAAACATTTCAGGATCCCCATCGGCAGGAATGCTTTGATTTAACAGCGGCTCCGGTTTTTGAGGGACTTCCATGCCCAAACCTTTCGCCACTTTTTCAGCCAGGGTTTTGTCTACGCGCGCCAGCATCCCGACGACTCGTACCCGGATGGCCGATGTTTCGAGTTTTCCCAACTCAAACCGCAAGGCATCAACGATATGGTTTTTTTCAAACTCACTTTGACTGTTGAAGAACAAGGTAGCCTGACTGAAATGATCGAAAAAACTTCGGCTTCGGGCGCGCACCTTCTTCGCATCTATTCGTTCGTTGTAGGAAACAAATCCGCCTTGCGTGGCTTTCGCCTGAAAAGGGCAGCCATTCCCGGTTGTATTGGGATGATAGCTCGATTTACCTGTGTTGATGGTTTGCCGCATGTGTCCGTCGCGTTGGTTGTTGTGAACGGGCGCTATGGGGCGATTAATGGGTATTTCATGGAAATTAACCCCTCCCAGTCGGCTCAATTGTGTATCGGTATAGGAAAACAGCCGCCCTTGGAGCAAAGGATCGTTGCTGAAGTCAATTCCGGGAACAATGTGACCGGGGTGAAAAGCCACCTGTTCGGTCTCTGCAAAAAAATTGTCCGGATTGCGGTTCAGCACCATTTTGCCGATGATTTGCACGGGGACAAGTTCTTCCGGGATGAGTTTGGTCGGATCCAGCAGATCGAATTCAAATTTGTGTTCGTCTGCCTCCGCTACTATTTGAACGCCAAAATTCCACTCGGGAAAATGGCCGCTTTCAATGGCTTCCCATAAATCCCTTCTGTGAAAATCGGAGTCTTTGCCTGAAATTTTTTGCGCCTCATCCCAAGCAACGGAGTGTACTCCCAGCACAGGTTTCCAGTGGAATTTGACAAAAACGGATTCGTTGTTTTCATTGACAAAACGGAAGGTATGGACCCCGAATCCTTCCATCATCCGGAGGCTTCGTGGAATTGCCCGGTCGCTCATGGCCCACATAATCATGTGCATACTCTCGGGCATGAGGGACACAAAATCCCAAAAAGTATCGTGTGCGGATCCTGCCTGGGGCATTTCATGGTGGGGCTCAGGCTTCACAGAATGGATGAGGTCAGGGAACTTGATCGCATCCTGAATAAAGAATACCGGGATGTTGTTGCCGACCAAATCATAGTTTCCTTCTTCTGTATAAAACTTGACAGCAAAGCCTCGTACGTCGCGCGCCAGATCGGTAGAGCCACGTGAACCTGCGACCGTACTGAACCGGACAAAGACCGGTGTGCGGGTACCGGGCGTTTGCAGGAAGGTGGCCTTGGTATATTTGGACATGGACTCATGCAATTCAAAATATCCGTGCGCCGCGCTTCCTCTGGCGTGTACGATGCGTTCAGGAATTCTTTCGTGGTCAAAATGCGTGATTTTTTCACGGAGTAAAAAGTCTTCCAGCAAGGTAGCGCCCCGTTCTCCTGCTTTCAAGGAATTTTGATCGTCGTTGATGCGCAGGCCGTGATTGGTCGTCAGGAATTGATCCTGACCGCTCTCCGTATTTTTTGCCAGATCATTGACCTTAGCGTTGTCGGATTCTTTTGGTTCCGTAAATTTTTCCTTTATCATGGTTAAGTTTTTAGATTCAGCTAGGGTGATCATTATGAATTCGTCATAAATGATCCAGAGAAAATAGAAAAAACTTATGCCAATCTCAGCACATGTTATCTGGCCCTTTCAAGCCACTGATGTTTGCTAATAAAATGTCCGTTCAATGGTCCAGTACAAGGCTACGAGCGCGATGAATACCGAAGCCGGATTCACGATCCAGCTCCGATACCAGGATTTCTGGGAAAACCATCGCCCTACAAGGAAATATGCCATCAGAATCACAGCCAATTGTCCAAGTTCTACCCCTGCATTAAAACTGAGCAGCGACACGAAATAGTCACTCGGCGGCAACCCCACCTCTGTAAGAGCGCTGGCGAACCCCATGCCATGCACCAGTCCGAAAAGAAAGATGATGCCGATACGGGTCGGTTTCAATTCCTGCACCAGGATATTCTCAATCGCTACAAAAAAGATGGACAATGCGATGATGGGTTCGATGATGGCCGGTAAAGGCTGAATAATGCCGTACACAGCCAGGGCCAGGGTAATGGAATGCGCCACAGTGAACGCCGTCGCTTGCCATATCACCGTCGAAAGTTTGGGGCTGAGCAGAAATATGCTGAGGACGAACAGGATGTGGTCAAGCCCCAGAGGCAGAATGTGGGTAAAACCCAACTGGATATACGTCCACGCCACACCACTTTGGGACAGACTTGCCAACTCATAGTTCACCGTATGCGCCTGCGCTTCCATCCCAACCAGCACAAGCAGGACCAGCACCAACCAACGCATATTTTTAAACCTTTCAACAGGACGGAAGAAGGTATTCGTTTTCATGATCGGTTATCCGGCGATAAGTGGTTGCGCAGTTTTCACGAGGTCTTCATCCATGTAGGGTTTCAACTTCAAACCTTGGCCGATCAACAACTTGCCTTCTTCTTTTTGACCATTGGCCATCGTGATGATACCCGCCTTGACCAACCGTTCCGGGTTTTGCGAGTGGGTGCGAAGGGACGTGGTCATATAAGACGCTGCTTCAGCTACTTTTCCATTTTTAAAGAGCGTCCAGGCCAGGGTCTCGCAGGCATCAATGTTTTTCGGCCGACGGGCATGTTCCGTTTGAGCATGTTCCAGGGCTTTGGCAGGCTCGTTCAACTTCAGGTACATGTTCGCCAGTTCCATATCTGAATAGTGGCCCTGATCCTGATCTTTTTGTGCCGTGATGTTATCCGCCAGCATGGCTTTGAGTGTAACACGCGCACATTCTTCAGATTTCTCCGGCTGTTTGTTCAGGCTGTAGAGATCCGCCAGTTCTTCCAAAAAGGCTACGTCCGACATCACCGCTTTCGCTTTTTCAAAATATTGGATCGCCGCCGGATAATCTTTCCGGTAGCGGGCAATACGTCCCAGGCCGGCCAATGCGAATGGATAATCGGGGCGGTTTTGCAGCGCCATGTTGTACTGCCCTTCTGCCTGGTCAAGGCTGTCTGAATCTTCATAGAGATGACCGAGTACCAGCCTGGCCCACTCCGTGTCTTCCTGTCCGGGCACGCCCGCCGAAATCGCCATTTTAATGACATTGATGGAGCCCGGCACATCGCCGTGAATTTCACGCAGGTACGACACCCGGGAATAGGAACGGATGTCGGGACGAATACCGACCATTTTGTCTGCCACGGCTACTGCTGCCTCGTAATCACCGAGTTCCACATTTGCATCGCAGAGCAGGCCATACACGAAAGAGTTATAGGGATTGATACGCGCGGCTTCATTGGCCACTTCTTTCCCTTCGGCGAAGCGGTGCTGCGATAGATAAACCATACTTTTCAGGCAGGTGGCTTCCAGGTTTTTGGGATCTTTCGCCAGTACTTTATTGATCAGCTCCAGCGCGGCTTTGTTGTAGTAGGAATAGTCGCCTGTAACACGGCCTTCCTGCATGAATTGTTTAGAGAGCAGGAGCAACGAACGCGCATCATCCGGCTTGGCTTCCAGGTCAGTCATCAGTTTTGCAACAGCGGCCTGAGTGGTTGCCCATTCGGGGGCTTTGGCCAATGCGCCCTGGCGCTCTTTCAAAACGGGAAATTGCGGCGTATTTTTTCCCTTGAAAAAAATAAAGCCCGTGAAGGCGAGGCAAAAAACAACAAGTGTTCCGTAGAGTAGACTTCTAGTAGGTTGTTTCATAATTGTATGATGTTTGGCGAAATTTACGAGAATACCCTGGTTTTGGTTTTGCTTTAATCCTCTACATAATCCAAATCGGCATCAAAGGTCTCTTTCATGCCGATCAGCGCGACAAAAGCAATGGCCAGACACGCCGCTCCCACAATCCAGGCTGCCGAAATTACACTTCCGGTCACAGCAGCGCCTTTCAGGTATTTGAATGCTTCGTTGATGGGCACCTGCATCCCGCGTGCAAAATTGGGCACCGACGTCGCCACTGTTGACCGCAGGTTGGTGCCGAATTGCTCGGCGCCAATGGTGACGAAGATGACCCAAAAACCTACAGAGAAGCCCAGCAAGAAGTGGGCGGTATAAAACGAAGTGGCCGTTGCAAAATCTGCGGTGAGGTAATAGGTGACCGCCAATACATTCAGGGACAAAAAGGTAGCCATAACTTTTATCCGACTCCGCAAATATTGGCTGAGTAAACCGGAAACTATATCGCCCAAGATCAGGCCGATGTAAGCAATGGCGATGGCATTGGGTGCTTTGATGTCTGTCAGACCTTTCACCTTCCCAAATTCAGGTGCAAAAAAAACCAGTACCCCAATCACAAACCAGGTGGAAGTGCCGATAAAAATGCAACGCATGAACCGGATAAACCGGCTTCGGTCGGTGAACAAGGAGAAAAAATTGCCCCGCCTCACGTGAGTTTGTTGCTGCGTTCTTTTGAAAATACCGGATTCCGACACGCTGATACGCAACACCAGCAACAGCACGCCCAGAGCGCCGCCAATAAAATAGCAGGTACGCCATTGAAAATAATGCTCAATGACCCAAGCCAGCAGAGCGCCCGACAACCCGATACTCGCTACCAGCATGGTGCCGATGCCCCGCTTTTCTTTGGGAAGTACCTCGGCTACCAGCGTGATGCCTGCCCCCAATTCACCTGCCAGTCCCACTCCGGCAATGAAGCGGAACAGGGCATAATCGCTATACCCGCTGGCAAACCCGTTGAGGATGTTGGCAATGGAATACAAGCCGATTGAAAAGTACAACACCTGCACCCGCCCGTGCTTGTCGCCCAGCACACCCCAGAGGATACCGCCGACAACCATGCCGAACATTTGCCAGTTTTGGAGCGAAAGGCCGATATCGAATGCCTGCTCAGGGGTAAAGCCCAGATCCAGCAGGCTCTTTTGGCGGACAAAGCCAAATAGCAGCAGGTCGTAGATGTCTACAAAATAGCCCAGAGCAGCCACAATAACTGCCGCGTTTAGAAGACGGGCAGGAGTAGAATTTTGCATAGAAGGATTGCGTCCTGTTTTGAGGTTGTGAGCAGGTTTAAAGTGGTTTGAAATGATTGGATTATTCGACTAGTGCCACGTCCGGTAGTTGGCGTATGAATCCAGGAGACATGTTTTTCCTTCCTCAAGGCGCGAGGAGGGCGAAATACGGGATATTTTAACCGACGAGCAACGCAGAAGAAGGGGAAATAGGGCGCTGGATTCATACGCCAACTACCGGACGGGGCACTAGAGTGGAGGTTCGACTTGAAGTCGAACCTCCACTAGTCTGGCAGAAGGCCAGACTACTTGACCACGCCCAGTTGCCGGCCTACCTTCGTAAACGCGGCGACCGCTTTCTCAAGATGCTCCATTTCGTGCGCGGCACTGATCTGGGTACGAATGCGGGCTTTACCCTGTGCCACCACCGGGTAGAAAAATCCGATGACATAAATGCCTTCCGAGAGCAGCGCACGGGCGAACTCCTGTGCCAACTTCGCGTCGTACAGCATGATCGGCACGATCGGGTGGTCCCCGGGAATGATGTCGAAACCAGCCTCCGTCATCGCTTTGCGGAACCACTGGGTGTTATGCTCCAACTTGTCGCGAAGCGCGGTGCTGCTGCTGAGCAGGTCAATGACTTTGATGCTTGCTCCTACGATGGAAGGAGCGACGGTATTGGAGAACAAGTAAGGCCGCGAACGCTGGCGAAGGAGTTCTACAATTTCCTTTTTGGCCGAAGTAAAGCCGCCAGAAGCGCCGCCGAGTGCCTTCCCAAGTGTTCCGGTCACGATGTCAATGCGATCCATTACACCGCGGTATTCGTGGGTGCCGCGACCGGTTTTGCCCAAAAAGCCTGTGGCGTGGCACTCGTCAATCCCTACCATCGCATCGTAGCGGTCGGCGAGGTCGCAGATTTTATCCAACTGAGCAATCGTACCGTCCATCGAGAACGCACCGTCGGTGAAGATGAGTTTGCGACGCGAACCTTCCGCTTGTCGCAGGCAGTCTTCCAGCGAGTTCATGTCGTTGTTCTTGTAGCGAAAGCGTTTGGCTTTGCAAAGCCGGATCCCGTCAATAATTGAGGCGTGGTTGAGTTCATCGCTGATGATCGCATCTTCTTCGCCCAGCAAAGGTTCGAACAGACCGCCATTGGCATCGAATGCGGCTGCGTATAGAATGGTGTCTTCCATGCCGAGGAAGTCCGCAATACGGCGTTCCAGTTCTTTGTGTATGTCCTGAGTGCCGCAGATGAACCGCACCGACGACAATCCGTAACCATGTGTTCGGATGGCCTCGATGGCGGCTTCGATCACATCCGGGTGACTGCTCAATCCAAGGTAATTGTTGGCGCAAAAGTTGAGCACTTCCTGCTGGGCCGTGGTGTTGATCACTGGTCCCTGCGGCGTGGTGATGATGCGTTCTTCTTTAAAAAGGCCCGCTTCGCGGATCTCTTGTAATTCGCCCGCAAGGGCTGGTTGGACGTTGGTAAACATAGGTGGGTGGTGGTGGTTGGTTTTTAGTTCTTAGTGCTTAGTTGCTGGTTGCTGGTTGCCCTTTGCCTTTTACCTTCGCCCTTTGCGGCGTAGGTCGCGGCAAAAGTAGTTCGGGAACTGATTTTCTATAGGAAAGGAATGTTGGAGCGAAGCCTTTTTTTCCACAAATTGTTAGTTTCTTCGGGCTAAAAACCAAGCGGAACAGTTTACTTTTGCCGCCTTGCAATCCCTTAAGCCACGCTCTCAACCGACAACCAACAACCAATAACTAAGAACCAACAACTGACAACCAGCAACTTACTATGAAATTCAGCGTCTCCTCTTCCGAATTGTTGAAGCAAATCCAGATCGCATCGGGTGCCATCGGCTCCAATCCCGTGCTGCCCATCCTGGAAGATTTTTTGTTCAAAATTGAAAACAAAAAACTCACCATTGCCGCTACCGATCTGGAAACGAGCATCGCGACCACGATCGAAGTGCTGGCGGACGACGATTTTACGGTGGCTATACCCGCCAAAATTCTGCTCGATACGCTCAAAGCACTGCCCCAGCAGCCCATCACGTTTTCGGTGAATGAAGAAAATTTTGGCATCGAAATCACTTCTTCCTACGGCAAATACAAACTCGCCGGCGAAAACGGCGCGGAATTCCCCAACATCCCCGAAGCCGATACGGTAGATACCGTGAAAATCAACAGCCAGTACCTGCTGGAAGCCATCAGTAAAACGGTGTTCGCCACCTCCAATGACGAACTACGTCCGGCCATGACGGGCGTGTATTTTCAGGTGGATATGAACAAATTGATTTGCGTGGCCACCGATGCACATAAATTGGTCAAGTACAGCACCCCCCATCTGGCAGGCGAGGTGAGCACTTCATTCATCATTCCGAAAAAAGCGCTTAACCTGCTCAAAAACGCCTTGCCCGCGAATGACGGCGTGACGATGTCATTCAATAAAGCCAATGCTTTTTTCTCGTTCGCCAGCATGAATCTTGTATGCCGTCTGATTGACGCCCGCTATCCGGACTACAATGCGGTCATTCCGGTGGACAACCCCAACAGCATGACGACCAGCCGATCGGATTTTCAAAATTCGCTCAAGCGCATCGCCATCTACGCCAACAAGACCACCAACCAGGTGGTGCTGGACATCAATGACAAAAGCCTGACCGTCAGTGCTCAAGACCTTGATTTTTCGAACGAAGCCACCGAACAGATGGCCTGCAACTACGACGGAAGCCCGATGAAGATCGCTTTCAACGCGAAGTTTCTGGCTGAAATGCTGGGTGTGCTCGACGGCGAAGAAGTGCGCATGGATTTCTCCACGCCCAGCCGGGCAGGTATTCTTACGCCCATGGAAGAAACGAACACCGACCGCGAAATTCTGATGCTGGTGATGCCTGTGATGCTCAACAATTAATTCAACTCAGGCCCCCCACTCTATCCGTTCAAAAGTCGGCGCTACTTTCAGTGTGTACAAAGACCGGTCGCGGAGCCGGATCTCTTTGATGGGTATTTCAATGCCCTCCACGGAGCAACTTTTGACAAAGGAAGGGAATCCGACGAGGTAAATTTTCACGGTCGAATAACTGGTTTGAAACCGTCCTTCCCGCCGCTGCCGCAAGGTAAAGGTGCCGTTTTTGCCCTCTGTTTCAAAGATTTTCAAACTGAAGTCGCCGTCGCGATACGCATAGCCTTCGCCTGCGTCTTCGTACAAGTGACTGGTTTCCAAGCCGTTTTTGTAGTAGACATAGAGCGTTAATTCCTCGACGGGTCGCTCGCCGGTCCATTGCCGGGTCGGATAGACCGGCAGCACCGCTCCTTCGCGCACAAAGAACGGAATCTCGCCTGCCAGCACATTCACGAAGACTTCGCCTGCACCGGGTTGCCCCGTCCAGAAATAGAACCAATTGCCTTTCGGTAACAGGACGCCTTGTCGCTGCACTTTTGGTTGTACCACAGGGCTGACAATCAAATGCTCGCCAAAAAGAAAATCGCGTTCCTGGTCCCAGAATCGCGGCTCAAGAGGATCGGCGAATGCCAGGTGACGCAAGACGGGGGTGCCGTCCAGGGTGTTGAGCCACATCGCAGTGTACAGACTTGGCAGCAGGCAATAGCGCAGTTCGATGGCTTTTTTCGCCAACGGCGTCCATTTTTCACCAAATGACCAAGGCTCCTGATTGTTTGTTACTACAGGTTCTGTGACTGGCGTTCCATCCGTTTCCAAACGTTCAATGGCGTCGCCACTGGCATGTTGTCCCTTGCTGTGGGTCCGCATCAGCGGGTGAAAAACACCGAGTTGCAACCAGCGGACATAGAGTTCGCCGTCAGTACAGCCCGTGAAGCCACCGATATCCGTCCCACAAAACGAGAAGCCGGATATGGCCAGCCGCTGGCACTGAATGTTGGCAATTTGCAGATGCTCCCAGTTCGACACATTGTCGCCTGTCCACAAGGCAGCAAAGCGTTGTCCGCCGCTATAAGAGGCCCGGCTCAACAGAAAAGGCCGCTTCTCCGGCTGGAGGCGGCGAAAGCCCTCCCAGGAAGCGCGATTCATCTGCTGTCCGTATACGTTGTGCGCTTTCCGATGGCTGCACGGATGACCGTCGTAGTGGTGCAAGGCATGGTCCGGCAACGTTTTATGGTGAATATGGAAGACAGCCGGTTCGTTCATATCATTCCAGAAACCACTTACCCCCAGATTGCAATAGAATTCTTCATAGAGCATGCCCCACCAGTCCCGCACTTTTGGATCTGTATAGTCCGGAAATGCACAAAAGCCCGGCCATACGGGCGCTTTTGCCACTGCGCCATCCGCCAGCCGGACAAACATGGCTTGCTCCATACCTTGCTGGTAGACTTGATAAGCAGGATCTTCCTTGATACAGGGATCAATCATCAGGACCGTCTGAAATCCCTGGGTTTGCAAGTCTTCAATGAGCAGACCCGGATCAGGAAAATGTTCTGCGTTCCAAGTGAAGCAGCGATACCCGTCCATGTAGTCAATATCCAGGTAGATCGCGTCGCAAGGTATTTCTTCGGCCCGAAACTGGTCTGCAATAGCCCGCACTTCCGTCTCCGGGTAATAACTCCATCGGCATTGATGATATCCAAGGGCCCAGAGCGGCGGCAATTCATGCGTTCCCGTCAGGTGGGCATACGCGCGGGCGACTTCCGTGAGCGAGGGTCCGTAGAGAAAGTAATAGTTCAGTTCGCCGCCTTCGGCGGAAAAACTGGTGGAGTGGTTGGCTTCACTATTGAAATCAAAACTGGTCTTGTAGGTATTGTCCAAAAAGATTCCGTACGCAATACCTTGATTGAGAGCATAGTAGAAAGGAACCGCCCGGTACAACGCGCTGTGGTCGCGCCCGAAGGCGTAAGAATCGGTACACCAGTTTTCAAATTTCCGGCCTGCCAGATTGGTGCTGCACGCTTTGTCGCCGAGCCCCAAAAACACCTCTTTCCGGTGGCATTTTTTGTCCATTTTTAATTCACACCAGCCCCGCATGATGGTTCGTTTTGCGGAAAAACCTTCCTCGTCTTCACACAACACCCGGTCATCGAGGTCGTAAAATTTCACCCTCAAACCCAGTTTTGACACCACTACCTGCAACTGTTCGGACACCAGTATGAATTCATTGTCTGTCTCATTGAGCGTCACCGTCACTTTTTCTGCCTGAAAATCGGGCGAAACCGCGTAAGAAAAATCCGGCTCGAACCAACCTTCCGGGGCATATCGCAGCCGGATAATACCCGGTGTGAGCACCTGTACACGCATCGTTACGCCGTTCTCACACTCAAACTCATAAGCGCCATCGCGCCATCGTACCCGTGCCACAACGTCAGGAGTAACTACTTGATAAACATCCTCATAGCGCAGACTGACGCTTGCTTCCGAAAATGGAATTTCACGAGGCGGTATCACAATCTCGGCGACTTCGGGAAGAGCAGGCGCTGGAGCAGGCGCTGGAGCAGGCGTTCTTTTTTTCTGTTGCATAATCGTTGTGCGTTTCATCGGGGCATTGATAAATTTGGGCCGAAGTTCCGAAAAACCCGCTACTCTTGTACGACGTAATTAGTGTACAATCTATCATGAAAGATTCAACACCTGAAGAAAAATCCCGCCTCGAGCTGCTTGCCGGTCACGTTCTGGAGTATCTTGATACCCGCTGGGATCTGATTATGCTAACGCTGACCGAAAAAGCACTGGCTGCCATTTCAAATCTGGTGACCGGGTTAATGTGGGCATTGTTTGGCGGCATTGCTTTGTTGTTTGCCTGCATCGGCTGGGCCATCTGGCTGGGCGAGCGCCTGGGGAACCCGGCAGCAGGTTTCTTTATTGTAGCCGGTGTTTTTTTACTCCTATTGGTAATTGTCCTTATTTTTGCCCGGACATACATCCGCACAGTGGTGACCGATGCAGTACTTAAATCCATCCAGGACGACGACGAAAATGAATAAACACCCTAAATTCCAACAGGAGCGTGCGCGCTTGCTACTTCGTCTCGAAGAGCAAAAACAGTTGATTGAGGCTGATATAGACGCGCTCAAGCAAATGGCTAAGCCGCTCGAAGTAGCCAAAGATGTAGTCAACAAGGCTGCGGACAGTTTTCAGGACAACACACTGGCCACACAAGGCGTCCGGCTGGCATTGACCGCGATTACGCGCCGGATCCCCCACCCTGTTGTGGGCATTACCGCCCAAATCGTTGTACCGATGGTGTTGAACAATTTCCCTCAGGTACTGGGTTGGATTCAACAGGGTGTTGCCAAACTTCAGAGGATAGATGTGGTTAATCCGGTAAAAAACGCGGTTGGTTGGGTTCGAAGGAAGTGGCGGAAGGAAAAAGAAACGGATTGATGTATTCACTGGCAGCGCCAGGTCAATTCCCACAAAAGACTTTTGCTACGGCTATTTTCTCTCCTGCAAAAACACCTTCCGCGATGTACACGCCACCGGGCCAATCGCTGGTATCGAAGGTGGTCGGCAGAACACCTGACCATTGCAAAACCTGCTGACCCAGGTTGTTCAATACCCGGATCCGCTCAGGTGGACCGTTTTCAAAAAAGGAAAGATGAAGTGTATGCGTGAACGGGCTTGGAAAGGCCTGCATTTCCGCATTCGCATTTGTCTCTTGGGTGCCCACAATCTCCGGTACCCATGCACTGACCTCAAACCACCGCGTCGCTTCTTTAGCGAATGTGATACCGTTAAACTCCGTTCGCTCATTGCAGAGATAACCCCGGCGATTGTCAGCGAAACCAATCCCCTCCGCCTGGCCTACCTGAAGTGCAGAACCGAGTTCAATGCGACGTTTGTTGCCGCTGAAAAACAAGTCGTTACCGGATTGCCAATCCCAGAGCAACCAGACAAATACCTTGGGCAGTCCCCGTAAATCGTAGCCCAGCAGGGCAATGAGTTTGCCATCGGGCGATAGGCTGGCACTGGTAATCAGCCCTTTTGTGTCGAACGTTTCAATTTTCTCCGCCTGGCCGGTTGCCTCGTTGACGATGTAATGTGCTGTGGTGTAATGCTTTCGACTCTTGGTAAACAAATGAATTTTGCCCTGAAAAAACACCGTCGCTTCACAGTCATATACACTGCTGTCTTCGGGCTGGGGGGAAAAATCTGTTTGATCGGCATAGACGAACGGTATGAATTGCCAGTCGTCGTTGTCTACCATCTCGGAAGCAGAACTGCCGATTTTGGACAGTGGCACCCGGTACAAACCGAGGTTGGTACGGTTGTTCCCGTTGTTCCCAAAGTCGCCCAAATAGAGATGGGTGCTGTCGGAAGTGATGTCTTCCCAATCACGGTTGTGGGCATCCTGGAGGGTTACTTTTTGTAAAATCGCTCCGTTTTCGGGATTCAGGTTGAAAAATTCGGGATTAGCGCCACTATCGGCGTGACCCCACCAGCGCCCGCCAGCACGGGTAAGACCGCTGATTTCCCGTAAATCGGCGGGCAGGTTCGCTTTGGGCGCAGGCATGTAGTTCGTTGTTGGGTACAGACAGGAACCGTCGTTCTGGGTAGCGGCAGCGTTGTAATTGGTGGCTTGCGGGTCGGGGCAGCCGGACTGGGGGCAGGCTCGAAAAGGGAAAAGGGCAAAAAGCAAAGTGCAAAATGAATACAGATAAATCTCGATAGCCAAGTAGCGGCGGGCGGGTGATTTCGACACGGTCAATTTCGTCAATGAATATAGTTTTAGGTGAGCGGTCAAGCATTAATAAAGATGGAATGAGATCGAAAATACGGCGATTCCCATCCGATTCATCCTCAAAATCAAAAACGACCACATCGTCTGAGCCTTTCTGCTTGTGTTGGATAAGCAGGCTGTTCGCGGTGATTTCGCCTTGTAGGTTTCTGCTGAATGAATACCGTCTATTACCCATCCTAAAAAAAGGCTTTTTACCACTATCTACGTCGCCTGAAATTTTCTCTTCCAATTGAGCATCAAATTCGGGAAACACTTCCTTCAATGACACCACTTTACCATCAATGCCATCAATGCCAGTTTTGAAATAACGGAGGTAATCGCAAAACTCATCTCGAGAAGAATTATCGTGGGCTAATTCTTCTACTTGATAAGATTTTGAATCCGGATGGCTTGCAAGGTATATTCATGGTAAGCCGTCGTGAAGATGACCTTGAACCGCCGTTCCCTGATTTGATTCAACACCTCGAACCCGTCCTGATAAGGCATCCGGATGTCGAGGAAAACCAGGTCGGGTTTCACCTCATGGATAAGACCGGCGGCCTGTCGCGCATCGTTGCAGCACCAGGTGCGTTCGATTTCCGGGACGAACCGCTCGATCATGAGCTCCAGAATGCCGGAAGCGCGGGTTTCGTCGTCTATAATGAGTGCTTTGAGCATGAGAGAAGGTTGGCACTTTTTATGGTTGAGGGGCAATGTGGTAAAGTTTACGCGATTTTAATAATGACCCGGGTGCCTGCTGACACGCCTTCCGTATCTTGCAAATCCATGATTTCCAGGGTATTATTCTGTCCGTACTGCCGGTTGAGTGCTTGAATGCGCTCAGCGCCCACTCCGATGCCTTTGCTGATGTGGTGACTGTTGCGGGTATATGCGCCGGCGGCCGAGCGACCGATGCCGTTGTCTTCAATGGTGCAGCACAAGTGGTCGTCGGGGGTGACCTCAAACCGGATCTGGAGATTTCGGGAACCTTCTTTTTGCAGAAGACCATGCCAAAGCGCGTTTTCCACAAAGGGCTGTATCAGCAAGGGAGGGACGCGGTATTCTTCCATGTCCAGATCGTGGGCACAGTCAATCGAATAAGTAAAATTATCCTCGAATCGCAGGGCTTCCAGTGCGATGTAGAGACGCAACATCTGCAGTTCTTCGCGAAGGTGCACGAAATCGCGCTCGCTTTGTACGAGCACCATGCGCAAGAGCTTGGAAAATTTCGACAAGTACTGAGCTGCACCGTCGCTGTTGCCCCGCATGATCATTTCCTGAATGGAGTTGAGGGCATTGAACAAAAAGTGCGGGTTCATCTGCAAGCGCATGCTCTGGAGTTTGGCTTCTGCTGCTTTGCGCTGGTTGTCTACGACCTCCAGCAAGGCTTTTTGTCGTGCTTCTTCGGTTTGCGCTAATGCGATCTTGTTGCTGCACAAAGCAGCGATGGCGGTCAGGATTTGAAGGTGCCAGGGGGTGTAAAAGTTTTTTTGCGAATGCTCCGAATCTATCACCCCAATGACGCGGCCTTCCGCCACAATCGGCACGGCTAGTTCCGAACCACGCGCTGTGTCGTCCACAATATAACGCGGGTCGGCAGCCGTGTCTGCGATGAGTTCAGGTCGGCCCGAGGCAGCCACCGTGCCGACAATACCTTGATTCAGCGAAATTTCAATCGGTCGGACGATCTTTTTGTCAGACGTGGATTTTTGGCCCCATGCGGCCTTTTGAACCAATACACGTCGCGCCGGGTCGAGCAGGTAGATCACGCAATCCTCCCAACCGAGGCGGGCAATACACTGCTGTGCGACATCCCAGAGTGCCTCGTCCACGGTGTTTTTATCGCTGATCGAGCGGTTAAAATAGTTGACCACCTGTTCGGTTTCCAATTGGTATTGAAGGGCAGTACCGCGCAGTTTTTCGAATTCCAGTTGGCGTTCCTGCCGGCGGCGAAGGCCGTTTTCGCGATAGCGGACAAAGAAAAAGAACAGGCCGGTCAGCGCGGCGAGTGCACACAAATGGAACCACCAGGTTCCGCCGCCATAGTTGCCCGCTGAATTGCCAGAGAAGATACACCTAAGGAACGCGGCACCAATAACTTAGTCATTTTAGGCCAACCATTTTTTCATCAGACGACACTATTTTTCTGCGAATAGTGGGGCTATTTAAAGAAAAATAGCGGCCGTATGATGGAACAAAGGGTGGCATCAAATGACTAAGTTATTGGTGCCGCGTTCCTTATAGCGATCCGTGATGCCGAAATGGGTGGCAGTGGGTTTGTAAGTGCCTTGGGCAACCCAGATTTCGTCGCCTGGTTGAGCGGCAGCCAAGGCACCTTGCAGGAGAGTAAAAGCATTGCCCCAGGAAGTACCGTTGTTGGCGCCAACAGCAGCCCGATTGACGTACCGAACGGTGGCATTCGCCATCAGGGAGGAAAGCAATGGGAAAAAGAGGGCAAGGAACAGCCGTGCGGGCTGTCCAAAAAGGGATGGTTGCATTGTTAAATTTTATTTTGAAAAAGTTGGGTGCTGAGGAAGGGAATGCCTCGTAAAGGGTGGGTTATTTCAAAACAACGACTAAAAGGTGCTGTTTCTACAGGAAGTAGATTTCGTTCTGCGGCCAATTCCGTTCTAAGCGCAAACCAAGGCTTTGTATCCGAAAAACTCCGGGCAGGATACCGAGCAGCAGCCAAAGGAGGAGTTGGAACAGGTATGTTTTCATAGCGAATCGTTTTTGTTTTTAAAACTTTCGTTGCAAAAGTGCGGAGGGATGGAAGCACCATAGCCCGAAAACCTGCTGTGCGGCCGTCCCAAACTAACAAACGGTTTGCAGAAGGGGTCTGCCACCGTTCATGAATCAGAAGCGACCGTTCATTCTCTGAACAAGGGGTCAATAATCCTTTCAAACCAGCCTTGCGCTAATCCATCACTACAGACCATTTTATGACACAAAAAGTGAAAGAGATTGTGCCGGAAAGTGTTTGAAAAAACACAATTTTCGTACCTTCGCCCACCTTTTTTAACCGGCGGGTTTTCTCCTTTCATCAAACCCGTATTTCGCCCGCCGCCTACCTGATTCGCGTATGCAAGATTCGAGGATTATTTCCATCAACATCGAAGACGAACTAAAAACCGCGTACATTGACTACTCCATGTCAGTGATCGTGTCGCGCGCCCTGCCGGATGTGCGCGATGGCCTCAAACCCGTCCACCGCCGCGTCCTGTACGGGATGCTCGACCTGGGACTGGCCTACAACAAACCCTATAAAAAGTCTGCCCGTATCGTCGGTGAAGTGATGGGTAAATACCACCCGCACGGCGACTCTTCTGTTTATGACACCATGGTGCGGATGGCCCAAGAGTGGAGCCTGCGCTACCCGTTGGTAGACGGCCAGGGCAACTTCGGCAGCATGGACGGCGACAATCCGGCGGCCATGCGTTATACAGAGGCTCGCCTCCGGCGCATCGCTGACGAGATGGTAGGCGATCTGGACAAAGACACCGTTGATTTTCAACTCAATTTCGACGACTCGCTGGAAGAACCGACCGTCATGCCCACCAAATTCCCCAACCTGTTGGTCAATGGCGCGAGCGGTATCGCCGTAGGCATGGCGACCAACATGATGCCGCATAACCTGACGGAAGTCTGCGATGCCATCATGGCCGCCGTAGAAAAGCCGGAGATTGATGTAGAGGAACTGATGACCTATGTAAAAGCCCCCGATTTTCCGACGGGTGGTATCATTTACGGGATGTCCGGCGTGCGGGAAGGCTTTCGGACGGGCCGCGGCCGGGTTGTAGTGCGCGCTAAAACCGAGATCGAAACCGACGCAAAAGGCCGCGAAAGCATCATCGTCACCGAGGTGCCCTATCAGGTCAACAAAGCCATGCTGATCTCCAAGATCGCTGACCTGGTCAATGAGAAAAAAATTCTTGGCATTTCGGACGTAGGCGACCAGTCGAACCGCGAAGGGGTACGCATCGTCATCGAAATCAAGCGCGACGCAGCAGCCAACGTTATCCTGAGCCAACTTTTCAAACTCACCCCGCTTCAAACCAGTTACGGCATCAACAACGTGACACTGGTGAACGGCCGGCCGCGCATCCTGAATTTGAAAGACCTCGTGGACGAGTTCATCAAGTTTCGCCTGGATGTGATCGTGCGCCGCACCAAATACGAACTGCGCAAAGCCGAAGAACGGGCTCATATCCTGGAAGGGCTGCTCATCGCGCTCGACCACCTCGATGAGGTGATCAAACTCATCCGCGCTTCAAAAGATGCGGAAGAAGCGCGCGAAGGGCTGATGACGCGATTCGGACTGAGCGAATTGCAGGCAAAAGCCATTCTCGCCATGCGCCTGCAACAGTTGACTGGCCTGGAGCGCGACAAACTGAAACTGGAATATGAAGATCTGATGAAGCGCATCGCGGAATTGCAGGCGATCCTCGCCGACGAAATGCTGCAACGCGACATCATCAAAGCCGAAACGACCGAGATCAAAACTCGCTTCGGCGACGCCCGCCGCACCTCTATCGAAGTAAACGAGGCGGAAATCAGTATGGAAGACCTCATTGAAGATGAGGAAGTTGTGATCACCATCAGCCATGCGGGTTATATCAAACGCACTGCTATCAGCGAATACCGCGCACAGGGTCGCGGGGGTCGCGGCGCACAGGGAGTCCGCACCCGCGACGAGGATTTTGTGGAACACATGTTCACCGCTACCACCCACAACACGCTGCTGTTGTTCACCGAGAGCGGCCGTTGTTTTTGGCTGAAATGTTACGAAATCCCGGAAGGCGCAAAAGCCACTGCGGGCCGCGTCATCCAGAACCTGCTCAATATCCCGAAGGAAGATAAAGTTCGGGCCTTCATCATCGTCAAAAAACTCGATGACGAGGAATTCATCAACAACAACTACATCATGTTCTGCACCCGCCGCGGTCAGATCAAAAAGACGTTGCTGGAAGCCTATTCCCGTCCGCGGCAAGGAGGCGTCAACGCAATCGAGATCAACGAGGGCGACGCACTCATCGAGGCGAAACTCACCAACGGCAACAATGAGATCATTCTCGCGGTGCAGAGCGGCAAGGCGATTCGTTTCAACGAGCAGGATACGCGCCCGATGGGCCGGACCGCTGCCGGGGTGCGCGGCATCCGGGTGGATAATGAGGGCGGCGACGCCGTGGTAGGCATGGTTTGCATTGACCCCGCCGATACCACGACCAGCATTCTGGTGGTTTCCGAAAAAGGCATGGGCAAACGCTCTGCACTTGACGAATACCGCACACAATCGCGCGGTGGCAAAGGGGTAAAAACCATCAACGTGACCGGGAAAACCGGTCACCTGGTTGCCATCAAATCCGTGACCGACAACGACGACCTGATGATCACAACGACCAGCGGCGTGACCATCCGCACTGCAGCCGACGAACTTCGGGTGATGGGCCGCGCCACACAAGGCGTGCGGCTGATCCGCCTGGATGACAAGGACAATATCGCTGATGTGACGGTGGTAGCAAAGGCAGAGGTAGAAGAAGTATTTGAAGAAAGCGTAGAGACGAATGTAGAAGGCAACGAAACGCCGACTACAGAGCCGACCGCAGAATAATTCCTGTACTTACCTGATCAATACTGGCAGCCCCGCTTTGCGTGAGGCTGCCAGTGTCATTTCAAGCCAATAGCATCCTGTTTTATGCAGCAATTCTTTCAAAAACTACGCCTTGCACTCCGCCGCCTGCGCTATCCGGGTGACAGCGCGTATTGGGACAAGCGCTATGCGAAGGGGGGAATTCCGGCACAGGTTCTTCCGGCGTTCTGGCCGCTTACAAGGCCGGTGTTGTTACCGGTAGCCAACCAGTTCTGCTTCCGTCAGCGGCGGCCCTACTTCGTAGTTCGCCCGCCAGTCGCGCACCACCAGCCGTTCGAGCGGGTACCAGTTTCCCCACCAGTCGTAGTATTCCAGGTTATTGAAATTCAGTTTGTAATCAAACTCGCTGGGCAGGTCGTACACAAAGCCGGGGTAGTAATATTCGCGTCCGGTCTCGATGGCTGCGCGGATTTCTTCCAGCATGGTGAAGGTTCCGAGGCTGCGCGACATTTCTTCCGGTTCGTAAATCCCGTAGTTACCGGCCAAACCGCGCGCGCCGGCATGTACAAAACTGGTCGCCAGCAAGCGCCCCTGTTTAAACACATCGAACATGACCCCAAAACTGGGCATTACATGGCTGAAATGGCTGAAAAACCCGTAAATACTGATCGGAGGATTGTGCGAAAAACGGCGGGCGTGGCGGTCGAACAAGGCTTCGTGCATCGGCGTGATGCGAATCGGGCGACGCACAACGGCCAGATCGGCATTGCGCCGAAGGCATTTCCGCTGGCTTTTGCTGAATTCAAAACCCTTTAACCGGATGCGCAACAAAATCACCCGGCACGGGGTGCCGCGCCATTCCCAGCGGTTGCGCCTGAAGATCAGATCGGCCCAATAGGTCCACCCATCCTCACAAAAATGGTCGAACACCACCGGATGCAGCGGCTGCATCGGGATGTACTCCTCGATGTCGTTCGGGTTGAACGAGATGTCCTGAAATATGGGGAGCGAACGGGCTTGCACTGAAATGAATGGATGTGAATGATGCAATCATGCCGGAATGACAGATCACATACTTCCGCGAAAGTAGTGCGTCCGGCGAATTTTCATCAAAACAGAACCTTATTTTCTCTCTATTTTTGCCGGCTCGTTCCAACAATCAAACAAGAATTTCACTTTAAAGCATTGACAATCAAAATATTAATTTTTTGGTAAAATTTGGCCCCTCTGTCATATTCTGACCCGGCCACATTGACCGCATTAGCAAATTCAAACATTATGTCCAAAGTTCTCATCATCGGCGCGGGCGGCGTAGGTCGCGTGGTAGCATACAAATGCGCCCAGCACCGCGACGTATTCGGCGAAATCATGCTCGCTTCGCGAACCAAATCAAAATGTGATGCCATTGCAGATGCCATCCACGCCGTCTATGGAGGCAAAAAAATGGAAACTGCCCGCGTGGATGCCGACAATGTAGCAGAAACAGTGGCACTGATCCGGGAATTCAAACCCGATCTGCTGGTCAATGTCGCACTACCCTATCAGGATCTGCCATTGATGGATGCTTGTCTGGAGACTGGCACCAACTACATGGACACTGCCAACTACGAGCCGAAAGACGTGGCCAAATTCGAGTACTCCTGGCAATGGGCCTATCAGGACCGGTTTCGCGAAAAAGGGATCATGGCCTTGCTCGGCTGCGGATTCGACCCCGGTGTGACATCCGTGTACACGGCGTACGCAGTCAAACATTACTTCGACGAAATCCACGAACTTGATATCGTGGACGCCAATGCCGGCGACCACGGTAAAGCATTCGCCACCAATTTCAACCCGGAAATCAACATCCGCGAAGTCACGCAGCGGGGCCGGTATTGGCAAAACGGCGAATGGGTCGAGACCGAGCCGCACGAAATCTGGAAAGACATCAACTACCCGGAGATCGGTCCCAAGCGCTCTTACCTCATCTACCACGAAGAACTGGAGAGCCTCGTCAAAAACTTCCCGAGCCTGCGCCGCGCCCGGTTCTGGATGACGTTCGGACAGGAATATCTTACCCACCTCCGTGTGATCCAGAACATCGGCATGGCGGGCATCGAACCCGTCAAGTTCAAAGGTATGGACATCGTGCCGCTCGAATTTCTGAAAGCCGTACTGCCCGCGCCGGAAGATCTGGGCAAAAACTACACGGGCTTCACCAGCATCGGTTGTCGCATCAAAGGGGTGAAAGACGGCCAGGAGCGTACGTACTACGTCTGGAATAACTGCTCGCACGTAGCCGCGTACAAAGAAACTGGCACCCAGGCGGTTAGTTATACCACCGGCGTACCGGCTATGATTGGCGCCCGGATGATCCTCGAAGGCAAATGGGCGGGCAAAGGTGTGTTCAATGTCGAAGAAATGAACCCGGATCCGTTCATGAAGCGGCTCAACCTGGACGGGTTGCCGTGGCAGGAACAGGTGGATGGGGATTTGCAGATGGATTGAAGCGGAGGAGTGATTGGTTGCCCGTTACGGGTCATCAGGCGGCGATGCGTTGGACGTATCGCCGCTTTTTTTACTTTTGCTCCTTGATCATGCTTACTAGCAACCACATCTCATGCGCATCCTACTCGTAGAAGACGAAGAATCCATCCGCGACCTCGTTCGCCTCAACCTCGAACTCGAAGGCTACGAAGTCGTCAGCACGGCCAATGGTAAAAAAGCCCTTGACATGATTAGTGGTCAACATTTCGACCTGCTACTGCTCGACGTGATGCTGCCCGATGTGGATGGGTTCACCATCACGGAACAGGTGCGCCTCACCAACACTGAAGTCCCGATCCTGCTGCTGACGGCCAAGGACACGTCGCAAGACCGCGTCACTGGCCTCAAAAAAGGCGCTGACGACTACCTCACCAAACCATTTAACCTGGAGGAATTGCTGTTGCGCGTCCACAAACTCGTGCGGCGCAGTCAGCGCGTCAAGGGAGAAGCCCTGGAGATTTTTGAGTTTGGAAACAACCGCGTTAATTTCGAGACGTTCGAAGCGGTGACGCACGACGGGAAAGAAATCGCCCTCACCAAGAAGGAGGCTATGCTCCTGAAACTGCTGGTCGAGCGAAAAAACGAAGTGGTCAGCCGCAACCAGATCTTACAGGCCGTTTGGGGCTACGATGTGTATCCGAGCACCCGCACGATTGATAATTTTATCCTCGCCTTCCGCAAATACTTCGAAGAAGACGCGAAAACGCCCCGTTTCTTTCACTCCATCCGGGGCGTCGGCTACAAATTCACGATGATTTGAGAACTTCAAACTTCTTATAACCTATTTTTCTCAATCAACTCTAACAAATCATCGCGGTAATTTTTGCCGATGGGCAGGAGTTTTGGGCGGTCTTTTTCCATCACTTCCACCATGTTGCCCTCGATGGCGAGTATTTTTTCCAGCGCCACGATGTAGGAGCGGTGGATGCGGCGGAACCGCTGTTGCGGCAAGCGATCTTCGAGGCTTTTCATCGTCTGTAGCGTGATGACGCGCCCGGCCAACAATCGGATGATTACGTAGTCTTTCAAGCCTTCGATGTAAATGATGTCCTCGAAATTGACCTTCACCAGTTTTTTATCGGCTTTCACGAAAAAGAAATCCAACTCTTCGCCAAGGGCGCCGGTATGGACGGGGGCGGCTTCGCGCTGGTTCAGTTCAGCGTGTTCGATGGCCTTGTTGACCGCCTTCACAAAACGTTCAAACGAGATGGGCTTGAGCAAATAATCGAGCGCATTCAGATCAAACCCCTGGATGGCGTAGTTGGGATAAGCCGTCGTGAACACGATCATCGGCGGCCGGATGAGGGTTTTCACAAAATCAGTACCGGTCAGTTGCGGCATCTGGATATCGAGAAACATCAGATCCACCGGCTCATGTTTCAACACATCATTGGCTTCCAGTGCATTGCTGCAACGTTTTACCAGGTGAAGCTCGGGCATTTGGCCAATATAGGTTTCAAGCACGTCGAGGGCTAAGGGTTCATCGTCAACGATGAGGACGTTCAGCATGAGGGTCTCAATTTTGTTTTGAATAATGTGTTGGATAACGTATCAGGGGATTAATTCGGACAACCCCGAAAAGATTGGCCTAAGGTAGCAGGTCGGTTGGATACCAAAACAAATTTGTTACAGAATTTTTATAACATCCTTAAATGTAAGGTCACAGCATAGCGATGCGGCTCGTCCTGTACTTCGATGGAGTGGTTTTCGGGATAGAGAATTTCAAGTCGGGATCGCAGGTTGGTGAGGCCGATTCCGCCGCTGCGGGCATGGGTCAGGCTGGGCAATGCTTCTGCTTTGCTGTTTTCGATAAAGAACTCAAGGTCTTCGCCGGATACGCGCAATTGCAGGCGCACGAACCCGCCGTCTTTTACGTGGTGGTTCAATCCGTGTTTAAAACTGTTTTCCAGAAACGGCACGAACAACAGCGGAGCCACCATTTGTTCGCTGATATGTCCTTCTGTGGTGAACCGGATGTCGGCTTCTTTGGGCTGGCGCAAGCGTTCGAGATCGAGATAGTTATGGATGTACTGGATTTCTTTGGTCAGCAACACCCGCCGTTCATTGCACTCATAGAGCATGTAGCGCATGATTTCGGAGAGTTTCAGTACAATTTCAGGCGCTTTGTCGCTCTTTTTGAGCGTCAGTGCGTACAGGTTGTTCAGCGTGTTAAAGAGGAAGTGCGGGTTGATCTGGCTCTTCAGAAAGCGCAGTTCGGACTGCATGGTCTGGGTCAGCAACACCTGTTTTTCTGTCTGGTAGCGCCACCAGTCCATGATGAGCCGCAGTACGGTGGACAGCAATACAACCAGCACATTGGCGACAAAGAAATCGCCCTGATTGCGCACGAGCAGCGCCCGGTGCTCCGGCCAACCGGAATATTTGAGGTAAAAAACCATGACCTCAATCGGCGTAGCGAGCGCACAGGCGGTCAGCACAAAACCGAGGTAAACGAATGCATGGCGGGCCAGGTAATTGGGAATCAGGTACAAGAGGTTGAGATACACCAGGATCGCATAAAAAACCAGCCCGATCACTTCGTTCGAAATCGTTGCCCATACCCCTTCGCCGCCGCTCCGCCAACTGTTGTAAAACATATTGGCAAACATCACAGCCCAGAACAGCCCGTGGTACACCGGGCGGAGGCTCAGGAAGCGATAGATGCGATCAAAAAAACGGCGGGCAGTCATACAGAAGCAAAACAACTCCATGGGCTGGCATCCGGTTTTTATTTTTAGATAAAACCGAAATCAGGGCGGATGAATCGAGTGTTCCACCATGCTCAAATACTTCGTTGACACAGAAAAACAACTTTTTGCAAATCTCTTGCCGCCGTCGCCCTAATTTTGCAGCCCCGATTATCAAAGGACTCAGGACAAGGGACCAAGGACGAAAGAAGAAAGACCCAAATGACGAATGACAAAAATGACAAAAACATGGTTTACATCACCCGAATCGAGCGATTCAACGCCGCCCATAAACTTTGGGTGGAAAACTGGACAGAAGAGCAGAACCGCGAAGTGTTCGGCAAATGCTCCAACAAAAACTGGCATGGCCACAATTACAACCTCCACGTTACCATAAAAGGAAGGCCGGACCCGGTAACCGGATTTATCCTGGACGTGAAAAAACTCAGCGATATCATCAAACGGGAAGTGATCGAGCACCTTGACCACAGCAACCTCAATCTGGATGTGGATTTCATTCCGCGTGGTCTGCAACCAACCACCGAAAACCTTGTTTTGCTCATCTGGCAACGCCTGGAGGCCGCTCTCCAGGGTCAATCCTGCCAACTACACGCCGTCAAACTCTGGGAAACGGAGACCATTTATGCGGAATATTATGGGGAATGATTAAACATGGCTTACAAAAAAACAGATCACTACGACGAAGCGCTGACCGATCGGCTGAAAACCGGCTATGAGAATATGCTGGACGGGATCGGAGAAGATGCGACCCGCGAGGGCCTGCTCAAGACCCCGGAACGGGCGGCCAAAGCCATGCAATTTCTGACGCAGGGCTATGATCAGGACGCTGCGGCAATTCTCCGCTCGGCACTGTTCCGCGAGGATTACAGTGAAATGGTGCTGGTGAAAGACATTGAGGTGTTCTCCCTTTGTGAGCACCACATGTTGCCGTTTTTTGGCAAAGCCCACGTGGCCTATATTCCCAACGGCTACATCGTCGGACTGAGCAAAATTCCCCGGGTGGTAGATGTATTTGCGCGCCGCTTGCAGGTGCAGGAGCGTTTGACCATCGAAATCCGCGATATCATCCAGGAAATTCTCCAGCCGCTGGGTGTGGCGGTCGTCATTGAAGCCCGGCACATGTGCATGATGATGCGCGGAGTGCAGAAGCAAAATTCCGTGACCACCACCTCGGCTTTCACCGGTGAGTTCAGCAATGCAGAGACGCGCGGCGAGTTTTTACGACTGATTGCGTCAAAACTCCATTGATGCCACTACTTTTGCCGCCCTTAAACGCGGGCCTGGTGCAAATGCAAAAGCGCCCGGATCCTAACACGGCAAATACCTGGCATGTCAAACAACCTTTCCCCATTCCCTTCCACGCTTAAAATTACCCTGACTGGCGACCTCGGCAGCGGCAAAAGTGCTGTTTCCAACCTGTTGTGCGCCCGCACCGGATACGAATACATTTCCACCGGCCGCATTCAGCGACAACTCGCACAGGAACTTGGCCTTGACACCCTGGAGATGAACCGCCGCGCCGATACGGATCCCAGCATAGACGAACGCATTGACGGGATCTTCGTCGCACTCGGCGACGATCCAAAAGGATATGTCGTGGACAGCCGCATGGCCTGGTTTTTCCTGCCGCATTCTTTTAAAGTCTACCTGCAAACTGACGTGCGCATCGCCGCGCAGCGCATCCTCAATGATCCCCACCGCAACAGCGAACAGTACGCTTCCGTAGAAGAAGCCGCAGGAAAAATCATTGCGCGAAAACAAAGCGAGAACGCCCGGTTCTTGCAGAAATACGGAGCAGATTGCACCAATTTGCACAACTTCGACCTCGTCATTGACACCAGCCTGCGCAAACCCGAAGCAGTGGCTGATCTTATTCTACGGGGTGCTGCGATGAAGGTTGAAGGAGTGCCTTTTCCACGTTTTTTCTAAAAAATCCGTTTCTCATAACTCATAATTCTACCTCAATCTCCCGCTCATACGCCGTCTTCAACCACTGATTCGCTCCGCGCTGAAACATCCATTGAAACACCGGACTGGGCGCCAGCAGGTTGAGCCCGAAATCATAGACCCGGGGCGAAAGGCGCATCATCCCATTGTAGAGCCGGATTTCATCGTTCAGGCGGCGGTACACTTCCCGGTCGTAGTGTTTGAATTGTTCCGCACTGAAATCCTTGTTTTTCAATGCCTGCTGCACAAACTGCGCAGCCACATACCCCGACATCATGCCCGTACCGATGCCCTCGCCGCTGGTCGGACACACCAGCGAAGCCGCGTCGCCCACCAGCAAGTAGCCCTCACCGAATGCCCGCCGCCGCCGCGAAGCCAGGGGCAAGCCCCACCCGATCGGTTCTTCTAATGGCTCTGCATTTTTGAAACGGGGTCCCATCACCGGATCCTCGGTCAACAGGCGCTGAAAAATATGGCGAAGGTTGTGTTTGCCTTCAGCCGCCACTGTGCTGACCATCCCGTAGCCAACGTTGGCTTCTCCATGGGGAAGCGGAAAAATATAGAAATAAGACATCGGCAGGCCTTTCGGGAAATACACCTCGATCAGGTTTTGGGGATGTATATCCTCCACTCCCCGCCAGTATTGCCGCAGTGTACCAGCATAATGTTGGCGATCAATTCTGCGCGCTCCCAATGCCCGCAACAGGACAGAATGATCGCCGTCGGCACCGATGATCAATTTAGCGCGGATGTCAAGCCCCACCCCATTCTGGGAGGAGGCAACGTTCGGGCCCTTGCGGAGAGGTGCCCCCGATGAGGCACTCACCCGCCAGCCCGTGCCATCGCGCTCCACTTTTTCTACCTTCGTACCCTGCCGGAAATCAGCAAAACGCGAATCAATTTTTTTTACCAGGAAATCATCAAAATGCAGGCGTTTAGCGCAGCAAAACAGCGGGTATGGGTGCGGGCTGTCTGGTTCAGGCATGTGGATAAAGTCAACCGCCCGGCCATTCTGCATAAAAAAGCGGGTGCCCCAGGAGGGTATAAAGTCGGGATTGGTCAGTATTTCCTGCGACACGATGGCAGGGTCGAGGTGATTCAACACCCGCATGACTTTTAGGTCCAGCCCGTCGCCGCAGACCTTGTCGCGGGGAAACACAGCGGCATCCACAATGACATGCCCGATGCCCATCTTCGCCAAAAACAGCGAAGCCGTAGCCCCTGCGGGCCCGGCTCCGATGATGAGGATGTCTGTGTGAAGGGTTTGGGGGTTCATGTATTTGTCCACATCACTTTCAAATCCAGCCCATGAGAATTGTTCACTAGTTTTATTTCTTTGATTTTCAATCTGTTAAATTTCCTCTTGGTCTTTTTCCATTCTTTTCCTTGTATGCTTTAATGTGTTCCCGCTCCATGCGTTTTGCCTCTCGCCTGCCGGGAATATCGTGTATCAGAATCCTCGTAAAGAATCTTGCCCAATTGTCTATAACATTTGCAAATCTGTTTTATTGCTTTGGGGTTCGTAGTTATAGGTAGGCACGTAGTTGAAAGGAATGCCCATTTTCAATTCAAAGGCATCGTCCGCCAAGTACAACAAGGGTTCAAAAACGATATCATCCGGCATTTGAGACGGGTCGCCTAGCACCTTTTCATAATATTCTCTTCCTTCTGCAACTACAGCACAGCGGGCATACAAGAAATCATCCGCAGATATGAAATTATCTGGTTCATTGGATGCATAAACTGTTGCGTGTATTCTTGTGTCCAAGTGATAAAGTTTCGCTGAAAGTTTATCAGCAAAGAGGTAAATATTGGACACAGGCATTTTAGCAAGCATCTTTACAGCAGGACTGGTCTTGCTCTCTAAACCTTTTTTAGTCCAGTCAATTTTGTCAATAACCTTCCAAAAATCATCTTCTGAGAACAGATTTTTCCGCAGGAGATTTATCCTGAAGGCGGATCTCAACTTCCGTAGTTTTATCAAATTTTTGCTTCAAGTCACTTATTAACTGACTACTAAAATCATTCAGGCTGACGGTTAGCACAGTTGTCATAATAGCAATTATTTTTGAGACAAATATAAGCGTTTTTGGAAGCAAAGCACGAGCCATTGATTTTCTGGGCAACAACTTTCGCCAGCAGCCCGACCTCACCGAAGTAGCCCGGCAGGTCCATCTCTCTCCCGAACATTTTCAGCGGATTTTTACGGAATGGGCCGGGAAACTCGGCGGCTATCATTGGTGTGAAACGTGTAAAACGGCGACTGTCGGCTGGGAAATGGCGCGGGAAGAGATTTAATTCTTCAAAAACAATACTTTTCCCACCGCCACGCCATCCATTTTCACAATACACAAGCCAGAAGGGGAAACCACCGGACGAAGTTCGATGCGATTCGTACCGCGCTGTACCGCCATCGTTTTTTCAAAAACCACCTTTCCCTGTACATCCAGCATTTGCAACAGCCTGTCAGCATCGCGATCGGCGTCGAAAACAAGGAAGCAAACATCTTGAGCGGGGTTGGGAATCATCGCAACGGGCTGTGCGCTCATCTGACTGGCCGACTCCCAGCGCAAAGTGACTGGTCGCACAGAATTATTGGACTGGACCGCTTCGGCAGTCATGCCACCGGATTCGATGCGGAGCAATTGTGATAAGTTGCCATTTTTTAATGCGGTAATTTCCAGGGAAAGTACCGGCATGCCGGCAACCATTTCCACCCCTGAGCCATTCACCCAGGCGATGGGCAGGCGGCCTTCGGTTTGCAGTTGCAGGTTGCTGGATTGTCCATCAAAGTTGCTCAACACAGCCGATTCCACTTGTTCAATGTGCAGGGCTTGTGGATCGAACCCCAGACTCAGTTGCAAACCCGCCAGCGTGGTCGCTTCCTGAACGGTAAGTTGCACATTGCGGGTTTCGCCGGCTTGCAAGTGCAAGTCGGGCAATGTGAATGCGAGCGGACTGCGGTCTTCCGGCGCACCACTGAAATATGGTCCGTTGAGGTCGCCAACTTTTACGCACCGGAAATGGAGACAGGTGCCGTTGGCCGGACTGCCGGGCGGCTCCTGCAAGAATCGCCAGGCGCCACAAACAAATGCCGTATCAATCCCCAAGATCAGGCGTCGGCCCAACACAATGTCGAAGGTCGTGGTCGTCCCGCTGCAATTGAAGTCGGCGGCGGCCAGTTGCCAGGGTTGGGTGAAGGTGTCGAGGCCCAGAATATGTTTGCTCGTCAGGACAAGGTCATAAGTAGTGAGGCCTTCGAGCGGTTCACTTTTTTTGCTTGGAGTGACGGTATAAGTCGTGTTTTTTAGTTTCTGTATATTCGAAAGGGAATAAGTACCCGAAGCCGTGATGGTCGTGTCGAACAACGGGGTATAAATAGCCAGTTTGACATCACTCACCGGATGGTCGTTCGGGCTTTTCAGAAAACATTCCGTAGGGGTCGCAGGTAGTAATGCGTCAATTTTTTGCCCTATTTGGGTCATAGTCTGCTGGGGCGTATTGCCGCGTATGTCAAAAGTCACTTCTCCGGTGCCGGGCGCGATTACCCAAAAAGTCGGGGTGCCGAAGAATCCGCCGAACTGTCCGCTCATATAAGGTTGTAATGCCGTGATGCTGCCGCCGTCTTTGCCGGCCGCCAGCATGGTCATCATCTTGGCCGTCAGATAGGCAGCGGCTTTGGCATTGTTGTCGGTCTGCAAGGTGCTGAGCAGGATGAACTCTACTTTGCCCGGATGTGCGGCCTTGGCCGATTGATAGAGTGCCTGGAAGAAAGGCGCATGGGTGGCACAGGGCGGACAAGTCGTAAAAAACGCTTCGATCACAACCACTTTGCCCTGGTTTACATAGTCTTGGTACAGTTGGCGCACCTGTCCATCGGAGGTGGTGATGGTGAAATCGGGAGCGGGAAGCGCAGCCAATCGAGCGGCCAACAGCAAAATCGGAAGAAATAAAAGTTTTTTCATGCAGGAATCGGTTTTGAAATGAACTGGCGGTATGTATTGCGGAATGGCTTTCTGCGTACTGAAATATTATTCCACGAGGCCGTGTCATAAGTTGCGCTTATAAGACGGCCACACTAGAGGCGAAAGTTACAAAAATCGTCCGAACGCAAATGCTTTCCTAATTTCTAACGCTCCAATTGTCGGGTACTTTACTTTTGCGGCATGAAAAACTGGTTACTTTTTTCTGTTTTCTGCACATTGGCCGGACTGCTTTTTTCCTTTGGCCATCTTCCGCCCGAAACGCCGGAACAATTGGGCGAGCGCCTTTTTTCCGATCCCATCCTCTCGCTCGACAGCAGCATCAGTTGTGCCAGTTGCCACATTCCGCAGTTTGCATTTTGCGACACAGCATTGGTCAGCCGGGGTGTGGGCGGACGATTGGGACGGCGCAACTCACCCGGCATCACGAATATGACTTCCCGGCCACATTTTTTCTTCGACGGGCGCGCGGCTACGCTGGAGCAGCAGGTGCTGATGCCCATACAAGACACCCTTGAAATGCGGGCTACCTTGGATTTAGTGGAAAAACGCCTTCGAAAACACCTGGAATACGGCCCTGCATTCAAAAACCTTTTCAAACGCAAAGCGCATCGCGAAGACCTGGCAGCCGCACTGGCCGCTTTTATCCGCACCCTCGAAACTTCCGACACTCCGTTCGATCGTTGGATGAAAAAACGGCCCGGTGGTATGAGCGATGCAGCAGCACGGGGTCGCGAGATTTTTATGGTCAAAGGCAAATGTTTCGACTGCCATTTTACGCCTGATTTTACGGGCGATGAATTTCGGAATGTCGGACTGCTCAACGGCCAGCCCAATTTGCGCGATCAGGGCCGCTTCAATGTCACGGGCGACAGCGCCGACCTGGGAAAATTCAAAGTGCCGGGACTTCGCAACGTAGCCATCACCGCACCTTACATGCACAACGGGATGTTCCGGACGCTGGAAGAGGTCATTGAATTTTATGATCAGCCCGACAAGGTAGTAGCAGGTTCGATCAACCGCGATACACTGCTGGCCAAGCCCTTGGGACTCTCCGTGATGGAAAAAACAGACTTGAAAGTGTTTTTGGAAGCGCTGACGGATGATCGGTTTCTAAGGTAGTTGAAGTTTGAAGTTTGAAGTTTGAAGTTGAGGCGAGGGAATCTTGAGCGTTTGATGGAAGGTGTTCGGGCGTGTTCAAATAACTTTGTCAGAATCACACCCAATGGACCGTCAACGATAGTCGAAACACGAAACACGTTCTTAGATCGCGATCCGCACCGTGTCTGTTGCATTTTTAAAACTCTCCGGCACGCTCGCCAGTATTTCTTCTTTCAACGCCGCGATCAGGTCATTTTTCAAAAAATCGCGGTGGGTGGCAAGGCTCACTTCCCGCACGGGCGACGGCGGGTGAAACGGCACGATCCTGCCACGTTGTTCTTCACTCAGGGTCTCGACAGCCAATGCCGGCAGGATCGTGATCCCGTGCCCGGTACCCACCAGCCGGATCAGCGTTTCGAGGCTGCCGGTTTGGTAGTGAAGGCGGCTGCTTGACTGTTTGCGCAATTCGCAGAGGTTCATGATTTGTGAGCGCAGGCAATGGCCTTCTTCCAGCAGCAACAATTCTTCCGGGTTGATGTCTTCGGCGAGCAGATAGGATTTTTCATACGGATAAGACGTGTACGCCAGCAGGGGTTCGTAAAAAAGCGGTGTTTCGCGAATAGCGTTGTCGTTCAAAGGCGTCACCAGAATGCCAACGTCCAGTTGACCTTCTTTCAATTGTTTGACGATGGTAGCGGTTGTAAACTCCGATAAGGACAACTGAATGCCTGGATATTTTGCCAAAAAAATGTGGATGAAACGGTGCACCAGATAAGGAGCCAGCGTCGGAATAATCCCCACCTGTAGCATACCCGTCAGCGAACGCTTTTGCTGGCGCAACAAATCGCGCATTTGAGCCACTTCCAACAAAATTCGCTGCGCCTGCTCGATGAGCAATTCTCCCGTAATGGTCGGCACAACCGGCTGTTTGCTGCGATCAAAAATTTTGGTGTCGAGTTCATCCTCCAGTTTCTGGATCATCATGCTCAACGTTGGTTGCGTCACATGGCAGGCCTCGGCGGCTTTTCCAAAATGCCGGTGCTGTCTCACCGCCAGGATATATTCCAACTGCTGAAAATTCATTGATGCAATCTATTTATTTATAGAAAATATCAGTTTTATTGATGAGCGAAGGTAGACTACTTTTGCACGACCAATGGCAAACTTCTATCTTGAAGGCCGTATTCACCGCCTGAGCGTTGATGTTGCTGCGGCAGAAGAACACATGGCGGGTGAATGAACTGGGGATGAAATAAACAACACACACTTTTGACAATGAGATGATGGTGCGGGTGTCGGGACTCCGACATCCGCACTTTTTTATGCCCGGCAAATCTGCGTTTCGACATCCTTTTGGATATTTTGCTGTTCATTTGATCAAAAATTATCAAAAAAATATGGAACAGCAACATCAAAATTGGAACACGCTTACGTCCGACGAAGAACACGTCATTGCTCAAAAAGGAACCGAACGGGCGTTCACCGGCGAATACTGGAACCATAAAGCAGCGGGCACCTATGTTTGCCGCCGCTGCAACGCCCCGCTGTACAAATCGGCCGACAAATTTGACAGCGGTTGTGGCTGGCCTTCCTTCGACGACGAGATACCCGGCGCGATCAACCGGCATGAAGACCGTTCGCTGGGGATGCGCCGGGTCGAGATCACTTGCGTCAACTGCGGCGGCCACCTCGGCCACGAGTTTGAGGGCGAGCGACTTACGGCCAAAAACTCCCGGCACTGTGTCAATTCACTTTCTATCCGGTTTATCCCTGAAAACAAACAATGACTGTGTCCCGGTCGTCCCGACCGGGGAGTTGTAGCGCCGGGACGCTCCCCGGTCGGGACGACCGGGGCACATTACCGCTTCACCACTCGCCGCACTGCCGTCCCCCGCACATTTTTCCATTGCACCCAGTACAGTCCGCCGGGTAAACTGCTCAGGTCTAAACGCAATTGCTGTGCCCCCACAGGCATCGGCCGCTGTTCGATGAACCGCCCTGATGCATCTAACACAGCCAACATGTCCCGGCTTCGGCTGGCTCAACAAGCAGCACCTGTACTTGCCCGCTGGTCGGGTTGGGCTGCACCGAAAAACCCGGCCAGCCACTTGGTTCCTCCACCGCCGACACTCCCAGATAGAGCATCTTGCAGTTTGTGCTGCTGCTGTTCGCATTGCTCACTGTAAGGCAGACTTCATACACACCTTTTTTAGACTTTGGACATCTACCCCCTGCAAACGTAACTATCCAGCCGACTCGTCCCAGCGGGACGCTATCTTTGTAGAAGTGCCAAAATTGGAGTCCTGCGTGCCGTAGGTACGCTATCTACTCTGCGAAATAGCGTACCTACGGCACGCAGGACCGCCCATTCCTCTAATGCTACAAAGATGTTGCTCCGATGGAGCAGGGCGGCTGGATAGTTACGCTGAACCCAGTGCTTAATTTTGTTTGCATGAAAATAAAACAGCCAGGTTCTGCGAATCTCTTTTAGGTTTTGGCGTCAATCGCCGTCGGGCGATGACCAATTTGATAATGGGTCTTTTGGCGCACGAAGGGGCTCGATGTCCGGTTGAGTTGAGCGAGAGTGAGTTTTTTCACTACCACTATAGCAATATCAACAAGATATTGGATGATATGGGTGATCGCTTGTCGGCGGACAGTTCCTCACTGGATGCAGGCCGACGCGCCGCCGGGCAAAGGCACACCCCTGGTTTACGGTGAGAAATACTATCTGTCGATGGCCTCGGGCAATAAAACGTATCACCGTACAGACAAAAAAACGCGTGTCAAAACGGCATGTACGATTTACCAACAGTCTATTATGGACAAAAACACCAGCGACACAGCACAATACGAAGCCACGCTGGACAATGGACGCGAAGTGATTGTTCGGCTACATCGTTGGAACGATTTGCTGGTACGCTCCAAAAATGGACACTGTATGAAGAAAAAACCTTTCGACGTGGTCCGGGTCGAAATCTTGGATCGGGGCACTCAAAAAGCCGTGATCGCTTGTCAAAAATGGCAAAAATACCTGCCCAAAAACCAGTATGCCACTCAAAACCCCGACACCCCTCTCACCATCGCTCAAACCAGCAAAGCCATCAAAAACCTTTTTCGTACTTTTGACAAAACACCCTTCCTCCCACAAAAGTGCAAAAAAGGAAAAGGACGGCAAAAAGGACACGCCCAACCTCGAAGGACAAAGTATCCCGTGCTCCGAAAACAACCCAAAAAGATTATAAGACTTCGGCTTTCCTGTGCCGCATCTACATGGGCAAAAATTTAACCTAAAAAGAGTCTAAAATATTCACGCGCCCATCAGCACCCCATCTCTTCGGAGTGGGCTACAACCCGATGACCGTGCGATGATCCGTGCAAATCGCATTCCAGTGCCTATCTTTGCTGCCCGAAGCATCAAAACGGAGCGAAGTTTCGTTTTTGTGCGAAAAAAATCCCCTTATGTACTCATCCAGTCTCAGATTCGCGATTTTTGCCAGCAGGCTATTGCTTCTTTTTTTAGTCTGCGGAGGTTTTTCGGGCTGCTACACGTTCCGGGGCATTTCGATTGACCCCGACGTGAACACGTTTTTTATTCAACCTTTTGAGATTCAGGCACCCAATGCACCGCCCAACGTGGGGTTTGATTTCGTTGAAAAGTTGAAGCAGAAAATCAGGACGGAAACCCGCCTGACGCTTAAAAACAGTGAGCCAGATGTGGAATTTTCCGGAAAAATCACCGACTACCGGGTAGTCCCGGTCGCGCCCAAGCCTGGCGAACTGGTTTCGCTCAACCGCCTGGAGGTCACCATACGGGTCAATTATACCAGCAACAAAGATGAAAAAAAGAGTTGGACCGTCGAACGCGACTTTCGCCATTTTGCGGAGTTCAACAATGACCGGGACCTGCTGAGCATTCAGGATCAATTATTGTCGGGCACGATTTTTCCTCAATTGCTGGAGGATGTTTTTAATGCAGCGTTCAACGATTGGTAACTTCTCCCTTCTCATTTCTCATTTCTCACCTTTCACTTCACCTTTGACGCAGGAGCGATTCATCAAAATATTGAACAGCCCGGATTTGCTGGCTTCCATTCCTTATGAGGAATTGAAGACGCTGGCACTGGCCTATCCGTATGCCCACAACCTGCGCTACCTGCTCGCGCTTAAAGGCCAGCAGGACAATCACCCGGATGCTGTCCGCACCCTGGCAACTGCCGCTGCTTATAGTTTGGATCGAACGCGGCTGTTTATGCTCGTGGCGCCGCAACAACTCACCCCCATTCGGGTCAAAGAAGAAGTGCTGGAACTCAAACCCATTCAAAACATCCAGCGCGAATTGGATGCTTTAGCACCTGTAACAAGAGAGGAAGTAGTTGAAAAACAAAAAGTTGTGAGTTTTGCGCCGCCGCCGCCAAACGGGGCGCCAGCCGAAACAATCTTGCCCTACACTCCAGTTTCAAATCCACCAATTGCCCAGCCGGCAGCAGAACGCCAAGATTTGACACCCGCTTCACCTCAACCTTTTGCCTCGTGGATCGGCTCATTTAAGCCCCCCGTACTGGCAACGAGTCCCCCACCCCATCTCCCGGACGTTCCGCTTCAAACGACCACTTCTGAGCCTTCAGAAACCAAGCCTCCAAGCCTTCGCAATCATGAACTGCGAACCAATTATCCGGTCGCTCAGGAATTGGCCGAACGCAGCGTGGTCGAAAACAAAGACGTAATCTCCGAAACGCTCGCCAGATTGCTGGCCAAACAAGGCCACCGCGAAAAAGCAATTTCAATGTATGAGCGCTTGAGCTTGGCTTTTCCTGAAAAAAGCGGTTTCTTTGCCGCCGAAATTGACAAACTTAAAAAGTAAACGACCATGTTATCCACCCTTGCGGTATTGATTGCTCTTGTGAGCGCACTCCTGATGGCGGCTGTTTTGATCCAAAACCCTAAAGGGGGCGGCATTGACCCAACTTTTGGCGGCCAGGCCCAACAACTTTTTGGCGCAGCCCGTTCCACCGACTTCATCGAAAAAGCCACCTGGGTTTTGGCCGGTGCTTTGATCGTTCTCTGCGTTTTCGCGGCATTGTCTGTTGGCGGTGGCTCTGCATTGCCTGGAAATATCGAGATTCCGACGGAAGGCTAGAATTTTTTTGGGTGTTTCGGGGTGCGTGTTTCGTGTTTCGAGCGGTGTGTTGACCGCACACATCCAATGATGCGAGAGGGGTTTGCTGCGGCTGTAGCAAACCCCTCTCGCGTTTATTAAACTTCTTGCAAAACAGCCCTCACGACAAAGAATGGGACACGGATCAAACAGATTAAACGGATGAACGCAGATACTCAAAGGCGGTCGTACCGATGCAATTCCAGGTTTTGGATCATGGCGATCAATTTTTCACCATATCGCTTATCGGTCGCGTATCCTGCCCTGGCCAAACCACGCGCCCAGCCTTGATAGTCCGTTCCCTCCAATTTAAAAAGGGAAGCATAGCGCGGTGTACTTTTCAAAAATTGACTATGCGCCCGGTAACTGCCCCATGCATTGGTATATTTTACGAAAAAATCCTTGTGCGAATCATCGGTGAAGTTGAAGCAATGACCTCGTTTGCAACGTTTTGAAAAACATTTTACCCCAAAATGGTTGTTGGTCTGGCGGGCCAGTTTGCTATCGCCCGCATCGCTCTCCAGCAACCCCTGCGCCAAAATCACGCTGGCCGGAATGCCATACTTGCGCATCTCGGCAGCAGCAACCGGCGCAAAACGGGCCACATATTCCCGGCATTTATCCAAATGATTTTGAGCCTCGGCAGATTTTACCGCATTGCGCTGTACAAAAGCCGGATCAATCGCTATGGTTACGTGGTTGATCTCGCCTGGCGGCAAGGCCACCCGTACCCGGGACGCACGCGGCTCATCGTCCACAGGCCCCAGCAAGGCTGCTGTTGCAAGACCGGCGCGACTGCTTTCTTCCAGTGCTGCGATGTTGAGCGGTCCCAGTACGATGTTGATTTGATCCCCCCAGACAATGTAGGTAATGGCAGTCAGAAGAAGCAGCTTCCACAGGACGTTTTCCTGTACAAACACTCCCAGGGCTGAATCATTTGACGCTATCCCCTGGCTGTTATTGTTAAGATGAGCGTAGTTCAGATGTTCCATAACAAAATGATATAATGATGAGCGAGCTGCGTTTTTCATCTGGTAGTGGAGTGCTTCAATCATACTGGAGAAGGTACAAGGGCCGTTTTCAGTCACAAAGTAAAACACTTTGTTTTAAATAAAACACAAATAGTTTTAAAAATATTTTTCGGTCAAACTTCCTGTTCATTTTTGGGCAAGACAGCCGGGTTTGTTAAGGAAAAATCTACTTTTGCCCCATTCGTGTAAAAAGTACACACGTTCAACTTGCGTATTGGCAAGTTCGAGGACTTTAAGATTTTGAGCATTTCCGAAAATCCTTGTCGTGTCAAATTCATCCGTCTGCAAATCAATAACTTAGCGAAAGATGATCATGATCGCCGATTGCGGCTCTACAAAATGCGACTGGCTGCTCGTGTATGGCGGGCGCGACCAACGACTTGAAAATACAGTCGGATTCAGCCCGTTTTTCCATACGACAGAAGAAATCAAGGCCATTCTTGAATCCCAGTTGCTACCGAAATTGGAAACAACCGATGTCGAAGAGATCTATTTTTACGGTACGGGTGTCCACGATGAGCAGCGCGCTGAAATTGTAGCGGCAGCCATACGCGCCGTTTTTCCCAAAGCGGTGGTGGAGGTAGAGCACGACCTGCTGGGTGCAGCCCGGGCGACTTGCGGGCGCAGCCCCGGCATCGCCTGTATCCTGGGGACAGGATCTAACAGTTGCTACTATGACGGCATAAAAATCCTCGACAACGTGCCGTCACTTGGGTGGCTATTGGGCGACGAAGGCAGCGGCACCCACTTGGGGAAAGCCCTGTTGCGGGCGAAATTTTACCGGGAACTGCCCGCGGATTTGAACGCTGCTTTTGATGAAGCATACCCGGAAGGCATGGATGCCATCAAAGACCGGGTGTATGAAAAGGGCGCCAACGCCTATCTGGCCACCTTCACCCAATTTCTCGGCACTCATCTTGAACACCCGTTCGTGCAGGATTTGGCCGCCGCATGTCTGGGCGAATTCCTGGACCGGCAAGCCTCTAAATACAACGGGGCACAATATGTTCCCGTTCATTTTGTTGGGTCTATCGCCCACCATTTTCAGGATATTTTAATCAAGTGTATGGAAGAGCGGAAGTTAAAGCCAGGGATTATTGTCCGCAAACCAATTTATCCACTCGCCGATTATCACAAAGTGTCCGGGGAGTAGTTACAGCAACATTCAATATGGCAAAAGATATAAAACGTATTGCGGTATTCACCTCCGGTGGCGACGCACCGGGCATGAACGCAGCGGTTCGAGCGATCGTTCGCAATGCTTTCAACAACGACCTGCACATCTATGGAATCATGCGCGGTTACGAAGGCATGATTGACGGGAATATCAAACGACTCGAAACGACCGATGTCAGCAACATCATCCACCGGGGCGGAACTGTGCTAAAAACTGCTCGCAGTCAGCGCTTTATGACCCTGGAAGGTCGCAAACAGGCGTATGAAAACCTGATAGACAACGATATTGATGCGCTGATCGCCATTGGTGGCAACGGTACCTTCACGGGTGCCGATCAATTCATCAAAGAGTATCCTGACATTCAGATCGTAGGGATTCCGGGCACTATTGACAATGACTTGTATGGAACGGACTTCACGGTTGGATTTGATACCGCAGTAAATACAGCCGTGCAGGCTGTAGATAAAATACGGGATACGGCCGACTCGCATAACCGGTTGTTCTTCGTGGAAGTTATGGGCAGGCACTCCGGGTTCATCGCATTGCATACAGCGATCGCAGGCGGAGCAGGCGGCGTACTGATCCCGGAAGAAGATTCGTCCATCGAAGATGTGGTCAAACTCCTGAAACGCGGCGCAAAACGATCCAAACTCTTTAGTATCGTGATCGTAGCGGAAGGCAACAAAATGGGCACTGTTTATGATATTGCCGGGATGGTGGAAGAAAAAATTGTTTTCTACGATGATATCAAGGTGACGGTCATCGGCCACTTGCAGCGCGGAGGTTCTCCCAGCGCGTTCGACCGGGTACTCGCCAGCATTCTCGGTTTTTCATCCGTGGAAGGGTTGCTGGCCGGAAAATCCGGCGAAATGGTCGGCATCCGCAACAACAACGTACACTACACTCCGTTCGATGAAGCCATTTCCAAAAGTAAGCCGCTCAATAAGGACTTGCTTCGAATGGCTCATATCCTGGCCCAATAAATATTGTTATGAAAAATTTTTGTTTTTGGGTGCTCCTGTCCGTATTTTTTGGTGCTTGCCAACCAGATACCCAACGCCTGCCTTTCCTCGGCGAGCGGGATGTGGTGAATGGGGACACTATTTATCCTTCCGTGCCCGATTTTTCCTTTATTGATCAGGACAGCCAGGCAGTGAACAACGCCACGTTTGCCGGCAAGGCCTACGTCGTGGATTTTTTCTTTATCCACTGTCCGACCATTTGTCCGAAGGTAAAAGCCAACGGATTGCGGATTTATGAAAAATTCAAAAACGACGACCGTTTCCTGATGCTGTCGCATTCGATTGACACCCGCAACGACACCGTCGGTGCCCTTCGGCGCCATGCGCAAAAACTGGGCATTGACTCGAAGAAGTGGCATTTGGTCACAGGCGACCACGACCAGATTTACGGCATTGCGGACGATTACTTCAGCGTTGCGACAGAAAACCCGGACGCGCCGGGGGGCTTCGATCATTCCGGGCGCCTGATTCTGGTGGATAAAAACCGCCACGTCCGCTCCTTCTGTAATGGTACGGATGCCCAGGATGTGGACCGGTTTATGAAAGATATTGAAGTCTTGTTATCGGAAAAATAGAGGTCAGGCATTTGTTGCTGTACTTTTGCAGAGCCGAACGCCATCATCCCGTTCGGCTCTGTTTTATGGTTTCTTTAAAGCATCGGGCATTGTCCCTCGTCTTTTCTTTTGCAGTAACCACCTTTGTTTTTTCCTGTCAAACCAATCCATACCACGATGGCGAAGCGCTTTATAAAACACAGTGCGCCAACTGCCACATGGACTCCGGCGAAGGGCTAAGTGCCCTGATTCCGACCCTGGCAAAGGCGGATTATCTGATGAAGCACCGCGACCAACTCCCTTGCATCCTCTGGCACGGATTGAGCGACACCATCGCAGTAAACGGCAAAATATACGCCGAGCAAATGCCCGCCAACCCCGCCCTGACAGAGGTAGATATTGCCAATATCCTGAACTATGTCAACACTGCCTGGGGCAATAACAACCCGTTGTATTCGCTGGAAGAGGTAAAGAGGATGCTGGAGCGGTGTCCGAAATGACACTTCTAGCCAAGTAGTGCTTCCGTTTGGTCCTGACAGGGAGTGTTCCTGTGGTCTTTTTACTTTTGGGGCGAAATAATCCAATTGCCCAATGACCAGATCAATAGATCAACGACTGATGAGAAATTTATTCCTGTTTGTTTGCCTTGCAGGGACAAGCCTGCTGACTGCCCAGACGATTGATCAAGGCGGCAGCACACTTTGCAGCGGCACCCTCTACGACTCCGGCGGACCCAATGGCAACTATCTGCCCAACGAGGAGCACACGTTTCAAATCTGCCCCGATGTGCCGAGCCCGTGCATCACGTTGACGCTTGAATATTACCAACTCGAGGACCCGGCCATTTTCGGCACCGGCGACTATCTGACTTTTTTTGACGGCAACAATATTGGCGCACCCCAGATTGCGCAGGTCGGCGGGTTCGGCGGGCTCGGTGGCGGTGCAGTGTGCTACACCGTACAGGCTCATAGCGGCTGTTTGACGGTTCAATTCCAGTCGGACGAGACCAATGAATTCAAAGGCTGGAAAGGCACCTGGAACTGTAGTGATCAACCGTGTGCGTCGCAGGAGCCGTTGAATGTGAATACCAATATCACCTATCAGGACATTGTAAATGCGGTGAATACACCGTTTGCGACGGTAAAAGTGACCAATGTGCAGTGCCCCAACGGAGCATACGGAACCTTCCAGTTTGCTACCGACAACAATGCCCTGGGATTGAACAAAGGGCTGATCCTGACTTCGGGACTGGCCGACAACGCGATCGGCGCCAACAATAAAAAGGACGCGGGAACCAAACATTCAACACCGGGCGACGCGGATCTGAATCTCCTCTCGAACGGCGGTTCCTTGTCCAGCGATGCCTGTGTGGTGGAACTGGACATTTTCGCCACCTCCGATGAATTGACCTTCGAGTATGTGTTCGCTTCCGAAGAATACCCGGAATTTGCCAACAAACAGTTCAATGACATCTTCGCATTCCTCATTTCCGGCCCCGGTATTGTGGGCGATCCGGGATTGGGTAACCAGAAAAACATTGCCATCATTCCCGGCACCATCAACCAGCCCGTAGAGGTCAACAGCATCAATCATGTAGACCATTGGCCCTATTACCGCAACAATCCGGCGGGCGCGCCTTCCCTGCAATACGACGGCCTCACGTCCGACTCGCTGGGCAAAAAAAAGAGCCTTACGGCCCGCGCCACGGTTATTCCCTGCAATACGTACCATTTGAAACTTGCCATCGCTGACCGCTTCGACGGGTTGTTTGATTCGGGCGTTTTTATTTCGGAAATCAAGGGAGGTTCGCCCCAAATCACGACCAGGTTTGACGATAATTTGCCTTATCTCATCGAGGGTTGCTCCGCTGCAGGGCAACAAATTGAATTTACACTGTCGGAGGCGTTCACCGATACCGTCAAATATTTCATCCAGATTGGCGGCACTGCAACGCCCGGCCTGGACTACCTTTTAAACCTGCAGGATAGCATCGTATTCCTTCCCGGCCAGACAACGCTCAGTTTTTCAATCACACAACTGCCTGACAACCTGATCGAAGGCCCGGAGACGGTTGTGATCGCTCTGGTCAACCACTTTGGTTGCGACCCGGTGATTTTCGACACGCTTGCTTTTGAGATTCGAGACAAAATCGAGGTCAATATCATGGGCGGCGACACGCTGCAAGTGTGTTTGGGCCAACAAATCATGCTCGAAGCGACCGGCACAACGGACTATATATGGACGCCACCCGGCGCAGTGAGCGATCCGTTTACCGGCAATCCAACCATTCAGCCCACACAAGACCTGTGGCTGAAAGTAGAGGGAAAAACTGGCAACTGCCCGGCATATGATTCCATCTTCATTCAAGTCTTTGATCCGAAAATCGAAGTACTTGCATTGGCAGATAGCAGGATTTGTCTCGGAACCAGTGTACCACTGCAAGCGATGAACAACGTCAACAACCTCTATCTGCAATGGTCGCCCATCGCAGGATTAAGCGATCCCTCCAGCCCGACACCGAGCGCCAGTCCTGCCACGACCACGACCTATCGGGCGACGGTCGGCTTGGAAGGTTGTCTGGCTTCCGACTCTGTGACGATCCTGGTGGATACTTTGTTTTTTCCGACAATCATTCAGGATGTGACCATCTGCCAAAACTATTCAGTGCGACTCGCAAACGTCATTTTTCCATCCACTACAAAATACGATTGGACTCCCACCGTGGGGTTGGACAACCCCAAAAGCAGCGGCCCGATCGCAACGCCCGATCAAACGACAACTTACACCCTGGTTGCGAGCAGCGCCAACGGTTTCTGTGAACAGGTCGGTACCGTTACCGTCACGGTATCTCCCGCAGATATAGATATCGAGGGACCGGAATACCGCGAAATTTGCCTGGGCACTCCCGTGACGCTCACTGCACAATCCGCTCCTCCGGGAGCACTCGTCACCTGGTCGCCCAATTTTTATGTCTCACCAGCCGTCGGCCCGACAGTGACCGCCACGCTGGATGAGAGCGCCACAATTTTCGCAACCTACAGCATCAACGGTTGCACGGTAACAGACTCCGTACGAATCCGGGTAGATTCGCTCCCTTACTCCGAACTTTTCCTTAAACCGGACAAACCGCTTTATTGTCCCGGCGACACCGTGATCCTGTTTTCAAACACGTATCAACCCGCTCATTTTCCTGATATCCGGTATGAATGGGAACCTTTTGGCGGACAGGAAACGGAGAAAGACCTGTGGAATATGGTGATCAGCGCCACCATGACCCACACGTTCATCCGCAACACTGTCAACCATGCCTGCATGGTAACCGACTCGGTAGAAGTGCCCGTCGGTGAAAGGCCGGAGGTCACGATAACGGCGACCCCCAACAACATTTGCCCCGGCGAGACCGTCCAACTCAACGCTACCGTCCAGCCTGACCAAAAACTGAAGTGGGAAGACAATGGATTGCTGTCTTGCCTGGAATGCCCGGATCCGAAGGTTACTCCATTCAGCACAACTACTTTTCAGGTAAACACACCCGATGCAAACTGTCCTACCAGTGTCGGCATCACGGTCAATGTACTTCCGCTGCCCGGGCTCAATATTGCCTCCAATCCCATCATTTGCCTGGGCGACTCGGTGTTGCTCAACAGTACGCCTGCCGAGCCCAATGTAACCTATATCTGGACAGCCTCCATCGGCAATCCGCCCGTTGGAGCCACCCCGAAAGTAGCGCCAACACAGGCGACTACTTACACGATCACAGCAAAAGGCCCGAAATGTATCTCTTCAGGCACGACTACAGTCACCCCTGTTTCTGCCACGCTGGAAGCTGGGTCTGATATCAACCTCTGCCTGGGTGAAACGGCTATTCTGGCGGCCACGATTACCGGCACACAAGGCGGACTTGTTCGCTGGGAGCCGGGTGCCCTTTTTGGCTATTCAGTCCCCGTCACGCCTGCTTCCACAACAACCTACACCGCCACGTTGACTTATGGACCTAACTGTCAATCCGTTGACCAATTGACAGTATCTGTAAATCCCGCCCAATTGCTGCTCACGCTGCCCCCCAACGCGACGATCTGTCCCGGCGACTCCATTTTACTCAACAGCGCGCCTGTAGAACCCAATGTGACCTATACCTGGACGACTTCCACCGGAACTGTACCCATCGGATACAATCCGACCGTAGCGCCTTCCCAGACAACGACTTACAAAGTGACCGCAGCATCTGCGCAATGTAAAAAAACGGCAGAAACGACCGTCAACGTAGCTTCTGCTATTGTCAATGCGGGTCCAGATCAGACCATTTGTTTTGGCCAGACGGTCGCTTTAAATGCGGTCATTGCAAGCGTTGTCACTCCAAGCGATGTCCTGACCTGGTTGCCGGCTAATTTCAAAGGAAACCCTTTCAACACCGCGCCGCTGCAAACCACCGTCTATACCGTCCGGTTGCAATACGGCCCAGGCTGTGAAACCACGGATGCCATCCAAGTGACGGTCAATCCCGCCGTGCAACTATCTGCCATCACGGGCACGCCTAAACCCGCCGAATCAATTTGCGAAGGAGTCGCCGTGGTATTAAAAGTCAATGTAATTCCGGATTCCGCCACTTTGGTGTGGCTGGAAAATGGTGTGGTTTTGCCCGGTCTCACCACTGATTCTGCCCTTGTAAAACCCGCAGGCGACGGTGTGAGTGTCAAATACACTGTGGTCGCTACGAGTGCCGCAGGTTGTAGCAGCACTGCCGGGCCGCTATCGTATCAGGTGGAGCGCTGTTTCGCCATCCCCAATGCTTTTACGCCGAACGGCGATGCGCTCAACCCGAACTTTGGTTTGGTTCAGTACGGCGGAGAAGTAACCGTAGAATATTTTGCTGTTTATGACCGGTGGGGCAAGCAGGTGTTCGAGTCTCGTTCCAAAGAAAAGCGTTGGGATGGACGCTATAAAGATACAGACGCTCCGTCAGATGTGTACGCTTACGTGATGCGGGTGCGATTCCCCAACGGCGACCTCGAGGAGATTAAAGGTGACGTGACTTTAATACGGTAAACTATGGACGCACACAATTATCTCGACAGCCTCGGCAAGCAGTTTCGCTACGACAAGAAAATTGGCGAATAGGCGATGGCACAACTTTCAAGCGATCAACTTTCATAGCAGTACAACACCGAGAGCAACAGTATTGCAATGATCGTGCAGCATGTAGCAGGCAATATGCTGCCCTGATTCACGGATTTTCTAATGGCTGACGGTGAAAAATCCTGGCGCATTCTACGGATAATTCGGTGTGAACGGAGGCGTGTTTCGTTTTTCGTGTTTGGTATTTCGGCACTGCAAATAACCACTGTTGCTTTACGAAACACCAAACACGAAAAACCAAAAACGCTCTTTAAAACCAACTCGTCCTTTTCCTCCGGCTGCTTCCCCCCAGTCCCAATACTCCAAGCAACCCGCGCGTCAGTTCGCGCGCTACGGTGCGACCAATCTGGCGGGCCAGCGGATCTTTAGCGATCGTCTCGATCATACCAGGCTCTTCTTTCTGTTGCCTTCTTGATTCCTGCACGGGAGCATGTTCAGCCGCTTCGGCGATTTTGCCATTGAGGATTTCGTAGGCACTTTCGCGGTCCACTTCCTGATTGTACTTGCGCACCAGCGCAGAGCGACCGAGGATGTTGTCAATCTCGTTGGGCGTAAGGATGTCCATGCGGCTTTCGGGCGGACGCATGAGCGTATGGGCAAGCGGTGTCGGGATACCTTTTTCGTTGAGTACGCTGACGATGGCTTCGCCGATACCAAGTGCGGTGAGCAGGTCTTCCGTCTCGTAATACTTGGTGATCGGATAGTTCTCCGCCGCCAGTTTGATGGCTTTTCGGTCTTTGGCCGTGAATGCCCGGAGCGAGTGCTGCACTTTCAAGCCCAATTGCGCCAAAATGCTTTCAGGGATGTCCGCCGGATTTTGGGTAATAAAATAAATACCGATCCCTTTCGAACGAACCAGTTTGATGATGGCTTCCAGTTGCTGCATCAAGGCAGGGGTCGCCTCCTGGAAGACCAGATGCGCCTCATCAATAAAAATACAAAGTTCTGGCTGCTCCACATCGCCTTTTTCCGGGAAGGAGGCATAAATCTCCGCCAGCATCTGCAACATGAATGTGCTGAACAATTTAGGCCGGTCCTGAATGTCGGTGAGCCGGACGATGCTGATGGTGCCGCGCCCGTTTTCATCAATCCGCGCGAGGTCATGTACGTCGAAGGAAACTTCTCCAAAAAACGACTCGGCTCCCTGTTGTTCGAGTTCGACCACTTTTCGGAGGATGGTGGCTGCCGTGGCTGCGCTGAACTGGCCATATTCGGCTTCGATCGCTTCTTTACCTTCGTTGCCGAGGTATTGCAGTACTTTTTTGAAGTCTTTGAGGTCGAGCAATGGAAGCCGGTTGTCGTCGCAGTATTTGAACACCACCGCGACCACGCCGCTCTGGGTATCATTCAATCCCAAAATCCGGCTGAACAACACCGGGCCGAATTCACTCACGGTCGCCCGGAGCCGTGCTCCCTTTTCTCCCGACAGACTCAGAAACTCCACAAAGTTGCCACTGGGATGCCAGGTAATACCGATTTTCCCGGCGCGCTCCGTGATTTTTGGATTGTCCGTGCCTGCCATAGCGATGCCAGACAAGTCTCCTTTGATGTCCATGAGCATACTGGGCACCCCATTGTGGGCCAGTTGCTCGGCGATGGCCTGCAGGGTTTTGGTTTTGCCGGTACCCGTCGCGCCTGCGATGAGACCGTGCCGATTCATGGTGCGGAGCGGGACTTTTATTTGCAGGCCGGGAACGGCCTCGCCGTCGAGCATCGCGCCGCCCAGGACGATGGAAGTGCCGGAAAAGGTGTAGCCGGATTGAATATCGGCGGTAAATTCTTCTTTTTTCGCCATGGATGAAAAAAAGGAAAAGGATGGAGGGAATCAAAGGGAGTTGAAACAGGGAATTTTTACTCAAGGGGCGAAATTAGCAAGGTGTTGCACAGCATGCCTGATTTTTTTTGCCGAAGCATAAACGCAGAGATTAAGGAACGCGGCACCAATAACTTAGTCATTTGATGCCACCCTTTGTTCCATCATACGGCCGCTATTTTTCTTTAAATAGCCCCACTATTCGCAGAAAAATAGTGTTGTCTGATGAAAAAATGGTT
>Ga0209181_10000756_pt1 | contig 59696 bp, 83 predicted proteins | sample MAT05_FD_187208 | JGI IMG/M metagenome (GOLD analysis project Ga0209181, IMG submission 187208) | Freshwater microbial communities from Lake Fryxell liftoff mats and glacier meltwater in Antarctica - MAT-05 (SPAdes) (version 2) | ecosystem: Environmental > Aquatic > Freshwater > Ice > Liftoff...
GTCACGGTGGAAAGGCTGTATGCACGTACAGTTTACCGGGGTCGAACGATATCAACCAATCCAACCGGAGCGCCATTCACTCCCCGCCCTGAAGATACGGGGCTTCTCTGGCGCGGGAAAGGGTGAACTCGCTCGCGCCCTACCTTCCGGCGTAACTGCCGAACGCGCGCACGTCCGACGCACCAGCCGCACGCACGTCGACGAGACCTCTCGCATCGCCTGCTCGTGACGGGTCCATCAGCGCCTGGGTGCCGGCTACGAGCTGCGCCATCGTCAGCTTCGGCTCTTCGTCAGGCTCGCCGATTCCCAGCAAGCCGAACACCGCCCCCGTGTCGATCGCGTAGACGTTCCCGTACCGCTTCAGCCCGTTCCACTGCGGTGTGTGCCCCACGAACACCCTTCCGACGCCTTCCACGCCTGTCTGGTCCCCTGCCTTGATGCGCCTGCGGCCCCACAGCGCCGACTGGACCGTGTGATGGTCGCCTCGCGCGATTGCCTTCTTGAAAGTCTGCCAAGCCATGCCTTCAGGCACTTCAGCATGGACGATTCCCACGAGGCCTCTGTCGGTTTCCACCTCGATGACCAGTGGCAGCTTCTTGAACATCTCCACCAGAGCATCGCGCTCTTCGGGGTCTGCGTCGAGCCACCACTGCACACCCATGTTTCCTCGACCGCCGAGGTACTTCACTACCTCCGGGTCGGGCGGACCATCCTCGTAGAGATCTAGCCACCACCGCTCATGATTCCCCAAGATCGCATGGACGAACGGCTGCTCCAAGAAGCGCTTTGCACGCATCGATTCAGGACCACGGTCGACCATGTCACCCGCGACGAACAGCCTGTCGACCGCCTTGTCGAACTTACTGCTCTTCATGGCGCTCCAGACCAGATCGAACGCACCGTGTGCGTCACTGATGATCCAGTCCTTTCCCGCCTCGTTCTTGCCGAACGAGCGAACTGCTGCGGAACTCACTTCAGGCCGCTCCAGATCGAAGCCCCGCCAAGCTCGTTCAGCAGCTCTCCCACTGAAGTGCCCGGCACCTTCGTGTCGATCCTGATGACCTCGCGGGCGTAGTCCCTCAGTTCATCCGGTGACAGCAGGCCTGGCTGGCTTCGCTTCATCATCGCCGGCCGCCCCACGTACTCGCCCGACGCCGTGCGGTACACGATGTACACCCAGTGCCCTGCCATCGAGCCTGCGCCCTGGCTCACCCCGAGTTCGAACGTCTTGGTCTTGGTGATGCCCAGCGCTGCCATCAGCATCGTCGACTCGTAGTCCACCGAATCCGCCCCCAGCTTGGCGTCTGCGGCATCACCCACCAGCTGCGCGGCAATGTCGTGAGCCGACGCCGCCGTGAGGCCGGCTTTCGGCGCCTCCACCAGCAACTTCGCCACCTCGCTCTGAGGCATCGCCGCACATCCGATCCAACCTGTCTTTGCGTCCACCGTATAGATCGAGAAGTCGTTCGCGCCCAGCGATCCGATGCCAGGCGACCACTCACGGCCCAGCTCGATCGTCCAGTCCGGATTGAGCCCAGACATCACCGACTTCCAGAATTGCTTCTCTTGCTTCACGCGGGCCCCAGCAGTTTACCGAAGATATAGTTTAGTCGTACCGCAAGAGAATATCAAGTGCCACCGACTAAAAACCAATATAAACTTTCACTGCACCAGAAAGTTATTTCCGTACCTGCACGACACTCACTCCCTTGCACTCGAACGTCGCCCAACATGACGAACCCTTTGACCGTCGTCTGCCTCTGCGCCACCTGGTGCCTCACCTGCGAGGCATACAAGGCTACCTTCCGCGAGGCTGCTGCCGCACATCCTGATGCCTTGTTCCGCTGGGTCGACATCGAAGACGAGGCCGACATCGCCGGCGATCTCGACATCGAGAACTTCCCTACCCTGCTCGTCCTGCGTGACCGGGCACCCGTCTTCTACGGCGTACTGACCCCGCAGCCCGAGATCATTCGCTCTCTGCTCGGGAGCGTCGCTGCCGGCCGGCTTGCTGCCTGCAAGCTGCCGCCTGAAGTTCTTGCACTCGTGGACGCCATCCAGCTTGCACCCGAAGTGCGCTGACACTGCTGCGCCTGCATCTCTTCAGAAAAACTCCGCCATCCGCTCCGACAGATCACGCTGGGGCTGGATCGCCCGCTGCACCTCCAGCGCAGGCAAAGCAACGCGCTCGGTTGCCATCTGCTCCCGCAACCTTGTGACCTGGCCCTTCGCGTCCGACAGTTCCTTCTCCAGCCTCTTGAGTTTCGGCCCCGGCTGATGCTCGATCACCACCCGTTCGGCTGCGTCCGTGTCCTGCATCTCCCATGCCGCGTCCTCTGACTCCTTCGCGGTTCGGTACTTGTCCACCAGGCGCACGACGGCCTCGACATACAAGCCTTGTGACTCCTCCACTGCCTTGCGCACCAAGGCACGTGCTTCCTCTTGGTTGTGCAAGAGGTTCGCGTCGCGGTCGGCCGCACTCCCAACTCCATCACCATCTCCTTCTGATGTTTTCCCGATGACCTTCCAGAACCGCCTCGCTTGAGCCGCTGCTGCGCCGCACCCTATTTGCCAGAAAGCATCCGTTACCCTTGCCTTGATCCACTCGCCCTCAACCAGTGCGTGCGCGACCCGCCCTCCGGTGTCGCTGGCCCACAGACAGAACGCCGGGAACCCTTCGGTGTACTCACCGAACGCCCACATCACCGCGCTGACCTGACCATCCACCGCACCCTCAGAAAGGCCGAACATCCATTCCGTCACCCCCTGAAACCCGGGTTTTGCTTCCACTGTCGCGTCGTCGAACAGCCCTGGCGACGCCATTCCAATCATCTCTCCCTCGCGATTCCAGAGCACAACCATGCCAGGCATGGGTAGCCCAGAAACTTCCTCCATCTCGTCTTCCCAACACGACATCGTGTCCCAGATCGCTTCCACGTCAGGCCGATACCTCACCGCCAGTTGATGCAGCCAAGCGTTGTCCTTGTGCTCCTTCTGCTTCGGCCCCACAGCACCCATCACCGAAAGCATTCCCCTCGGCGAGTCGAGCGCGTCCACACCCTGCTTGGCAAGCGACTTGATCAGCGCGACGCCCTCCGACCCCAGGTCCTTCTCCATCCGTTTGCGACGTTCCGCTTCCTTGCGCTGGCTTGCTTTTGACATGTTTCCCTCAAGAATTCGAGTTGGAAAGGTGGCTCGGAAGCCATCCGACGACGACGCGCTTCGTGGCGTCGTCCCAGAAGAAGTAGACCCGTAACGCGTACCTGGTGTCGCGCGAGCTTCCCTTGCCGACATGCTGGTCCAGGAACCTGCGCCTGCCGCCATACGTCACGTGGTACTCGCCACCTGCTTCACCAGCACGCGTCGGTTCGACAGACCCGCCGATGGCCAGCCCCATCCGGTCGCATTCCGCCTTCAGCGTGGCACGGCCCATCAGCGACAGCTTCACGCATCGATACGTCTCTGCCAGCAGTTCCAGCACCTCGTAGACGAAGCCTGCGTCTTCGTAGATTGACTTCTTCGCCTCGGAGATGGCCCGCGGCATGATGACGATCCGGTCTGCGTTCTCGTCCGCCCAGGCCTGCATGTCCGACAGCGCCCAGGCTCGCACATGTGGCTCCTGACCTTCCGACTCAGCACTCCCTGGCCTTGCTGCCACCGCCGCAGCTGCCTGACGGACTGTTCGAAGCATGCTGGCCTGTCGTGCTGCCACTGAACGCCAGTGTGCAAGCTCTGTCTCCAGGCCCACCCGTTCGTCCATGTCGGCGCTGACGATTCCCAGTTCTCCTGTCCCTGCCATCGCCGCTGCCAGCGCGAGGAAGTTCGGCTCGTGCCTTGCATGCACTTGCTCGCCGAGCTGCAGCTTCATCGCCGCCTCTTCCCACACCTTCGGCGCATCGACGTTCGATCCGCGTCTTTTCCAGCCCGTCCGGATCTCGCTCGCTCCGACGTGCAGCAGGAACGCTTCCCACGAGTCGCACGAGTGGGGGTCCATCACCTCGCAAGCGAACGCGCCGCCTGCCAAGTTCCCCGACCACCTGACGGTATGCCCGCACTCCAGGTCGACCGTGCCCACACCATCCGGTGCGAATGCCGCCAGCTCCGGGTACTCCGCACACAGCGCCTCCCAGAGCTGGCTGGCCGTCACCGCCCTCTCGACGCCATCAGCAGCCTTCGCCGCGAACACCGTGTGCACCTTGCGAGGTACCCGATGCGCGTCCATCACAGCCAATCCTTCAAAGTCAGTTCCACAATCTCTCCCGTCATGTCCACGACTGCACACCTCTGCCCATGCAACTCAGCACCACCGCCTGGCGTGCCAGCCCTCGTTGATAGTCCCAGCCCATGATATTTCCGATCCGCCAATGAAAAAACCCAACGAGCCGAAGCTTGTTGGGTTTAGGGGTTGTCATGCTTCAGTGAGCCTTGTGAGCCACTGCGTATCAGGCTCGATCGCCTTCAACTACTTTCTTGCTGAGCACGGTGGAGATGGCTCCAGTCGCGCTCCAACCGTAGAACTGCTCGGTCGTCTTGTGGACGATTCGATCCAGCCACAGTGTCATCACGCCTGCTTCCAGATCAGTCTTTCGACCCAGAATGTTCGCCATGACGATCGTTGATTGACCAGGGCGCTTGAGCGACACAGTTTCTTCGCCGACCGTCACTTCAGTTGGGAGAATTGCGTTCACGTTTCCCATCTTCATCTCCTTATGCGTTGACCTTGAGAAGGTCCTTCATTTCGCGGACTTTCATGCCGCGACGTTCAGCCAGGTCTTCGACAAACCGCCCGAGGATTGTGTCCAGGTGCACCCAGTCTTCGCCTTCAAGACTGGGTGCTGCCCAATCCAAACCGCTGTCGATGCAATCCGCCTTGAACGCAACCATACGACCTTGGTAGTCGTCAGCTGATCCGGCGATGTGCACATACTCGACCGTCACTTCGTGGTCCGTTTCAGGACGCAGTGCACGAGCAATCGACTGTCTCTCCACCTTTGCAGTCCAGTCGCGAGATCCGAGGATCACGCGTCGAGCCTGAGGTATGTTCAATCCAGCCTGGGTGACACCGAACGTTGAGATCAAGGTCGGGCATGAGCCTTTCTTGAACCCGTCATTCAGCATCTTGTGACGCTTTGCAGAACTGATTCCCCCGTGGAGAACCACAGCATCAACACCTGCCTGGACTGCGAGACGCCTTGCCAACAACACTGCAAGCTCGGGACTGTGTACGAAGCACATCGTCTTTTCGCCTGCGTTCGCCAGTTCCTCCATGCGATCCACAAGGAACCGCTGTTTGCTCGTGACACCGGAGTAAACCGATTTCACGTGCTTCGACGGAGACTGCGGAAGGTTCAACGCTCTCACGACAGCTTGGAAGCGAAGCAGAATCACCATGAGGTTCTTCTTCTTCGTCGCCTCGCTGCCGATCCATTGCGAGAACTCGTCGGCAACTCTCAGGTAGTGCCCCAGGTGTGACTCGTCCCACTGCAGCGTATGCATGATCGTCTTGGCCTTCGGGATCTTGACATATGCCGAGACATCCGGTTCTTCAACTACTCTCCTCTTGATATGAGGCCCGAGCATTTGACGATAACCACGCAAGTTACCAATGCGAGGTATTTCCCTTTTTGCGCCATCTCGCAAACTGTCAGAGAATTCGTTGGTCACCCATTCCAAAGTTACGAATTCAGAAACGAATTTGTCTATTCCTCGATCTGCAAACTCAACCGAGTTGACGTGATTGGCTTCTAGGTACGGTCCCTTGTAACCCCACGGTTGAGCTGCATTACCATCACCTGCGACATAGCAGAGTAATGGCAATACGTCGCGGGGGTAATTGGCAATCGGCGTACCGCTGAGAATGTACCGCTTCTGTCCCGATACTCTCCACAGCGCCTTGCTTTGTCCACTTGTCGGGTTCGACAGGAACTCGCCTTCATCACTGACCACCATCTTCACGCGTCGGCGCAGCCTGTGGGCATACGTCAGCACTCGCTTGGTCTTCTTCAGCACCTTGGACTTTTGATCCTCGGCACCCTCTTCTTGCTCCAGATCCTGAACCGCATCCTGGGTCTTCAGCGGCAGCCGTAGGCGCTCGTTCGAGATGATGTTGATGCGCCGCAGATCCTTGAGGTCGGCTTCGCACTTGATCACCTTCCAGCTGTCCTTTGGCAGGCCCAGCTTTTCCAACTGCTCGACGAACTCCGGAACCAGATAGGCTTCCGTTGTCACCAGGCCAGTCTTCACACCTGACATCATGATCAATGCGCAGGCCAGCCTGGACTTTCCTAGACCCATCGACCAGGCTACAACCGCGCCTCTTGGTGACATCAGCAGCTCGATGAGGTCATCGCGCTGAAACTGCCAGGTCAGGTAGTTCGACACTTCGCTCTTGTCGAGCCGTGCCTGCCACCAACGTGCGACCTCTGGGCTGCGCGACTGCAAGGGCTGGTGCACATTGACCCAACCCGACTCTGCACCTGCGGTAGCTCCATCGAAATGCTCGTTCAGCACCTCGAAGTTCACCACATACCTGTGATCGCCAAGCTGCGCCTCGAACATCTCGTCGCCGGTTCTCGTGAACTCGACTGAATCGCCGATGTTGATCACCGGACTGGTCCACGAATTCCTGTCGACGATGACCACCTTCTTGCACCGAGCCATCACTGACTTCGATGCAATCGCCTTCTTCCAGACCGCATGCCCCATGGGTGCCGCTGCGATCTCGTGCCGACGGATCGACTTTCTGATGTAAGGCCACAGACCTGCATCGACCGTCACCTTGGCGTCTTGTGCCTCGATGAAGTCGATCAGGCGCTGAACAGAGGCCTCCGTGTCGTCTTGAAGCAGGTGAACCTGTAGGTCCAACTTGCCCTGGCCAGAGTACCTGTATCCGTTCGGTAGCCTGTGGTCCTTCGTGCTGTAGATACGATGACTCAGGATGGCGTTCATGACGCGAGCTTTTGTGAAGCCGCACTTGAACTTCAGCTTCAGCTTGCTCCTGTCGTGAGCCAGCCTGACCTCGTTGTCGCCAGTGACCGGGATATCGATCGTGGGTCCCGTGTCTTCCACTCCCTTCTGCTTCAGCCTGGGTTCGCCGCTGACCCTGCACAAACCCAGATCACCAGTCGACTCCACACTTGCCAGAGATGAGACTGCCTTCATGGTCCTCGTGCTCAGCAGAACCTTGCTGTAGCCGAACACCAGAACACTGACCTCGACCACAGCACCTTCGTCCTTGAACGAGTCGGTCGGCAGATCAAACCGCGCGTGCAGCCTGCTCTTCGACGTGGACGGGTCCTTGAGGTTCTCGTGAACGAGCGCCTCCAGATCAACCAGGCCAGGATCGTTCCAGACCTTCTCTGCAACAGTCCGCGGTACCAGAGCAACGACGCCGCTTGCAGCTTCGAGTGCCTGAGACAACGCGTAGTAGTCGCTCTGTGCCGACGTGTGCGGTCCGAACTTTCCGTACGTGGTGCACGGGTAGCTTTCGAGCAGGGGGCTCTCCAGATGGACCGTGAACGGCGGGTTGATGATCGCGAGCGACCATCTGTGGACGCTTGCAGCCTCCATCCCGCAGTTCTCGAAGTGGCACTGAAACCCTGCAGCCTCGAACACCTGTTGCACCTTTGAGAGTGCGATCGGGTCGATGTCCATTCCGCCGACGATGTGCTTGTCGGGCGAGCAGAACTGCAACAGTCGTGCACTGCCAACGCTCGTGTCGACGACGCTGGCCTTGTGCCCGCGTTCCGTATCAACGAGGCTGTTCAACTCCTTCTCGACCAGCTTCCACATCCATGACGCGATTGCGTCTGGCGTGAAGAACTGGCCCATGTGCTTGCGGCGTGCTTCGTGCAGGCCAGCAAGACTTCCGGGACTTGCGACTTGGCTTCCCAAGCTTTGCAGTCCCCTGAGACTTTCGTACCAATCGTTCATGTTGATTTCCTTCACCAGCGGCCGGCAGCCGACTGCCGGTTTGGTTGTTGAATACCCGCTGGAGGGCTAGTAATTCGACGCAAGTGCTTCACGTCCGTACCGCCCAATGAAGGCCTGAAAGCTGTCTCCGAGTTCGCCGTAGACCTCCCAGTTCATGTTCTTGTAAAACATCACGTAGCCCACACCGCCCATGTCGAAACGAGACCTCGAAACGATCTTGCGATCACGATGCATCATCATTTCGCGAGCGCGTGTGTCGATCTTGAGCGCAGTTTCGGTGTCACCGGCCCATGAGCAAAACGCACTCATTGCCTTGTGGAGGTCCCAAACGGCCTGGGCTGATGAGTAGCTCATCTCCATGGTTCCGTCGTAGGCCTTCTCGCAGTAGATCGAGTCTGAGAGTTCGAGCCTGTTTGGCTTGCGCTCCGGCTTCTTTCTTCGCAGACCGAAGGAGTCGACCAGTTTCCTGGCGAGCTGCTTCAGACCGATTTCAACGCCGTAGACACCGCCGTACTTCGATTTGAGGCCGAGCCAGATTGCGTCCGGATCAAACAGGTCGTTGTCCATGTTCATCCAGTTCTCGCCGACAAGTTCGTCGGATTCACTGCGATCTATGGACAGCGTGCCTTGTTCTGGCGCGAACTCACGTTCGGCACGGGTGAAGATCTCGCGCACCAACTCTTTTCGAGTCTGGTGCAGCATCGAAGAACCCGAGAGCCTTTCGCCCACTCGAACGCCGCGCAGTACCAGCTTTCCTTCGCTCGACGTGACCAGCTTGTCGATGTCGTCTTCAGCCTTCTCCACCAGAGCGCAGTATTCACGCCAGTAGTCCGTGAACCCAGGCTTCGGAGGTTCCTCCTTGCCCTGCTTCTGCGGCACCTCCTGGGTGACCATCTCCACTTGCGAGCCGACAGCGGATGCCGTCTCCAACTCTTCACTTTCCTTCGGTGTCGCGTCGTCGTCCAAGAACGAGAACAAGTCCACCGTCACTGGCTCTGCCTTCGTCTCGATGACGGGGGCTGCCTGAACTTCTGCTTCCATGAGTTTTTCCTTCCGAATGTGCAATGCACAGCGGCAACCCGGGGTGGGTCATCGTCTTTGCACTCCAGCGATGCCTTGCGAGGGACAACAAGCCGCCCCGCCTCCCCTTCGCCACTCAGCTCCAGAACTGAGTTCAGACCGCTGTCTTGGCCTCGTCCCGAAGCAGCCTGGCGATGTGCCCTGCGTACACCGCCACCGCTCTCCAGTACACAGCCAAAGGACCCTTCCGCGACCGCCACGAAGCCTCCGCTTTCTGGTTCGCTTCAGCCCGAAGCTCCATCAGCAACGACCGCAGCGCCTTCCTCACTTCTGGCGAAAGAGACTTCAGGCCTTGCGCCGCCTTCAGCCGCATAAGCGGATTCCTGACCTCCGGGGACAGCGAACGCTCTGCCTGCTTGATCGCTCCTTCCAACATGTTTCCTCCTGCTGCCAGGCCACACCCGGCCTGCGCTTGTTGTGTAGTTTCCAACCTCGCGAGCGTAAGCATACACATAAATGCGCCTTAATTACGCCTCTTGCGGGAATAGAAAAAGCGACCTGTTGGACCACCTGGCAGCCAGCCACCACGTGGTGCCCTTTGCCTTCGACTGGCGCCGCCCCATCGAAGAAGAGGCCGAGCGCCTGGCCGATGCACTGGACGCCGAGCTGGACGCCCGCAACGGCAACGGCGCCGTCGCCCCAGATCGCGTTTCCCTCAACGAATCCGTTCACCAATAACTGCCCAGCCTGCTGGTTGCCGTAGAAGGCCCACACAGCGCCGTCGCCCAGGACAAGAATCTGGATCGTCGAACTGCCACCACCGGCCGCAGCACCGCCGTACAGCCCTTCAGGAGATCGTCGCCCATCTTCGTCGGAACCACCGCCGCAGCCCGAGAGCGACATGCAGCCCAGAAGGGCTGCGCCAACCCAGATCGACCAACCGCCATCCCGAACCCAACTGCCTCCACCCTCCGCAGGGCACTGCTGCGACGGGCCGACGACGCGAGCAGGAAACGCCCCCGCTACCGCGTCGTCACACCCGCACGCACCGACGCCCACAGTGCCTTCATTCCCCGTATCGCCGTCCTACCCTTGTTCGCCCCTGCCCACGGCCTTCCAGGCCCCCGTCAGGCCCGTCCACAGCCATCTGAACGGGGCAGAAGATCAGATCTCCATGTGGTCGAGGATGTCGTCGTAACGCAGCCTCACGTTGCTGCGCAGCACCTGGCCGATTGCCTCGTCGAGCGACACTGCACCCACAGCCACGCGGTCACCGTTAGCGTCCGAGGTCGTGAGATTGCGGCTGCTCTTGAAGACGATCAACCAGGAAGGCGTCTCGTCACGCACCAACGGCAGGTGCTGAACCGTTCCAGCCACACGCACCGACACCACTTCTTCGTCAACCATCACCAGTTCCTCCATCATGCTCGTGCGTGCCGATAACACGCACCCCTGAACGAGCGCCTTCTCCGCGTCCGCGCCCGCCTTCCTTTCGACGTTTCTGCACGCTCTCCCGAGCTACGTCGCCTAGAACTGGATTTCGTCTGACATCTCGTCGTACTTCGGCACCGGCTCCACAGGCTGATCGCTCCTGTAGCCGAACCTCTGCTCCCATGCCTTCTCGTCGCAGTCCAGCACCGACACCCGCCCCGTCTTCAAGCTGAAGAAGCTGGCGTGATGGTCCAACTGGCCGTACCGGAACAGCATCGACAGCATCGACACCGCATGCATCGACGCCGATTTGTTGACGAAGGCGCTTTGCCGCGTGAGTGCCTCGGCACGCCCACATGAAGGGCCTGGGTCTTTCGGGTCGTTCCTCTCGTCCAGGATTTCGGGGTACAGGTCCGTGATGCACGGCAGTCGCGTCCCTTTCCCGTTGGACACCTCGCCCAGCACCACCTGGCCGTCCACGTCCCCGTTTCCGAGGTCGAGGTAGTAGATCGACCGGCCCGTCGTGCGGCTGTTCAGCACCTTGTGGATCGTCCTGCGCGACTCGCGCGTGTCCACGCAGCCGATCACCATGTCTGCGTTGGTCAGCGTCCAGCCTGCATCGTCATCGCACAGCTTCTCCGACACAGCGCGGAAGTCCAGGCCGTAGGCGGCGTTCACGCGCATCACGATGGTCTGCGCCTTGTTGGCACCTACGTCAGCCTCAAAGAAGCGACTTCGGCCAACATTAGCAGAGGCCACATTGTCGTAATCGTGAACCGTCACGGCGAGCCCACCTGGGTGGCCGAGATCGATCATCGACTGATGCAACACCGCGAGGTCCGTGACCATGTGCGACCCTGACCCACCCGCACCGATCACGACCACCTTCACGCGATCTTCCAGCAGGCGGCTCGGCAGGTAGTGAATCCCATCTTTCGTCGGCATCTTCTTCCCCTCAGACAGCTACTGGACGCACAGCGGTTGCGCTGCGAATCGCTTGATTGATTTCCACCGGGATTTGCAGCCCGCACGCGAACAGCGACATCACGATCTCCGGCGTTGCGCGGTTCAGTCGGCCCACCACGCCTGCCAGCACCATCTCCGAACCCGTGTCCTTCAGGTCCGTCCCCGAGAACCCTGCGCCGAGTTCTCCGTGGCTGTGCAAGTCCACCACCACATGCTCACCGTCATCCAGAACCGGCTGCCGCTCCCGCAGGAAACCGACACCGGCCCGGATCGTTTCGCACCGCTGGTAGCGGATGTCGTCCGTCTGCTCGTTCCAGATCACCACGCCGCCCACCTCGTCAGGGCTTGCCGCACGCGCGTCCACCATGAACGCTTCGAGGCAGGCCACTGGCACCTGCCCGAACGTCAGTTCGACCGTCTTGGTGAGCGTCCCGAACGGCATGCTGACCTTCGACTGTTGGGCGATGGGCCACACCACGCGGCCCCACGACCTGACCGCCTCCAGCCACAGCCCATCTGACGCCGCGAGGAATCGGTGTCCGTTGCGTGCCAGCGGGACGAACTCACCGAACTTCGGCACCACCTCGACCGGCGTGTGCCCGGCCAGAATCTTGTCCACCTCGGTCGGCTTCATGCCCGCCCCTTCTTGGCCTTGCCGCTGGCGAGTTCATCGATCATCTGCCCGAGCGTCTTGCCCGTCTCGACCAGCGCACGCTCCGGGAACGTCTTGTGCCGCCCCGCCAGCAGCGAGGTCCACAGCGCACTCGGCCCGCCACGCCACGAGGTCAGCTTGCCCTTCGTCCAGACGTTCGCATGGGTGAACCTGCTGTCCCAAAACGCCGCCTCGTAGGCCGGGATCGCGTCCGGTGTGACCGACTTCGGCACAGCCGCATTGCCAGCGCAGATCGACCCGGTTTCATACACGTTGTAGTGTGGAGCTTGGCATAGCACCGACGCCTCAGCGGGGCGCGTTGCGCCCTTCACAGCCCACACGTACCAGCCGCCATTGGCGACCGCAAACACGAGTCCCGGCTGCGGCGTGACGCCGGTACGCTCCCCAAGCGCATCGCCCTCGCGTGTCTTGAACCACACCCGCGCCGTCGCAGGCGGACGCCACCAGACCATGCCCGCGCCGCTCGACGCCAGCACTGTCACCGGGATAAAGGCCATCCGCTTTGCCGGGTTCAGGCCCGCCAGCGTCATCTCAAGCTCCGAGCTGGACAACACCCGCCCCGCCAGAATCTGCGGCCTGGCACCACCTGCCGAGTCCACGGGGTGCAGCGTTGCGAATGACTTCGCCACGCCGTTGTGCGACCCGCTGCGACCCATCCCATGCAGCAGGATGGCGCTCCTGATCGAGAACACGTCCTTGTCCATCGAGTTCACCATTTCCATGTGCTTCTCCCTCTTCACGCTTCTTGACCGATTTCGGACAGCAGCGCATCTGCCAACCGCAACTTCTTGAGCGGCAGCTTCCACCGAAGCTCCGTCTCCCTCAACGACTGCTGACCGCTTGTGGGGACACCCATGAGCCCCGTCCATTCGCGCAGATCAGCGCCGCCATTCATCAGCATCTCGGAAAAATCGTCGCCCACAGACTCCACGGCGCGCATGTCTTTCCATCCGAGCAGCACCGATGGCGACACCGAGTCGTACCAATCCGCTTCGGCTCCTAGCACCTGCATGTCGAACATGGGCTGCACCTTCGCCAGCCTCCGCAACTGAATGAGCAGCGAGGCAGCGCGTGCACCTTCTTTCGACTCCCCCTTCGCGATCTCAGCCAGCACCTTGTGGTTCAGCTTCGGTGCCGCATCCCACCGCTTGATGGGCACGTTCTTCTCGAACTGCTCCCGCGTCATGCCGCTGTATTCCTCCAGCGGCTCGCCACATTCCTCGGCCCACTCGATCTCCGAAGGCATCCCGCACCAGTAGGCTGTCTCTGCTGCCATCTCGGTCCAGCGCATGCCGAACAGGTCGTACGGCTGGCACGCCTGCTCGACCTCGGAAAGCACCGACCAGCCCAAGCCTTCTCTCACCGCTTCAAGCCGCTCTACACCTTCACCGACCAGCACATCCATGCGACCGCTGCCGACCAGGCCGATGCCCACATGCTCGGTCGATGGGTCGATCCCGCAGCTTTCGATGAAGATCGCCTTGGTCCGCTCCGCGCCCCAATCACGCGCCATCTCGGAAACGTCATCGGTCACGCCGTTCAGCACCGAGTTCATCAGGTAGCCACGGAAAGCGAACCACCGCATCCCGCCCCACATCGAATCCATCCAGCGGCCCATGCTGGCCTTGACCGCGCTCGGCAGATCGCCTTGAACGTCCGATGCTTCCAGGAAGCCCCTGCGTGCCAGCGCCAGCCCCAGCGCCGCCATCTTCTGCATGCAGTCGCCCTGCGTGTACCGGAAGGTCGCCTGCTTCGTGATCTCCGGGATGACTAGGGAAGTAGTGGCAGGGCGCTTGACGGCAGCATGGAAGTTGCGTCCCCCGACCTCGGCTTCTCGCACAGCCACAGCAGCACATCCCCGCATTTCAGTTGCCCCTTGGTGAGCTTCTCGGTGTCGATGAAGTCCAACGACCCGAGACTCTTGTTGACCTCGCCCTTGGCTGCTGCCTCAAGCGTCGCGTGAAAAGCCGCGTCACGACTCGTCGCCTTGACCGGCTTCAGTCGTCCATCAGCCCTTGTCACGCACGGCCTTGAGGAACTTGTACTGCGCGATGTCGCCCTTGATGACCGGCCCTTCCACCGCAGCCGTCATCAGTTCGCCGTAGTTGGTGCTGGCCCAAAAGTCCCGCACCTGGACCGGCGTCTTGGAGGGGTCCGGGTCCGGCAAGTCCACGCCGTTGTAGTCGAACTTTCGGCGCAGAACTGTCGTTGTGATTGCCATGATCGATGCTCCTGTTCTGCTCGATCAGCCGAAGATGTTCACGGCAGCCTGCTCGCCGCTCACCTCTGCGGCGGGTGCCCCTGCGGTGCCGCTCTGCTCGTCGCCAGCGTCTTCGTCCGTGTCGTCCGGGTCTGCATAGTCCGACGCAGCCGTGCCGCCTGCCGCCTTGCCCACCAACGCGGCCTTCGGCTTGGCAGGCGCGTGGCGCTGAGTCGCCTTGGACGATGCGGTGGCGACCTCCTTGCGGGCCGCTTCCATGATGAGCGCCGCTGCGTCCACCTGCTCCCGCAGCGACACATGCCCGCCCACGTAGCGTTCGATTTCATCGACCATGCCCTGGTCGAGTTCTTCCGCCGTGCCGTCCATCGACAGGCTGGTGGACAGCGCCTTGTTCTTGAACTCACCCACCGGGTGCACCGTCAGGCGGAGCTTGCCGTCCTGTTGCAGGACCACGCTGATCGCCAGCGAGTCACCGGGCATCATCATCTTTTGCAGCTTCTGGAACATCATCTTTTCTCTCCTGTTAGGCGGCGACTGCCGTCTGCTGTTGACCTTCGGTGACGGCTTCGTCTTCCGTGACTTGCGCTTCTTCCGCGACCTCGCCTGCCACGACAGGGGCGTCATCCGCGCCGCCGCTTTCAGTGCCTTCGTCGTCCTGCTCCGCGCCTGCTTCTTCCTCCCCTGCCGCCTTCGGTTCCTCGTACTGCATGACCTGGGGGACGGCCTTGCTGTAGTCGAACCCTTCGACGGCCAGCAGCTTCTTGATCGTTTCGTCCTTCTTGCCGGTGAGCGCCTTTTTGAACTCCTTCTCACCGAGTGCAGCAGCCAGCCCCAATTCCTCGGCCAGCGCCTCGATCTCGCTCTTGGTCAGCAGCGCCATGAACTCGTGGTCGAGCTTCCAGTGCGCGGACACCTGCACGCCCAGGAACGTCATCGCGTCACGCAGTTGGCGTTCCTCGATTTCCTTGAAGGCCGATGCAGCCATCGCGTGCGCCAGCCGCAGGGCCGTGTCCTGACCGTGGCCTTCCACCACCGCCGCCGCCTTGGCGAGAGAGTGAGTGAAGCCGATGCCGCCGTGCTTGGTCTTGGTGATCGCGTCCAGCACTTCCATCACCTTGCTGGAGTTGATGTGCCGTGCATTGCCCGACAGCGCCAGGCCGACCAGGATCACCATCGCACGCTCGCGGCTCAGGAACACATCCTTCGCCGCCATCAAGCGCCACTTCGCCAGCCGGAAGTCCTTCACACGCTGCGGCACGCCGACGCTCACCTTGGGCGTCTTGGCCTTTGCGACGCCCTTTGCCTTCGCCTTCTTGCCCTGCGCCTCGCCCTGCACTTCACCAGCCGCCTCGCTGGCCTGCTTGGCTTCGGCTTTCGCCGCGTCCAGCCCCGCCTTGATGTTCACCGCCACCTTGGTCGAATGGCAGACCGCATCGAAGCAGATGTTCTTCTCGACGCTGCCCACCGAGCCGATGACGGCCGAAACCGTGCAGCCGAAGTTCTCGCACGAGCGGCACGCCTTGGCTTGCTCCACGCCGACCCCGAGCTTGCCGTCAGGCACCAACCGGATCGGCTCGATGCCGCTGTCCTGCCGCAGGATGATGACCTTCGGCGCTTCGTCCAGCATGCTGACCCGCAGCACTTCCAGATGCGCCTCGGTCTTGGCCGTGAAGCACGCCCCGTTCGTGCACGAGCCGTCAGCCACCGCCTCACCGAACAGGGCACGCTGCTGTGCCGAGTTGAAGCGGCAGTCCGCGCACTCCGCCTTGTCGAACACCGCCGCCGACAGGTCGTTGGCCAGCGTCGCCACCTGGGCCTTCACCTGCGCGATGCTCAGGTCGAGTTCGAGGATTTTGGCGAGCGCACCGTTCTGCTTGTCCAGCACCACCGCCGCCAGAAGCTCCGCGTGCCCGAGCTTGATGATTCGACGGTTCAGGGCGTCCTGGACCTCCGGCGTGAGGTTGTTGAGCGCCAACCGGCGGCTCATCTTCGACATGGGCCAGCCGAGCGCCGCTGCGGCTTCGATCCTGTCACCCTTGAAGCGCATCAGCACCCGCTGTGCAGCCGCCGCTTCCTCGGTCGCAGCCATGTCGGCGCGATCCACGTTCTCGACCAGCGCCAGCCGGTCGGCTTCCTCATCGCCGCAGTCGCGGACCATCGCGGGGATTTCCCACTGGTCACCGAACACGATGGTGGAGGCCCGCACGCGGCGCTCACCAGCGATGATCTCAAATCGACCCTCGCCCACCGGGCGAACCAAGATCGGTTGGACGATACCGTTCGCCCGGACTGAATCCACCAACTCCCCCATCTCAGCTTCATCGAAGTGAGTTCGCGGATTGCGACCCTTGTCGATGCAGTGCAGCGGGATGGCTCGGTGCGCCGTTGAAATCTGCTCCATAAATATCTCCGTGATTGCCGAGTCGTAAGCATACACGGATATACAAACAGGATCAAGAGATTATTACTTCTTTTCGGTAGCACCAAACTCTAGGCGGCGAAGGAGATAACTGCGTCACAACGGAACGCCGTGCTGTTGCGCCTGCTCTCGAAGCGTTCCAGCCACTCCGGCGTGGCATCACATCACCCCACTTCCTGCAAGCCACGCTGCCTTCATCGTGCCAACCGCACGGGTCGCTCTGCCGCCCCTCTCTGCGCACGTTCGGCAGCCACGCACCCAACCGCCTGAGCACCCGTCACAACGGCACGACTCGCAGTGCGGCACGCTTTGCCGGCCATCGAGCTTCGGTCGCACTATGCCGCCTTGCGCGGGGATGCCGCCCCACCATCCCACCTGAGGGGGCTGCGCCCAAGCGGTCTGGCACGAAGTGCCTGGAGGCAGAGCCGACCCGTTTGGGGGCAGGGGAATCAGCTCGCGGCTGACGCACGGTCATCCGGGGAATCCGCTTTCAATGAGGACCGATGCCATATCGACCATATACTGTATGGGCATCCAGTTATCAACATGCAGCGCCGCAAAGTCACCTACAAGCTCTACCCGAACACCGCTCAGGCCGACGGGTTGAGGGCGCTCCTGCGCCAGCACAAGGACTTGTGGAACGCTGCGCTCGAAGAGCGCATCGACGCCTGGCGTAAACGCGACACGACCGGCAAGAGCATCTCGTACGAGGACCAGTGCCGGTCCTTGACCCAGGTGCGCTGCGAGCTTCCCGAGGACTGGGCAACCTCGAACTGCTCGTCCCAGCAAATCACCCTGCGTCGCCTCGACAAGGCGTTCAAGGCCTTCTTTGCGCGATGCGCCAAGCGCCAGAGCCCAGGCTTCCCGCGCTTCAAGAGCCTGGCGTCTCGCGCGGTGACTGCCATGACGCTCTGCCGACGGCTGCGCCCAGTCGCCCGTCACAACCGAACGACTCGTTCAGGCGCCGGCTTTGGGTCCTGCCTGAACGGCACGCCCTGCCAGGTACGCCTCCCTGCGCCGGCTCACGGCCGGCGCATCAGGCCCTGGAAGCTGGGTGCGACGACGGCCCCACCTTCGGACGCCATCAGGGCACCAAACTCACAGCCGAGGTCCAGGTGCGCCGTCATCGACTCCCGCAGCACGATGGCCATGTCCGCCTCACCCAGGAAATCCTCCCGACGGCTGTCTCCAAACGAAAACTGTGCCTTGGCGGCCCCGCTCTTGGCTGTGTAGACCATCACCACCCAGTGACCCTCTACCGCCCCCCTGTCTTCCAGGACCGTCTTGAACGTCTGCGAAATCGTCGCGCACGCCATGCCCAGGCCGATGGCTTCCCTCACCGATGGGTTCGTGTCGTCCAGCCCCGTCGTTGCAGCGTGACGGACTATCCGGACCAATGTCTGCCATACCTGCTGGTCCCATCCCTCCTGCATCGCCTGCATGCGGGCCTCTTCCATATCGTTCGCCTGGAACGCGCCCGCCATGATCCAGCCCGTCGCGATGTCGACCAGGTAGACGAAGAGGTCACTCCCCTTGCCAGATGCACCCGAGTCCTGAGTGACCCGCCACGGACCCGTCTTGCTCATGCTGCTCCCGTCAGCTTCAGCTGCCCGTCCTGCTGCAGCATCATCCACACAGCGAACTCACGCTCTTCTGGTCGAGGGAGCAGCCGGTCCACCAGGTCAGGCTTCTCCTTCAACAACCAGGTGAGGAAACTCGCCATCAACCCAGGGTGCGGCTTTGACCATCCCGCCTTGAGCCATTGCTTCATGAGCCCCTGGACCTGCAACCGCTCGAACTCGTCCCGTAGCTCGCTGATCGCCGACTCGGGCAGATCACCCAGAACGTCTTTCAGTCGCTCCTTGCGGAACGCAGCGAACTCCTCCTGGAGCTTCACCACCCTGGTCACCGCCCCCTGAACGGACTTCGAGTTCAGTTCCTCTGCGTCCACCTCGGGCTCTGCGTCCTTCGGCTTGCCCTGCTGCAGGTTCCTCAGGATGCCGCGCAGGTAGGCCGACCTGTTGGTCACCGTTTCCCCCGCCGCCAGCTTCCTCGTCATCATCGCGCTGTCCCGCGCCATCGCCTCTTGCAGCTCCGCTTCGCTCGTCGTCCGCGTCAGCAGAGTGATCTCCTTGTCCGCCATCCCATAGACCTTCCTGAGGATCTCGAACGTCCTCGGGTCCCACGTCGGCGGCATGTCCATCTCCAGCGACGCCTGAGTCTTCAGCCTCATCTTGAACTGAAGCCCGACGACCTTCTTTCGCGGGCCATAGACCAGCCTCGGTTCCACCGTGAACGGGCAGCTTTCTACCTTCTCAAGCCACTTGATCGCCGGCTTGAGCACGTACCGATTGAACCCTTTGAAGTCGCCCGGGTACTTCCCGTCACCTGCAATGATCCTGGCCCATTCCTCGACCGACCTGACGGCGGTGACCTTGTGCACCGTTCCCAGGTAGCGAACCGTGTTCTCGTACAGGCCGATGGCGTACCCGCTGCCCAGCTCGTTCACGACCCGAAGGTCAATTTGGGCATACGGATGCGGCTCCATCAGCATCAGAAGCACGTCGTGCGGTATCTCGAACGAGATCCAGCCAGACCGGGACGAGAGCCCCTTTCCCCACTGCGACAGCAAGCGCCCGTTCACCTGCTCCAGCAACTCTGACTGCTCGCCCGCATCGCTCATCAGGTCCCAGCGGATCTGCCACTGGTAGATCGCGGCCAGTGCCTCGTATACCTGATCGTAGCCGTTGGAGTTTCCCCACCCCATGAGCTGCATGAGTCGCTTGACTGCCACCTTGAAGATCGGCGTCCCTCGCGTCTCCTTCAGTCGCTCCTTGTCCGCGGCTTCCATCTTGGCGAACACATCCTGCGCGTGGACCACCATCGCGTTGAGCAGCCGCCGGGTCGTCCTCGTCTGCACGCCATTCGTGGGGTAGCTGTGGATCGCAGAGACCGCCTTTCGAAGCACCCTGTTCGGGTTTGCCGGCGGCAGGAGAGCACTCGCCAGATCCAGCCGCAGCGCGAACTGCTCAGCCGCAGCGTCGCTGGCGTCACGCCTCTGCGGCGTCACGGGGTTTGGCGGTTCGTCCTGTTCGCTCAAGAGCGCGTCCTGGGTGGAGCTGCTGACTGCTTGTTCACACCGTAATGTAAGCGGTGTGCGAGCGCCGTCTGCTTGCACACCGGACCAGGAATAGCCCACTTTCCTCAAAAAGGCCCCGGTCACCGAACGCGCCCACGACGGCGCCCGGCCACTTTCCTCAAGAAGGCCCCTGTCGCTCTGAAGGCGGCCCCGGCCGTCCCCAGCAGGCCCCTGTCCACAACCGAAAATCCCTCTCCACTTCCCCGGTAAGGCCCCAACGTCACCGTAAGTCGTTGTCCTGTAACGATTTTGTGACTGCGGAATGTATAGGAAGGAATGGAAGGACTACTTGAAAAGACGCAGCGGCCTCGCCTCTGCGCCACCCCCGTTGTTCGTTTTGTGGATAACTTGCCCCAAGACAGGGCCCCAAGGTCCGCCGCAAGCGCCTTTGACCGGGGCCTTCTTGAGTAAGGTTAGGGCCTTAGGGCGGCTTACTCCTACCCAGCCTCCGCCTTTCAGAGCAGTCGTTAAGCGCGGCGCTTAGGGTCTCTTACGCGACGCCTCGTCTACACTGGTTCGATGTCAGATTTAGCAGGCGGTGAGCGCCTCCGCTTCGCAACGATCATCCGCCTGCTCCTGAGCGCAGGCGCCTCTGACGACGTGGTCGAGAACTTCTGCACCCTGTACCGCAACGAGACCTCGGACCATCCTCAGACGCCCATCATCGAAGTGGGTTCCGCAATGGACAAGGCAGCCACCGAGGCTGCTACTCGTGCCGTCGCATCTGTCATGACCGCCTACGGCATCGCGCCTGGCCAAGCACCGCAGCAAGCCCCCCCAGGCCGCCGCGACACGCCTGCCAAGCCCGCTGGCACCACGCGCGTTTACAGCCTTAGGGTCCACGGCCAGAAGACCAGCATCAGCTTGCCACCCGATCTGTACCTCCGAGCCATCGAAACCTTCGGCAAGCCCGAAGCCCTGAAGCTTCTAGTTGGCCTGGCCGAGTCCACGCCCAAGAAGAGCCCCAATCGCTCGCACCACATCCGCGCCGAGCTGAACAAGGCCATCGCGAAGGCCGCGGTCGCACACCAGCCTCCGTCCAGCGTCCAGTAGCTGCGATCAACGGTCCGTCCGCTTCACTGGCGGTGCAGGGCCTATCACCTGGCAAAGCCCTTCCGTCGTTCATCCCGAACGACAACTTTGCTTGGAAACCTCCATGAGCAACCATGAATCGACCGAAGCACTCTCGCTTCGCGTTCAAGCCCTCGCCCTGCTTCAGCAAGCACAGCAGATCGACGGCCTGAAACCCATCCTGATCAACCATCGTCACCAGTACGGCAGCACCGGCTACCTCGTCTGGTCAGCCGAAGATCTCACCGAGAAAGTCGCTTCGAAGATGACCGACAGCAATTTCGAACCCGAGCTGGATGAAACGCTGGACATCGAATCCGTGATCAGCCTCGAACAGGTCGCCGGCACTGACATCACCCAGCGCGTCCCCGACGTCCTGAAATCCAGCCCCATCGACGATGATGACGATTCCGGAGACCACAGCGACCCCGTGTCCGACTCCTTCCCTCAGGCCTATCACACCGCCATCAACCGGCTCGACTACGGCACCCTCCAAACGATCCTGGAAGACCACGGGTTTGCCGTCAACTCCTCCGAGTCTGCCGATGACCTTCGCCAAGCTGTTCGTCAGAACGTTCTCGACGGGACCATCAGCAAGAGCGTCATGGACATCTACGCAGGAAAGGACTGACTGCCATGATCCAAGAGACATTTCTCACCGTCGAAGCACTCAGGTTCTCCCTGCAGCGCAACACCTTGCTGGTCAACATGAACAGCTTCATCCGCATCGCTGCATTCGCCCAGCCCGAGCCTTACAAGGGCTCATGGGACATGGTGCGTCTGAACTGGACCACCGAACCCGGCCGCCGCGATTCCTTCATCCCGAAGCGCACACCCTGCAACTGCAACTGAGTTTCACCATGCACATCACGTCTTCACCCTGGGGCAAGCCTCAGACACAACGCAAGATCGCTGCAGGCATCTTCGAGGTCAGCTGCGCAGGTCACGGCGGCATCCTTGTCACTCCTGAACGCTTCGCCACGATGCCGGAAGCCTTTCGACTGACACCAGGCGCCTCAGGCTGCTGGTATGAGGAAGATTGCGAAGTACACCTTGTCTTCCTCGCCTTCCCCGACGACTTCAGCGAAATGGCTGTCTGGCACGCTGTCAACTTCCTGACGACTGCCGACTACTACCCTGAAGCCAAGGCCTTCCTCGCCGCAGACACAGGTTCCGCTCTTCGCGAACGCCACAAGCGTTTCACCGAAACGAACGGACTCCTGTACACGCCTGGCAGCATGATGTCTTCCGCTCAAGGCTGGACCATCAGGTTTCGCAGGATCTCCGACGGCAACGTCGCAATCGCCAAGGACCTGTCCGACGACGAAGCCTTCTCGCCGTCACCCGTTGATCTCGCACGCTTTGGCGAACGAGTGAGCTACGCAGCCGCGTAGTTTCCGACCACCCCTCAACAGCTTCATGAACTCTATGTTCTGAGGCTGTTTTTCATTGAGAAATTACAAGCCGCACCTTCCAAGCTAGAGCAATGACTATTAGAGTGAGTCTTGGCAGAATACAGAGATATTCGGGGAATAACGTGCAACAGAATCGAATCCTGATCCTCACCCTGGCTGTCGCTCTTCTGATCTTCTTTGCATCGGCTTACGCCCTGTGGGCAGTCTCGCGCCGCAGGTTCGATCGTCGAAACGAGTTCGGCGTTCAGCTCTTCAGGACCGCAAGGCACGCCTTCTGGACTGTGTCCATCGAAGACATCGTGTCCCGCACCGCCACCGTCTCCCTGTCCCTTTCAGCCCTTGCTTCCGCTGCCTGCGCCGTTCTACTTGCCATCACGCACTAGCATTCGACCGAACCACGCTGCAGGAACGCTATCCCTGCCAGACCTACAGCCTTGTGAGCACCCTGTCCCGAGGCTGTTTTTCATCCTTCCTTCCACCTCCGCTTCCTCGACGAACTCGCTTCATGGCCCGCGCCCGGCATTTCCCAAGGCAATGCAATTCGTTCATCCCGAACGACATGCCACACGGGCCATGCCCAGAAGGAGTCACACATGGAAGCTGTCGTCACACCACTGAAGGTCAAGATCGAACACCTACTCGCCGCGAAGCACGATCACGACCTCCCCAAACTCCTCCGCGATGCTGCCGAGGAATGCCGCTACTTCTCGACCCTCGATGTCTCGTTCGACTACTGGCACTACGGTCGTCACGCTGAGCACGCCAAGCAGAACGACATGCCTGACCTGTCCGCCCTCTTCGCGGCTGCCTGGCAGATCCAGTACCGCGTCTTCCTTCACGACGAAAAGCGCAAGGACGGCCGCACCATGATCCGCCACGAGAAGAAGGCGATCCTCGCCGAACACGCGCAACGCCTCGAACGCTACCGGAACCCCGAAGTCCACGACCACGGCCAACGTCCCTTGGCAGCACTCGCAGCCGCCTTGAACGCCTAGCAGCCTCACCACCCCGAAGCTCTCACTGAACGCCAAACTCTCATTTCGAGAGAGGCAAACGCGCACAACAGTGCATGGAGAAACACATGAACGCAGTTCTGAAACCCGATCTCAAGACCGTCCAGAATCTCGCCGAATCGCCGCCGCGCGATATCGTCGTTCTCGCCGAGAGCCTCCTGGTCACCATGGCCATGCATCAACTCAAGGCCGAAGCCGTCGAAGCCTATGCCACCAAGGTCCTGGCACAGATGCAATCCAAGATCGCCACCAAGTGGGTCGACCTCGGAGTCCAGGATCAGCTGATCCTGAAGCCGAAAGATGCCTTCCTGCTCGACGACGAACAGGCGGCCCGCTTCTACGCACTCTGCGAAGAACAGCGTCTCGCATCCGGCATGTCTGTCGACAAGCAAGGCAACTGCCCTGCCCTCGAAGCCGAGTGCCTCTTCCGAGCTGCCCGTGACGTGTTCATCGACGCCCTGACGCCGTACACGACGATCACGCTCGACCAGGCACGGATGTCCTCCAGCCTCGAAAAGCTCGCTGACTGGGGCCTTCGAATCCTTTCCAAGCACGTCGATCCGCACAAGCGCTTCTCGATCCCGAAGTCCGCCTGACCAGCGCGACACACGCTAGGCTTTCCAGCCTTTCCGACCACCACACCAAGCCTGCTTGAACTTCTGTTCAGCGGGCTTTTTTCTCGCCCGCACACTTTCCCCACCGGGAGTCCCATCGGCCTGGACCGCCACTCTTCGCTGGCCCCACAGCCCTATGTGCAAACTGTACGAATGTAAGGGGTATCCTGTTAGCTCCAACGATGTCGGAAATACTGGATGGATATCCAGCATATCGCAGTGCCCGTGGCGGGTAAAGACTACCCCCATAACTGGAACGAATTCCTCGATCGGTTCGGCTCCGAGGAGGCTTGCTTGGCCTACCTGGAGGGGCTGCGCTGGCCGCAGGGCTTTGTGTGCCCGAAATGCGGGGTGATGGCGCCAGCGTCGCGCGCCAGCCGTGGACGCCTGCTGTGCAAGGACTGCGGCCACCAAAGCACCGTCACCGCCGGCACGATCTTCGACAAGACGCGCACGCCGTTGCGCGTGTGGCTGGCTGGCGCTTGGTACCTGACCAATCAGAAGCTCGGCGTTATGGGGAACAACGTGTTGAGAAACCACACCTAGTCGTGCCCATCCGCGGGCTCCTGTCGCTCAACGCCAATCGACCTGGTTGGCACGGGTCCCAGCGTCACCCGGCTCTGCTAGCGGGCCTGCAGACTCCCGGCACCTGCTTCAGGGCCATCCCTCCGCTTGACCAGGCACGCGTGACCACGATCAAGAGCGGCTCAATGGTCATCACCGGCGTCGAGGAGATTGCCGTGGGACGCAACCACGTCAGGCATGGTGGTGCCGTGTCGTCACCGGCCCAGCACCACGCCCACCAGGAAGCTCAACTGGCCTCCCACCCGGATACGCAGTCCATCGAAGACCAAGATGAGTGCGAACTGGCACTGTCGTAGCAGCTCCACCGCCGCTTTCACAGCCCCAGAATCCCTCTGCACGCAGGGCATAGACTTCCACAACGCCTGTATACGCCTCACCCCGAGACCAAGACGAATCCTGAAGAAGACCATGTCGAGTCCGAATCCCTCGTCCGCACAGACCCCCGCCCCACCTTCCGAGCTTGAACGACAGTACAAGGAACTTTTCGACCTTGCTGTCGCCGCCTCCAAGGAAGCTGGCTGGGGCGCACCGAAGACGCACGACGAACTCGTTTCGGCCCTGCAAAGTATGGCCATGCAAGCTTCCACCTAGCACGGCACTTCCGACCACGCCACCCATCATCTGTCTTCGCGACCAGGTGGGTTTTTTTCCGCCTGCACGAAGTCAAACCCCGGTCGGACACTGCTACGCAAACGTGTATGGTCGCGCGACCAATGCAGAAACAGGCCCATCCACCCGGCAGCGCAGCGCACTTCCCGCTCGGGCACATCGCTCACGACATCAGCGATTCCCAGAGCCGCCTGCGTGGTCTGGTGCTGCGCGGCCCCTACAGCTGGTGCGCTTACGTCGGTGCTCCATCAGATCACTTTCTCAGCGATTTTCGGGATCTTTATTTCAAGTGCCACTTCGGCTGGAACTACGACGGGCCTGGTGACGGCAACGGCCTCCCAGCTGGCTACTACTGGTGGGGTTGGGATTACGCGCATTTCAGCGATCTGCACCTCCCGGCCGACCCGCTACCTGTCGAGATGCAGGCCATTTTTGATCGTCAGTACCGACGCCGGCCAGCCCCCAAGGACTGGACCTGCGACGAGGTTCACGAGCACGTGCTGGACGTGATCATTGAGTTGCGTTCCGCCATCCAGAACAACGAACGATTGGCTGCTTCCATCATCCCGAACGTACGAATCTAGCCTCTTTGCAGCTTCGAGAACCGATTCGCTGGCGTTGCCCCAGGCACCTTCCGCTTCGCCCACTCTTTGCCCCGCTGGCCAGGTGCGTACACCGAGTCGAGCCGCTTGCGAACGATTCCCTCCAGCTTGAGCGCTAGTGCCTTCTGGTACAGCCACTCACCCTCGCCTACGACACCCGTGATGCCCAGGATCGAAGGCGGCCTGACGCTCAAGATGTCTGCCAGCATCGCCTTCCGTTCCCTGAGCTGAAGGGTCGTCACCTGCTTGCCCTCGACAACCAGCACGTCGAAGACGCAGTAGACCGCCAGCGGCTGACCTGGCACCCAGCCGCGTGTTTTCGCTCGCCTGTGCAGTGCATCGAAGTCCGACCGACCGAGATCGTCGAGGATGCAGACCTCACCATCCAGCACCATCGTCCCGCTGCTGGCCAGCGAGGACAGCCCGCTCACCACTTCAGGGAACCAGGCCGTCGCATCCGCCCCGTTCTTCGTCTTCAGGAACACAGACCCGCCGCACATCTGCGCCATCAGCCTGTAGCCGTCGTACTTGATCTCGTAGGTGCAATCGGGGTCGTCTGTCCAGTCCGAGGCACGTTCCCACAGCAGCATCGGCAACAGGTCAGCCAGCGGCTGTGGCAGAGGGCGTCTAGGCGGTGGCATCTCCCGTGCCGGCAAGCCTTGTTCCGCCTACCTGTGAAGGCTCACCTGCTGCCGCCGGCACCCCACACGAAAAGCAGAACTTCGAGAAGGCGCTCTTTCGGGCGCTGCATGAACCGCATCGGTCCTGCAGCCCGATCCCACAGTGTGGGCAGAAGTCGGTCTTGTCGTCCTTCAGGTCCACCGGCCGCTCGCATCCCGGACAGACACCCTTCGACAGCCGCGTCAAGGCCACGTCGTAACTCAGTTCGTCTCGACGCTTCGCTTCGGGAAGCAGTTCTGCCTGCTTCTGCCTCTCCAGGTACTTGTTCAGGCCCACGATCGCGTATCTCCCTGCGATCACAGTGATCAAGATGCCCACGATGTACCTGACGTACCCGCCCCACGAAGGCAGGTACGGAACCAACTCCACGAAGAAGGCCACGAGGGCGAAGTAGATGAAACCCCACACGAAGGGCCAGTACATGCCCTTCCGGTGCTTCACGAACAGGTATCCGGCGATTCCCAGCAACGGCAGCGTCAGTGCAAGCCGGTACAGGAACACCCGAAGCTCCTGGCCTCGCTGAGCTGTCGTGAATGCCGCCCGGCCTCCTTCGAGGATCGACGACATCTCCGCCTGCGCCAGGCGCGAGGCCTGCTGCGCATCCAGCAGAACCTGCTGCTGGGCCTGGACGCCGCTCAGGGCCTGGCGCTCGGTCTGCCTCAACGTTTCGAGCGCGCGGGTCCGGGCGATGACCTCAGGGTCCTGCTCCCGTCTCTCTGTCACGCTGCGGGTAGCCAGCCAGCTGTTGAACGTGTCCCTTGCGCTGGCCGTGTCCGACTGTGCCGAGCGCACCTTCAGCTGCGCCTGCTCCAGATCGGCCGTCGCAACTGTTGTTCGCCTCCGCGCCTCTTCAACCACCATTCTCTGCCGCTCAACCGCCGTGGCGTCGCTGAACTGCTCGATCCTGATGTTGCTTTCGACTTGGGGCAGATCTCCCACGACCGTACGCCCCAACCCCGTGAGGAAGGATGCGAAGACGAAGGCCACCACCCACAAGCCGCGGCGGAACCATTTCTCTGACAACCGCAGTGACTTGCTCATGATTCCCGCCTACCTTTGGCCGTGCACTTGGCACCTTAGGCGACCGTCCTGACCAGCATCGCCAGCCGTGCGTCCGCTCCTCCCTGCATCAGACCAGCTTGCGCCTGCGCACCAGCGGCAGTGCCATACCTGCCACGGCCACCAGCGCCAGCGTGCCCGGCTCGGGCACCTCCTGGACCGTCACCTTTGCGTAGATCCCCGCGGCCTGGTTCGCTCCCTCCGGGCTCTTGAACCCATCGCTGAGAGTCGCCCCGCCGTCCGTCGAGAACCCGAGCAGCTGCAGCGTGTAGTTCACCCCGCCGTACCCGAAAGCTGCGCTCGTCACACCGCTTCCCGCGATGGACACGATGTCACCATCCAGCACCGGATCTCCCGTCTCGTTCGGCGTGTTCGTCACCAGGAACTTGAAGGCGAAGTCCTCAGCCAGTACCACCGGACCGGAGATGTCCAGCGCGATCTGCAGGTCAACGGCAGACAAATCGCCGTTGAAGGTCGAGCCGTTGCGGTAACTGAAGTCCGCGATCTTGAAGGACTCGTTCGCCAGACCCGACCAGTCGCCGCTACCGTCACTTCCCGCACCGTTGCACGTGAACTGATTGTCAGCTTGCGTCGTCTCTGCAGGCACGCCCCAGTTGATCGACGCTACCCCGCCTGCATCTCCGTTCGCAATGGAATAGACCGTGTCCGTAGCGCGGATCGCATTGCCCCAGCTGCACTTTGCACTGCCGTTGAACACAACGCTTGCCATCGCCCCTGACGAAACGGCGCACGCCATCAGCGCCACCAGTCCACATATCGACTTCTTCATGATCTTCCCTCTACTGCCTTTCGCGCAGACCTTTGCGCATGCCTGGAGCTACGCCCCAACCGTTACTCAAACCGAACCCTGTGGCACTCTCACCTGCACCGGTGCGAAGTCCACCATCACCTCGCCAAAGTCCGCTTCCGGCCGCTCCAGGCAGGCCACCGTGACTTCGGTTCCCTTGTCTGGGGTCGTCCACAGCCTCATCAGCCGAACGGCCTCGCCCGTTACCACCTGCGAGGTGACCGTCCCCTCGCCAAGCCGGGCCGTGATCACCTGCTGAGCCGCGCTGCATGTCTCCATCAGCGACGCCCTCCCGACCCTGTCCGTTTTCGTCCCGTCGACACGCGAGAGCATGTTGATGTTGGCCAGGCCGTAGCCACGTTCCGACATCCTCAGACGCACGTCGAAGCGCGTCCCGCTGAGCCTCAGCCCAGGCTTCGAGATGCCCTCGCAGGACCAGCCGCGCGACTTGTAGAGCGACTGCTCCGCGCCTTCGCAGAGATCCGGCTCAACCTTCCCGAGCCGCCCCTGGATCGCCTTCACGTCGTCGCCCCATGCCAGGCCGCTGGGCAGCCAGCCGTTTCCACCCGCTGACACGTTGCCTACGAAAAGCGCTACAGCCAGCGCCGAAATCTTCATAAGCTGCCTGGTGCTCATTCCAACCTCATGGAATCTCACAGATCCGGACGGCCGAAACTGGCGCACCCGCGAAGAATCTCGGCACAAGCCAAGTTCTCGTCTTGAAAGTGTAGTCGGCTACGCTTCTAAAAATGCCGTGTTAGCCTCGGCCGGCGCTTATTGACTGGCACAGCCCCTCTCCAAGCACAAGGCAACAGCTTCCATTCCGGACGCTACCTTCACCTGGAGACTTTCATGTCCTACGGAAAACTGGTCTACGACTTCTTGCTGCCGATCTTCAACATGTCGGTCTGCCAAAGCTACCGCTCCGATTTCCACGATGTCGATCGCATCGTTTTCGAGGAAACCGCTGTCCCCGGCGCCACCTACTTGTTCCACATCCGCGAACTCGGCACCAGCCTCATCCTCCTGGGTGTGCGCAACGAGACCGACCTTCTCAAGACCGTCCTGCAGTGTGCTCATCCCGACAACTGCGAGCTGTACCTGGTCACCGTCAACTTCGACTCGTGCACCATCAAAGAGGTCTCGCCACAGCAGGCACTTCTTCTTGCCGGCGCACGTCCCAAGATCGATATGCAAGCTGCTCGTGATCCCTTCGGCAAGTCTCCGACGCTGTACCAGTTCAGCCGCGGCGACACCATCGTCGGCTCCGCATCGATCGCTCCCGCTTACCAGCCCGGAACTGCGAACCTCCGCATCGACGTCTGTGCCTCGATCCCTTCGAGCACCGACCGCCTGACCCAGATGCACGTGTCGCAACTGATCCATCACGCCTGCACGAAGGAAACCCAAACGCTCTTCTGGCGATACGGTGAACACCTGATCAACGAGATGCCCGCTGTACTCTGGTGCAAGCAGCTCACTGCCAGCAGCCTGTCGACGACTCCCAAGTCGATGCTGTAGCCGACCTTCCCCTAAGCCTCTCCAACATCCCGTTGAGAGGCTTTTTTCATTTCTCTCCGATATGGACCGCCTCAGCGTGCAAGTTCTGCACGTTCGAGCATCACAACCAAGAGACGGTGTCGTTGCCTGCTACGTGCAGCAGAGGATCGTGCAGGAAATGCACGATTCAGCACCCAGCCCGCGGGCAATACCGGAGCTTGTCTCGGCATACCGGAGACATCCGGTTGGGTCCTTCCCGCTAAGACCCAGCGAGATCCGAGCGCGTCGATGGGCGTCATCAGCACCTTGCAAATAAGCCCCTGAAACGATCCGAGATCGATCACGGGGCCTTGGTGGCAACTCAGCTGGGGGACAGCGCCCTGATCAGTGCGCCTTCTCGTCCCCGCGGCCATCCGGCAGGTTGACATCGAGCACCACGAGCGACGGGTTCGAGTCCACCCACATCGCCCTGGCATCGCGAGCGCTGCGCGCGATCACGATTTCGATCGCCATGCCGACCTTCCTCGACGCCAAGCCAAGCAGTTCAGTCGCCACCATCACATTGACCTCGTTGTCCTCCACGAGCAGCACCCTGCAAGGCCTGTGGTCGCCGGCCGACGCAACCGTTTTCTCGGCTGGCATTTCAATCGATTCCATCCAGGACCTCTCCTACATCCGTGCGCCTCTGCCAATACCATGACGGGAGTCCTCCGCGCCCGGACTCACCATCCCCCAGCATCGAACGGGACCGCAGCCTTGTTCCAACGAATGCCGAAGTATCACGAACCAACTGTCGTGCCTCCCTTTCTTGTGGAAAGAGTTCAGGCATTCTCATTGACAGCCATCCATAACCGTTGAGCAAACCCACGTTTCTTTCTGCTTCCGCCAGGCTCAATCCATTCGTTCCACTGGGCAAGAAGTCAAGTGTGCAGACCGTGTTTTGTTCGACCGCCCTGCACCACTCCAGCCACTGGGCTTGAACACCATCGTCCCTGCCTGAAACAGGAACTTGCGTGAGCATGAAACGCACTTCCACCGGCAGATCGAACTGGTCCACCAGGTAGGCGCGCTGAAGCGCGTCACCGGGCAGCTGCGCCCTGTACTTTCCCGATGAGCAGTGCTCGACGAACAGCCGCAACAGCACCCCCAGGCTCTTGTGTCCTGAGACTGCCTCCAGCTTCTTCAGGACCTCCCCTGACGGCGCCACAGGGAAGTGGTCCATCTGGATCGCTGCCGGTGCCTCAGACAGCGCCCGGCTCACCAGCTCGTGTTCGTCCTTGGTGAGCCCGACAGCTATCCCCTCGTCTTCCTCAGTGCGGCCGTAACGACCCGCTCTGCCCGCGATCTGCCGCACGAGGTCAATCGGCACGTCCGCGCGTCTCCGCCCGTCGTACTTCTGGCTCGCGACCAGCACCGTCCTCACCAGTCCCTTCAGGTTCAGCCCCAAACCGATCGCGTCCGTGGCCACGATCACCTCAGCAGCACCTGACGTGAACCGCTCTGCCTCCGCCTGACGCGCCTCGGGGCTCAGGGCTCCATAGACGCACGACACAACGTGCCCCATCGTCGTCAGTTCGTCCCGAAGCGCCAGGCAGTCACGCCGCGTGAAGACCACAAGGCAGTCGCCCTTCCGCACGTTTTGCAGCGCCTGCCTGGGCGTCTTCCCCAGCGGCCTGTCGGCCACCCTGAGTGGGGACAAGCGCTCCACGATCCGAACGTCCAGATCCACGTCGAGCTGCCGTGCGAACTTCTCGATCACGCCTCGTATCTGCGGCGAGCCGAGCACGTAGACCTCGTCCGCATTCGCGCAAGCGACCGCCTGCGTCCAGGCCCACCCGCGCTGCCTGTCCGCGATCATCTGGACTTCGTCGATGACAGCGACCTCGACCCGTCTCCTGGGGTCGACCATCTCCACCGTGCACGCCACATGGCTTGCGCCTTCGACGATCCGCCGCTCCTCACCTGTGATCAGGGAGCAGTCGACCTCGAACTCCCTGTTCATGCGCTCGTACACCTCCAGCGACAGCAGCCTCAACGGCCCGCAGAAGTAGCCGCTCTTGGCCTTCGCCAGCCGCTCCAGCGCCATGTGCGTCTTCCCGCTGTTGGTAGGCCCGAGGATCGCAATAAGCTTCCGACGGCGACCTGACGCCTCGAACAACTTGTCGTAGTCGTTGATCTGCACCGCGGCACTGATCCTGCGTGCCACTCTTTCCTGCTCCAACTGCCTCTGCCTGCCCTTTCGCCACGCTTCCAGCGCAACTGGGATCTGCCGGATGCACTCTCCGTCGTTTGCCTTCAACGACTCGCGCAAGTCGTCGTCGTGCGGCAGGCCCAGCCCGCCTTCAGTGCAGGCTTTCAGGTGTTCCCGCCACCACCCCACAACCAAGCTGATCGCCTGGGGTCCTGGCATCTCCGTGAGCCTTGCGTTGAGTGCCGTCGCCTTCTCGATGTCCGTCGCACGTTCTGCTCTGGCGTGCAGCATCAACGGCTCGCTGCTTGTCATCCCCGACAGCACCGCCACGCCCACATCCGCCCTGAACATCAGGAACATGTGCCGGCCCTTTCGAACCGCGTCGAAGCCCTCTGGAATTCCGGGCCAGTCGTACGCCCCCATCACTCGCCTCGGTAGAAGCAGCCCGAGCACACAGAGTCGTACCGTGCGTTGCCTCCGATCTCGATCTGGGCACCTTCCCGGACCCTGCTGCCATCCTCGTTCAAGCGGATGTTCATGCTCGCCTTGCGCCCGCACTTGCAGGCGGTCTTTACCTCTGCGATGTCATCTGCGAGGCACATCAGCATGGCGGAGCCGGGGAACGGCAGCCCCCGGAAATCGGTTCGAAGGCCGAAGCACATGACAGGCACGCCACCCTCCGTATTCGCAAGCCGGTGCAGATCGCGCACCTGCTCTTCGGTGAGGAACTGGCTTTCGTCCACGAACACGCACTCGATCCCCTCAGACAGCATGTCCAGGCTGAACTTCGTGTCCTGCCTGAACACGTGTGCTTCTGCGGAGATCCCGACGCGCGAAGAGATCTTTCCCACACCACTGCGGTCGTCGATCGCCGCTGTGAAGAGCATGACCTCCTGACCGCGCTCCCTGTACCCGTAGACGGCGCTTAGCAACTGGAGCGATTTGCCTGCGTTCATCGCGAAAATCGGGCGTAAAGCTTGCTCATGATTGTTCATCCTTCACCAGCGTGCGTGCCGCCTGCACCAGGGCGAGCCGCACGATTCCACCGTTGTCTAGAGTCGGATTCGCCACCTTCAGTCCGTCGAACGCCTCGTTGGCTTCACGGTCCAACCGCACGTCGCGCAGCTGCCGACCGCCACCCTGTTCCAGAGCTGCACGGCTCTTCTCCTTGCGCTCAGCCACACCCGCAGAGGTCCTGGACCACGGCGTGAACTCTGCCCCGCTGGCCGCACCCTGGAAACCCACCTTCACCCGTTCTTCCTTCACAGACTCTCTCCATTCACCTGTCAATGCACCAGGCCGGGCTCGATGCCCAGCAGCGGCTGCTCGCCCCAACCCGTGTCGAACCCCTTGTCCCATGGGAATCGCCCGGCTCTGTCCGACCAGCACATCTGCATGAAGCTGGCCTTCCCTTCTCCTCGCTCGTACGCACCAGGCGCGTATCGCATCGCCTGCTCGTCTGACACTTCCAGCATGTAGAACCGCCTGGACAGTCCCGGCATCAACAGCGGCCCCGTCCCCGGCGTTCCGCCTGCCGCTGCAGCCTCGGCCTGCGCATGGGCGACCGCATTCAGGAAGTTGCCTGCCATCTGGTACGGCAGCCCGACCACGATCAGTTCGCTCAGACCCCTCTGGTGCAACCCGACCGTGTGTGCATACCTCGGCATGCCACTCTCGAAGCACTCCTCGACGCCACGAATTGCCCAGCCATGGATGCTGATGACTTGCTCCTCGTCCAGGTCCAGATACCGCCTTGAACCTCCAGCGTCACGCTCTTTCATCCCTGCCCCTTGCTTGTCTTGTTCTTCTGTCATGCGAGCGCCCTTTCGCCCAACTCTTGCAGCCGTTGCCGAACCACCGACTCCTCATCCTGCTGGTTCGCCACCCCGTATCTGCTGGCCATGCCGCGCAGCGTCTTGATCGCTTCAGGCGCACTGGAGCCGAGCACACGCACGATGGCTTCTGCCTGATGGCGCTCCAGCGTCGGCCGCACCACCGTCTGTGGTGGGCTCACAGTGGCCGCACTCATCTTGCGTTCGTAGAAGGAGGGGTCTTTGCTTGCCTGTAGACGCTCCACCGACTCGTCTTCCGCAACGATCCGAACGTCAGACACGATGTGAACTGAGTTCTTCGCGAGGAAGGCCAGAGCGTCGTCCCGCGTCTCGTAGCCGAGACTGTCCCTGAGCCGCTTGGCGCCCATGAAGATCACTCGGTACATGACAGCGTAGTTTTATGCACTATGCTGAAAGTGTACCCGGTCACACAGGCGGGGTCAAGGTTTAGTCATACCGAAATCGGAAATATCCTAGATATTTGTTTCGACCTGGTTCAGATGAAATCGTCGTGCTTGCGCGCCCGCCCCATGAAGGTCTTCGAGTCGCCGTGCGCCATCGCCTTGCTGTGCTTCCAGACTTCCCTGACCATATCCGCCGTCACGTTCTTCGGCTGCAGGCCCCTCGCGCCAGCTGCCCGCGCACGCGCCACTGCCTGATCGATCTTCTCGTCGCTCCAGCCGAGTTGGCTGGACATCATCATGTTGCGGTTCAGCACCACCTTGAGCAAGGCCGCAAGCTCGAAGCTTCCCGGACTCGTGAACCTCAGTAGCTCCTGCCGCACAGCCTTCTCGTACGCCCTGCACCACAGCCGCAGCGTTTCCGGCCTGCGCCTGATCTCCAAATGCCAATCGAACTCCGCTTGGCCGTTCTTGTCCGTCCAGTCCGCATCGCCGGGGTCGCCCTTGCGGAAACTGGCTTGCTCGACCGCGACCCTTCGCAGCCTGCCGATCTCTTCGCATGCGACGTCCCTCGGCTTTGCTGTCGCTGCCTTCGGCGAGATCCGCGCCTCTATCGGCTTGACGAGCTGTGAGAACACCGGCTTTGCCCCTTCTCCCGCCCCCTTCTGCGTTTGAAGTGCCACGCGAGCTTTCACCGCTTCCCGCTCTTGTGCCCAACCCACGTGCCAGCGGTACACCCGGTTCGGCATCAGGCTCTCCAACTGCTTCGTCTTCGAGAAGCGAGCAAGCCAGTTCCGAACGCTCGCACCCGACGTGCCGTGGCCGTGTGCGTAGTCTTCAAGCTCCCTGTCCGTCGGGATCGAAGTCAGCAGCGGCTCGATCACATCGAACCTTGCCCTGGCGACCTGCATCGCCTCCGCCTGCGTCACCTCGTCGCTTTGGCCGGCCACCACCCGGATGCCGCCTTGGGCGTCACCTGGGACAAAGGGCGCTGCATACGGCAGATCCCGTGCATTCAGAGGCAGTTTCAGCTTCCCCAGATCGCCAGTTCTGTAGACCTCCGACATCGCATCCGTGAAGGTCGTGTCTCCTGCTGCCTTCCACTTCTCCAGTTCTGCCGACAGTGCTCGCTCCAGCGGCGGCAGGTTGCTCTTCCAGTAGGCCGACACGCCCGACGTTGCGCAGCCTGCCACGCCGTCGCGAGAGTAGCCGCCCCACCAACGCTGCACCTCCTTGAAGTCCAGATCCAGCGCTTCTGCTCGGCGTTTCAGCAGGCCATACACCAGCTGAGCGCAAATCAGCGGCCACAACACCTGCAGCTTCGCCAACGCCATCCTGCCGCCGAAGTCGTTGCGCCCGAGTTGAACTTCCATACCGAAGTGCCAATCTTGAAAGAGGCACATAGTATACGAACGAGAGGCGGTGAATGTTCTATCTTTTCCACCGAACACACCGACTTGCAAACTGCAAGTTCTCCAGCGCCGCATGTGCGATTTCGAGTGCCGTCGGGTCCACTGGGCATGGCACTCCGTCCCACCGCTTTCCGCTCGCTGCTGTCTGTACGTAGCTTGAACTGTCCACCATCCCAGCTGAAGGGGCTGCGCCCAGGCGGTCTAGCACGAAGTGCCTGGAGGCAGAGCCGACCCGTTTGGGTTAGGGGAATCAGCTCGCGGCTGACGCACGGTCAGCCGCTGAATCCGCTTTCAATGAGGACCGATGCCAGATGACCATATACTGTATAGGCATCCAGTTATCAACATGCAGCGCCGCAAAGTCACCTTCAAGCTCTACCCTTCAGCCGGTCAAGCTGAGGGATTGCTGACGCTTCTGCGCCAGCACAAGGACTTGTGGAACGCGGCGCTCGAAGAGCGCATCGACGCCTGGCGTAAACGCGACACGACCGGCAAGAGCATCTCGTACGAGGACCAGTGCCGGTCCTTGACGCAAGTTCGCGCCGAACTGCCCGAAGACTGGGCGACTATGAACTGCTCGTCGCAGCAAATCACCCTGCGTCGCCTCGACAAGGCGTTCAAGGCTTTCTTCGCGCGCTGCACGAAGGGCCAATCACCCGGCTTCCCGCGCTTCGAGAGCCTGGCGCGAATGCCGGGCATCGGCTTCAAGGGCCATGGCGATGGCTGGCGCTTCGCGCCGAACTTGGCCAAAAACGGCAAGCCTGATGACTTTGGCGCCATTCGGTGGAGCAAGCACGGCACGCTGCGCCTGCAGGGCCTGGGGCACATCAAGATTCGAGGCGAGGCGCGAGCGGCAGGAGTCATCAAGAGCTGCGAACTGCTGCACAGCCGCGGCTCCTCGGGCAGCGAATGGCACGTCTCCGTGACGATGGAGTGCGCTGACGTCGATGTCGCTCGCCGGCGCACCGAGCATCACGCCATGGGCGCCGACTGGGGTGTGAGTCGCCTCATGACCATCGTGCGCACCGACGGCGCCGAGAACGGGACTCATCGCGAGGTTCGAGAAGACATCGAGAACCCTCGCTGGTTCAAGACGAACCAGGAGCGCCTGGTGGCGCTCGACCGGGCCGTGAGCAGCAAGCGTCGCGGCTCGAAGAACTGGTGCAAGGCAGGCGCTCGCCGCGGTGCCTTCCGGTCCAAGGTTGCCCGCAGACGCCACGACGACCAGCACCAGACCTCGGCCCGCCTGGCGGCGCGGTGCTCGATCTTCGCGACCGAGGCACTAAGCCTGAAGAACATGACGGCCTCGGCTGCCGGAACGGTGGACGAGCCAGGCAAGAACGTCCGGCAGAAGGCCGGACTCAACAGAGAGATTCTCGACACGGCACCCGCCGCGCTGTTCCAGAAGATTGCCTACAAAGTGATGGAGACTGGTGGGCAGTTCCTGGAAGCGCCGACGAGAAGCCTGAAGCCCTCGCAGAGGTGCCCGATGTGCAGCGCGGTGGTAAAGAAGGTACTTCAGCTGCGCTGGCACTGCTGCGGCTCGTGCGGGCACGAAGAGGACCGGGACGCGGCCTCAGCACGCGTGGTGCTGAGGTGGGCCCTCGGGACGCTTCCCGAAGAACAGAAGGTCGAAAAACGGATTCGCGGGCAGGAACTTCCCGAAGCGGCGTAAGCCGAGAAACCGCGCCCAACCGGCATTTGCGGATTGGGGGCGGTAGTTCATTCTGCGGAGACCCGTACTGCTTACCGGGACGTTGCCCGAACCTCGAACCGAGGCGTAAGTACCCGCGCTATTCACCACTGAGGGCTGGCCAGCGCTGACCCGGCACGCGGCCGGGCGGAAATCACATGCTGCCGGTGATCGACAGCGTTATCTTGGCAAGCTTCATATCGTCCTCATCAGGCACTGAACCTTCAGAGTCGATTATACGCCGTACCTTCTATTTTGGTACGACCGAACTAGATATATATCGTCCTGCTAAGCGGTTTCGCTTTCCCGGACGTTCTTGGCAGCTCCTGCCGTCTCGTGCCAGTCGAACCAGGAGGGGTACAGCGGCACCACGTGCGCACGCCCGTCCTTGCAGTAGACCGGAAGGATCTCGATCTCCGCTTCCCGGTGCGTCCACTCGGGATCTTCCCAGGCCCGGTTCGCTTCTTCTTCTGCGTCTTCAAGCCACGCTTCAGGCTTCATTCCGAACTTCACACGACGCGCAATCGAGTTTTCGACGGCGTTGAGGCCGACGTCGTTGAGCTTCCACATGGGTGATTCTTTCTTCAATGATGGCGCGGAACCGCGCTCATTTGGCAATCTGCGCTGAACTCGATGGTTTCAGTCGGACGAAGGGATTCAATAGAGCGCCCTCACGGGCTGTGGTCTATCTTTTCGAGGATGGAAACTATTCCACTAGCACGCGATCAAAGCTTCGCCAGAGGTTGTGGCGAGTGATCTGCGGCAATTTCGTAGGGGTTATACGACACTCTGTCGTGCCATGCAAACGACTTCTCACGAGCACGTGGGGCAATCAGTATGCCAGCTTCAACCCAACCCCCAACGGCATCCTCATCGTCAGCGACCCAGCACTTTCCGGATGCTCATCTCCAGCTCCAGGCTCGGTACTCCAACCTCCCCTGGGAACCGTTCGTCATCCAGCTTTCCTCATCGGACCAGCGTCACCACCCGCCACTCCTTGCAGTGCCACTTGTCCTTGCCTGCTGCGACCAGCGGCCCTGCCTGCGTGCAGTCCTCGGCACGGTTTTCGTCCAGCACGCACCCGTCCGGGTTCATCCCCGGCTCCAGATCGCAGTGGCAGCCGAAGGTCTTGGCCTGGTTCGCCAGCACCACCGCGTCACCGTCGGCGATGCCGCTCAGCGCCTCGACCAGATCCGCCGGTGCCTTGTCGCCCACCAGGCCCATCAACGCCTTTGCGTTCTCGCTGCTCATGAGGTTCACGCGTCGTCTCCCTCTTCGAGCGTGACCCCGCATCGCCCGAGCACTTTCCAGGCACCGTCCATGGCGCACTGCTCTTCCGCATTGAAGTCGCCCTCAGCCGGCAGCAGGACGCGGTACAGCGCCAGCAGCGCCTCGCCAAGCTCCTGCTGGCTTGCGTTCTCGAACCTCGGCTTGAGGGGTTACATGCACGTCGCCTCGCCCTCGTTCTCGCCCTGCATGCTCACACCACCCGGTGCACGAGCACCATCACCACCGCGAACAGGCTCGATGCAGCGCCTGCCACCAGCAGCTCTCGCCACCCCTTTGTCGAGTCGATCCCGCACGCAGTGCACAGCGCACCGCCCGCCAAAGCACCGACCGCCGCGTAGCCGCCCACGCCCGTGCCCAGGCTGGCCACCGCCATCCACGACATGAGCGCCAGCACCACCAGCACCAGCAACACCCGCGCAGTGCTGGGCCACGTCCATTCCACCGTCAAGAACTTCATTTCAGTTCGCTCCCGCTTGTTGCACTTCCGGCGCCGCACTGGCCGCCGCCTTCTCCCCCGCCGCCACCTTCTCGTCGATCCAACGAGTGACGTCCGCGTCTTTCCCGTAGTCCGCCTTGCAGTCCAGACATACCTTCACGCCCTGCTCTCGGCCGTACTCCGTCCCGATCGTGCTCACGAAGCCGCACGACTGGCAGCTGTGCACTTTCCTCATCCGGCTTCCCCTTCGTTCGAGCTGAGATCCCACGGCGCATCCGCCATCAGGTACCGCCGCCACTCCTCGGCGAAGCTGCAGTTCTCCGGCGCCTGCCGGAACATCGGCGCCACCTGTGCGTCGTCGTACCCTGCCAGCCCGCACCCGATTCTCGTGACCACGAACAGCTCCTGGTCCATGTGCAGGGCGTGCTCTATGAATTCCGCCACCTCGTGACGGATCACGCTGAGCGGCAGCACCTTCAGGTCCTCGTCCTTCGTGGGCAGCGCGTAGCTCCTGTTGTACTGCCCCCTCGGCATCCCGTAGCGTGCACCGTAGAGGTACCGCGCCACCTTGGCTGCGCCCTTGCCGTGCCGCCCTGCCAGGTTCGACCCGAACACAAAGATCGACGTCCGAGCATCAGGCGTCCAGCCGTCCTTGTGGAACGTCCAGGCCTGCCTGCACCTGGGTCGTGCCGGCGCCTCAGGAAGCCATCCGCTCATTGAGGCGCCGCGCACGCTTTACCGCCATCTCGACCGTGCCGAACGAGCCGCGAACCGTTGCCGCCTTACCTCGCTTCACCAGCACGCACCACGGCCGCGGGCTCGCCTCGTACGCCCACCTGCCACCGTCCGTTGACGGCTTGAACTCCACGAAAAACGCACCTTCCTTGACCTCCTCAGTCCCCCTGACTCGCTCGCAGCCTGGCGGGCACTCTGAACGGCTTCCGACGAGGAGCACAACTGCCTTCTGGGAGATCGGGGAGTAGGTTTGCATGTGCCAATACTACTAGCGCATCGTCCGTAGATCAAGAGTTTAGTCACACCTTAAATAAATGCCTCAGGTGTTGCCTCGCGCCTCCCTCGCGCGGTTTATATTCTGGTTGTGTCATCTGCTATCCAAGCTTGAACGCAACCCAGGAGCAACCTTGAAGAAGTACAACATCCTCGCCGCCGCCGCAGCACTCGCCTGCCTGATGTCCGTCCCGGCCCATGCCGAAGGCAACCTCACCCCTGCCTACGTCTCCGGCACTACGACCATCTACGGCTACCAGGACCCCGCCACGTGCCTCGTGTGGGCCCAGCCGACCGCGCTCAATCTCGCGCCGGCCCTGCGCTACCAGACCGCCCCTGGCAACCCCAGTGGCAGCACCTGATACACCGGCCGCGTCATCGGCGGCAAGACCGGCTGGCGCCTGCCCACCGAGCCCGAGTGGCGCTCCTTCTACAGCAGCCTGGTGTACATCCGCTCGCTTCCGGCAGCACAGCGTCCGGTCGGCTTCATCGAACCCACCCGGTCGCCCTACTGGACCTCGACGGCCGTGAGCGTCAACGTCGCCGCACTCGACACCCGCACCGGCTACACGCAGAGCTACGTGCTCAGCGGCGCCGCAGCACCTGGCTGGGGCGTCCTCGACGCCGCCTGCCCTGGCTACGACATCAACCCATTCAGCACGAAGTGACTTCGCCGGCTCCGGCCGGCTCGTGAGAGGCCCTGCAGACTTGCGCTGCCGGGCCTCTTTTCATTCACGCCAGCTCAGCAGCCACCCTGCTCCAGGACACACTGTGAGCTGCGCCGCAGCGTCTCACCACAGCGCCTGACCTGGATCTTCAGCCGGCGACCGTCTGCGTTTCGAGTCCGAGCATCTCGGCAGCCTTTTCCAGATCCGCGCCCGTCAGGCCTGTCTTCGATGTCGTGTGCACCAGGTTGCTGGAGCCTGTCGAAGGGAAACCCTGTTTCACGTCGTCGAACGCCACCCACTTCTTGATCCCGTTCGCCTTCACGTACTCCAGCACCTCATCCTCGCGGGGCGCACCCTCCAGCACCGGCGTGAATCCATGCATCCTGTCCCTCAGGTCATCCGCGAACATGGTCCGCAACTCTTCTTCCGGGTGCGTGTAGCGCCAGTCCGACGAGATCACCACCTTCACGCTCGGCCACTGCCGCAACCACTCCTCGAAGACCGGCAGCAACACAAGCGTTCCGCTCTGGAACGGGTGCAGCACGCCGTCGATGTCCAGCATGACGAATGCGGAGTCCTGGTCTTGTACCACCGCCTCTTCTTCGTCCGCCTCCCGCAGAACAGCCTCTTCCTCACGCTCCGCCCTGTCGCCGAAGAACAGCGGCTTTCCGAACGATGTCCATCCGACGTAGAAGGCAGCTGCAAACGAGGCCATCCCCACCCAGTCCATCCGCCATGCGATGGCAAACACCCCTGCTGTGGCGAAGCAAGCCATCAGGCCCACGCCCCACATCGGCTTGTTGCGCATCTCCCGCGCGAAGACGATCTTGTTGTGCCGGACCGCCTTCAGGTCATAGTCCGAGCCCTTGATGTACTCCTCACGCTTCTTCATCGCGTCAGACCTTCTCCGCCTTCATGCAACGCGTGGCCATGGCCAAGTGCAGCACATACCTCACGCCGTGGCTCAGCAGACCGTCACCCAGGCCCATGACCACTTCGTAGATCTCGGGAGTCAGGCTGATGCTGGTCTTCTTGACCTCCATCTCCGTGAGCCCTTCCGGCCTGTGTGCCCACGCCTCTTCGATCTGCTGGGGAGTCATCGCGATGAACTCTTCGCATGCCACCTCGATGCCCGAACTCAGCTCGCCGTGGCCGATCGCGCGGGCAAACTCCCCCACCCTGGGGTACAGGCTGATCGACTTCTTCCGCTTCTTCACGCTGTCGTCCAGCGCCGGCCTTCCTCGCGAGCGCTTGGCCTGCATCACCTCTGCCATCTTGACCTCCATCAACCCTTCACCCGCTCCCTGCCCCATCACCACCGCGCCGCCCGAGTCTCCTGTCCCAGGTATGCCTCGCCCTACACCGCCGCCTGGCATTTTCTGGAACACTAAACTCGCACCGTCGTTTACACAGAACGAACAGGCATATGGTATTCCAATGATTGAGGTACTCATCCGCAAACGAACTCGTTGGCCGCAGCAACCGCTGCCTTTGCATCACGCAACGCCTGCGGCATCGCGCCCCTGATCGCTTCGTCAGTGCATGCGATCTCACCGTTCACCACCATCCCTTCAACCAGTTGGGATGCAATGGCCACCACCCGGGCCCGGTCCTGCGGTTCGAATCCTGCCAAACTGACTTTCTGAACTGCTTCCATCTGCTCTTCCTTGGTCGTGCCTTGACTATCCCCGTTCAGACGCCACGCTCATCCTGTTCAGGCAGCGACACCCTGACCTGCGTTTTTTCTCGCTCGGCCGTACCCGGCTTTCCCACGCTTGGGCTTCCGCTCACGACTGGCTTCGCCCCCACAACGAACCTTGCCCGCATTCCCTCGAACAGGGTTCTCGAAACCGTATCCCACCAGCCTGCTGCCGGTCCGCTCTTGTCGGTCGTCATCACACCTCCGGGGCCAGCTCCATCGCCAGCACCACCTGCCCCGTTGCAACCGAGACCATCGTTCGTCCTTCAGCCACCTGAACGAACGACATCGACTCGCCCTGCCCTCCTGGCAGCTTGAACCTGGGCAGCGCCTCGACATCCATCCAAATGTCCCCAGTGCTCCCTTCGAAGACCCTGGCTATGCGCTTCAGCGGCAGCCAGTTCCCTGTCGTCAGCAGCAAGCCGAACATCCACTCGTCGTTCATCATGCGAGGCACGAACCACGCGGGCAGCACCTGGCTCGCCTGCTTCACCAGCTCTTCCAGCCCCTCGATCTTCTCCACCGAATCTGCGCGGGTCCGCACCACCCGTTCTTTTCTCATGCCACTCCTTGGTTCAAGATTTCTCCTGCCGCACTCGGTGCCTGCGCTTCGGCCTCATCAGCTAGCCGCGTTGCTTTAAGCGCCATTACCGGAGCTGTTCGCGCTACCTGCGCAATTCCACTGAGCACCTGGCCTGCAGGCACCGCGTGCCTCACCGCGGACTCCACGTGCCGCATCGTGTCGTCGAAGTAGATGTGCGCCTTGAACGCCCTGAGGATCGACCCCTTTTCCGCACCGTCCGCCCACACAGCCTCGTCGACGTGGACACCCCAGCCCATCAGCGTGTTCATCGCACGCTCGTGAGCGCTCAGGCCCCGTGCCGTCACCAGCGCCAGCCTGATCAGCCCCGACCGATCGCCCAGCGAGGCCCTGATGCGAGCCAGCTTCTCGATCACCGGCCGGAACGGACCGTCTTCCAGCGGCACGTGCGCGTTGCGAACCTCGTGCTCACGAAACGATTCCAGACCGAACTCCATGAACACCGCGTCGCCGCTCGACCCGAGGATCGTCGAGTCGCCATCGAATGCCACCCGCAGCTCTGGCTGCCCGTCGTCTGTCACTTCCATGGGCACCACCGTGGCAGCAGCGATGCCGTACGACGCGGCGCTCTGCACATCCACGGCGTTCGCGGACAGGAACAGGTCCGTCCCCATCGCCTCGGCGTACCGAAAGCGCTCACTCCCGGACGTGAACACTGCCTTCTGGACGTCCAGGCCCATCTCGTTGATCGACCTCATGATCCGCGTTCCGGCCGCCGGCGAGTTCCTCGACAACACGATCACCGTCACCCTGTCCTTGCGACCGGGCGAGTTCATGGCCAGCAGCCGCCTCACGATCGGGAATGCCACTCCTGGCTTGAGCAGCTTCCTCGCGTTGGTCAACATGTGATCGTCGAAGGCCTCCTGGCCGCCCTTGCTGAAGATCTCGTTCTCGTTCTCCAGGTGGAACAGCGCTCGGCTTGATACGGCGACCACCATCATCGACGCCTCGCTCGAACTCCCTGGCAACCCTTCGAACTTCTCCCCAGCAGACATCCCTCACCTCTCAGCATCGGCAATCACGAATCCTAGTCGGGACTCGAATCTATACAGTGTATCCCCAATGTCGATTTATTTTCGTACCAAACTAGATGCGCCCGACCAAGCATTCCTGAAAATCCTCTAGTCAACTCACTCCCGGCCTCCCCTGCTCCGAGCAAACGATCAACCACGCCACCACACTGAACCCCTATCTCGTGCGTTTCACTGTCACGCAACCCTGTAAACCGCCTCTGCCCGATCTTCGCCGTGTCCCTGCTGAACCTGCGCTTGGACCCCCTGTCGTCGACCTGATTGCGTAGAAACGTACTCATCGCCCAGAGAAACTAGCCAAGCAATACCCACCGCGCATGTACTGTACGGATTACCAGTGGTTTATCTGGTGCTCCGATATGTGTATATTCCGCCCATGGTCGAGTTCTATTCACCCTCCCCGAAGCGTCACCACAGGCACGTCACCGCGCCAGGTGCCCTCATGGGCGTGATGAACACCACCCATGCGAACGAACGCGTCGATGAGCGGTGCGGCATGACGAAGGACGAACTGCAGACGGTGCTCACCGAGCCGAACCGTGCCGTTTTCCTGAGCACCAACTCGAAGGAAGAGCGCTCCTACTACCTCTTCTTCGATCCCCGCATGCTGAAGTGCTTCGTGGCCGTTGTTGCCATCGGCGGCACCCGACCTATCGTGATCACCGTCCTGGAAAAGGAGATGCACGAGACCGACCGCGGCATGATCTCCGCCGAGGATATTCGCGCCACTGCCTGCTCCGCCCTTGGTACCGAGCACTTCGACGCCTGGGCAGCTACCTTCAACTGGGCTGCCCAGCGCTTCAGCCGGACCCATCTCACCGTGCGCGCGACCTACGCGACCGCCGACGGCACCAGCGCCCAGATCGATGTTCCGGTCAGCCATCCCGTGCCCGCCGACGTCCTCGCCGGCTCCCATCTCCATGAGCTGGCCACGGACGCCAACTTCCTGAACCGTCTCAACGTCGACCTCTGCTCCGCACTCGGCGAGGCTGCCCCAGACGCCATTGCTGGCCTGACCAGGCTCCAGGTGATGTACGGTCCCCACGTCACGCTCGTCGACCTCCTTGAAGTCGGTGGTGACCAGATCCGCGTCCACTTTCAGAGCCGCCGCGTCCTGCGCAACTCCGTCAAGCTGTTCGTCAGGTTCTTCCACGACCAGACGCCTCAGGAGAAGCAGAAGACACGCCCGTTCATCCCGGCGACGCACCTCTTCGAGAGCCTGCTCCCCGAACTCGGCCGCTCCGACGAGTTCCTGCTGTCCGTCAAGGACGTCATCTCCAAGATGGTCCCTGACTATGCCCTCCTGGATGCCCTGAACTCCATCGAAGAGCTGCAGATCACCGTCGACGGCGGCCCTACCATCGACCTGGTCACCGCCGACGACAAGACGGCCATCGACCGCCTGATGGAAATCGCCTGATCCAGCCAGGCGGCAACCGGATGTCTCCGGTATTGCCGAGACAAGCTCCGGTATTGCCCGCGGGCTGGGTGCTGAATCGTGCATTTCCTGCACGATCCTCTGCTGCACGTAGCAGGCAACGACACCGTCTCTTGGTTGTGATGCTCGAACGTGCAGAACTTGCACGCTGAGGCGGTCCATATCGGAGAGAAAAAGAAAAAGCCACGGACCTGGATGGTCTCGTGGCTTGGGGGTTGGTGGATCAGAGAAAGCCGCGTATGCGACTCTCCATCGACTACTCGACGATCCAGACGTTGGTCCCGTCCTCGTCCAGCACCTCCTGACGCATCTTCACGCCCTGTTCCAGTCTCAGCACCAACGAGTCTGCTCTCTTGAAGATCGAGAACAGGACATCATCGCTGCCGACGTGGACGTGCGCGACCTGCGTCGAACCTTCCGACACCTGCAGGTGGCTGACCTCCATGCAAATGCTCAGAAGGTCCTCGGTGTCGCCGCTCTCCGGGCTGGTTGTGACCCACAGCTGACCTGACACCTTCCGTCTGTCGTTCACTTCCAGCTCGTACTCACCTTCGGGCGACCCGAACTCCTTGTCGCCGGTGTACCGCTCCGATCTCCAGTGGTTCACCTTCACTGTCGACAGCTCCGGAGGAACCTCCTTCGTGGAATCGTCGCCGACCTTCGTCAGTTCCGCCGGCGAACCTTCCGCAGCTGACACATCCACACCGAGATCAGACTGAGCCTGGCCGCCGAAGAGCTTGACCATGCCAGCGTCTTTGCCCTCCATCAAGCGCCCGACAGCAGCTGCGACCTCGTCCGAAGCGATGGTCGACAGTTCAGCCAGCTCGACGCTCGCAAGGGTCAGGTCACCTTTCATCACGCTCAGCGATGGGCGGCCGTCGCACATCAGTGCTTCGACCACATACCCTTCAGACCGACCGATCGAGTCCAGGACGTGCTGCACACCTTCCTGGAACGTCCTGGCCACAACCTTCTCTTCCACATCACGGTACTCCGCGTTCCAGATCTGAACCAGGTACGACGGGGCTCTCTGCTTCAAAACAGCGTTCATCAACTTCTCCTCAACGCACAGGACAACGTCACTCGGTGAGCAACTCGAATTGGCTATGCCTCAAGCCATTGCCTGCACGCCCCAGTAACCTACTTCTCCACAGGTTCGTTCTCACCGCACGACCATGTGGACAACAGACCGTCTCGCGCCACACTTCACTTCAGCCTGCGGCAGCCGGCTTGGGGGCATTTCGTGACGGTTTCGATTCGAGCCTGAACCGTCGACCCGGCTGTCCCCTCGGGCCGCAGGCCTGAGGGAGTCGGCTCGTACGAGCCGGCCGTCATCTTCGACCCACCACCTGGATTCGGCCTTTGCGAATCCAATGAAAAAAGCCTCCTGAACAGAATGTTCGAAGAGGCTTGAGGTGGGTCGGTCAGAACGCAGGAGGCTTCGGGTGAAGCGCTCCTGCATTATCTGTGGCACCTGGCGTGCAGACGGTGAAGTCAGCCAGGTGCATTCGTTTCGAGCGTCTACCGGAAGTATTCGACCCGAGGAGTCACTCGCGCGTACGCATAGCCTTCGTCATACGCTGCCTGGGCAAGCTCCTTGTTCGGACCTTGTTCGAGACCCTTGGCACGGCGAAACCAGCGGTTCTCGAAGTCGTACCGGCTGGTGTCTCGCTGATTCATCGCCGTGGCAGCTCGCTTGCCCGATTCGACGTACACCTCGACGGTGTTCATCATGATCGGCGCCGGCGTTGCGTCAGGCGATGTCTCCTTCACTGCACTGTTGGATGCTGATGTGTTCATCACAGTCATCCGATCTGCAGTTGACCGTCGGGGCGAGTCAACATGCCCTTCGTGCACGGTCGGCTGTGCTTGCCATCCGACCAGGTGACCGGCAGCCGAACACCTGTGCAGCCTTCCATTGAGCAGCGGTAGCCGCCTGAGGTCACTACGCCAGATGACTTGCCGTCGGAGCTGAACACGCGACGCTCGGGAGCGTTTGCCTTCTTCGAATCAGCCATGTTGCACCTCTTCGGTTGAAGCGGCCGGCTTGAAGATCGACGACTGGCCATCGATCAAGCTGTCTGCGTCGCAGAACAGTGCTCGCGAACCGTCACCGCGTGCGATGCAGTCGAACAGCGCATCCACCAGGCTCGACTTCGACATCAGCTGCATGAACTCCTGGGCTCGCTCGGGGCTCAGGTCTCCAGCATGCTTGGCCGCGACAATGTGACGGATCACGGTCGCCTCGTCCAGGTGCTTGATCCGGTGTTCCAGATCCACGTCCCAGACCAGATCTCCGGTGTAGACCAGCAGCAGAGGGTCACCGCTTCTATCGCCGATTTCCGTGTAGACGGCCAGCAGCGTCTTGTCCTTGCCCAGACGCATGACCTCGACGTGCTCGACTTCGATTTGCTCGAACTCGTACGAGATCTGCACCTGCTTGATCGCGTCGCTGAGAGAGCTGGCAAAGGCAGGGACCGAGATGTCCGCTTCGTCTTCACCAGGGCCGATGGTCATGAAAGACGCACCGGTGTGCAGGTAAGTGATTGACATTTGAAATTCCTCTTCATGCACTGTCGTCCGAATGGAACGAGCATCAATGCATGGAGTAGATTCCTTGCAGGGCTTGAGAAACCCTCAGCCCCGCCCAGCCGGCCGCGCCTTGTTGCCTACATGGCGTTCAGACCTGCCGCTACGGCCATGCTGCCCTGGCGTCCTCCGGACGGCTAGAACGGCAGCTCGTTCGGCCCCACCGGATCGATGCCGTTTGCCACGCACAGCGCCCTCAGCCTGGAGATCTCCACGTCCTTCTGAAGGATCTCCCGGTGCCATTCCAGCCGGTAGTCCTTCAACGCGTTCCCACTCGCGAAGATGCTCACCCACATCTCTGCTCGCTCCTGATACCCCTGGCGCACACGCACGTCGACGATCTCGTCCGCCGCGTGCCTGAGGTCGTAGGCGCAGCGCCTGGCCGACCGGAGCAGCACGTCGTGCAACTCACCGATGTGCGCGTCCGCCGTACCCCCCAACCACCGCCTGATGCTCGCCAGCATGCCAGCCGCCTCAGACGCCGACCTGACCGAACGACTGGAACCCCGGTGCCATCCTGAACCCCAGTGCCCCGCCGAGAACGTATTCGCCCATCTGCTCCGTCAGCACATACCTTCGACCCGTCTCCTCGCAAGCTTGACCAGTGGTCAGCCAGCCACTGCAGGGGTCGGCAACCAGGTCATCCTTCTCCGTCAGGAACTCGATCACCAGCTTGGCCAGCTTGAGCGGCATCGTCGCCCCGTGTACCGGCAGGCCAGCCGCTCGTGCCAGAGCAACCAGGTCGCGCTTGTGCGGGCAGTTGTGCGCCATCGTCAGAACGTTCTTCGGGATGCTGCCGGCCGTCTCCCGTCCATACGAGCCGTGCTTCACCCGGTGCGCACCGTCACCGTAACTGGACTCGCGCCGCTCGCCGCCGGCCGCCATCAACCTCAGCTGCATCTCGCTGTGCGGCTGCAGGACACGACGGTTGTCCGATCTCACATGCATCGGGTCGTTCGTCAGCCACAGGATGTTCTCGTACCCTGCGTTCAGTTGCTGCCTGCCCTTCGACGCCCACGCGATGGGGCCAGGCGGGCGGTTAGGCACCGACCAGATCAAGGTGTCCATCTTCGACAGCGCGAACCTGTCCTGCAGCGCCAGCATCAGCCGCTCGTTGTACGTCGAGCGGGCCGGCGACCCTGGCATGAACACATCACAACCAAGATTGAGTGCCAACGAGCCACCCTGCACGAGCTGGGCGATCAGCGGCTCCAGCAGCGTGCACGCCCAGTCGACGTATTCCTGTTCCTTCGGGCCGCCGTAGTCCCGCGCCTTGGCCAGCGGATAGGGCAGCGAAGAGAACACCAGCGAGATCTGCTCGTCCAGCCGCGGGAACACCGAACCCGCCTTCGCCCAGAGCGCGATCCCGAGCGTCGTCGAGAACCCCAGCAGGACCTTCCCGTCCGCCGCCGGCGTCAGCTTGCGCTCGCCCTTGGGCGTCAGGCGCCACACGCCGCGGGACTCGCGCTCCAACAGGCCCAGCGCCCTGAGGGTCTGCTGTTGCCACCGCACCTCCCGCTTCAGCGTGTTGTGCGGCGCCTTCGCTTCGCCGATCGGCTTGCGTTCGGACCAGGCCGCCGACGGGATGCCGCACCGCTGGCCGATGTCCTTGTAGAGCGAGTTGTTGCTCAGCGTCTTCGCCGCCGCGTAGGCCTGCAGGACGTCCTCGAAGAGATCGATCTGCTCCATGCTCTTCCTGTGCACCTGTTCCAGTTGAGATTCCATCTCACTTGCTCCAGATGACAGCGTCTGCATCCAGGTGCTCACGGCAGATGTAGTTCGCGTTCCCGTCCAGCGGCGTGTGCCCTGGACCCGCCAGAAACGCCTGCCCCTTGCCGTAGCGGTCGTCGCAGCCCTGAGCGATGCAGTGGTAGCAACCCACGTCCTGTTCGCCTTCCGCCAGCTCGTAGACCGTGTTCTCCTTGCCCATCACGTAGTCCAGGAGCGGCCCGAGATGCAGCCTCCTCGCCGTGGCCCTGGAAGTCGCTTCGTCGATCTGTGCCTGATTGGTTTCCACGCGTATCACTTAGTATTCAACGGAGTAATTCTATTATGGTCCTACCGAAACAGGCAAAGAAAAAACCACGAGCTTCCGGAGGAAGAAATCGTGGTTTAGGGGGAGTCGAACGAGCAGCGACGGGACTGCGGTCGTTCCGTCAGTACGCCAGGTGGGCACCTCGGGGGATCATGTAGACGAACAGCTTGTAGGCGTCGTCGCGACACAGGCGCCCGGACTTCGTGAGTGCATTCGAGACCTTGATGACCATGGGCCACTTGACCTTGAAAAGCATCCACACGTTGTTCGGGTGCGGGCCGTTTCGGATGATCAAGCTGGCTTCGCGTCCACCGTACGAACCGAAGTGACCCAGCTTGCTCGATCGGCCTGGGTCCACGGAGAGGCAGAGCACTCTGTTTTCCCAGGTCTCGTCTTCGACAACGATGCTGTTCGCTTCGCCGTTGTAGACCATCTTGCCGTCTCGCAAAGCCATCTCCAACAAGCGTTCCAGGCTTTGCTCGTACGCAGGATCTGACCTGGTGTAGCCGATGTGAACTTCGAACCGGGCAGCGAGCTGCTCGATCCTGTGGTTCAGCTCGGTCCACGGGTCTCTGACTTCCAGTGTTGCCGTGCTCATGACTTGAACCTCGCTGCAGACGGTGCGTCTCCGGCCTTCATGGGTGCGTTGGCACTGCTGAAGTAGCGCAGGACACCGCGGCAGAAGGCTCTGTTGCCCATGATGGTCACGTGCTCGGCGTACTGGACTGCAAAGCCTTCCTCGTCCACGAAGAGATGTTCTCGCTTCGGGTTGAAAGCCAGCTGCAGACCATCGAACGTGAGCGTCTCGTCGGTCAGTTGGTACGAGCCGTCCACAGATGCCATCGGGTGCTTTGCGACCGTACCGGCAGCGATTCCTTGTCTGCCAACCTGGTGCACGTTGAAGTAGGCATCACGCAGCACGACGACAGGCTGGTAGGACACGACTTCGCCGCGGTAGAACCCTTTGCCCCTGGTGTGCCCGTCGACGCTTGTGGCGCGGTGACAGGTGTGCACCATGACTCCGGTGTTCTTCAGCACGTTGAGGTTCAGTCGAACGCCGATCGCTTGTCCGACCTGCAAAGACTCGTTCTTCGCCAGGATGCGTCGTGCAACCGAATCCGTACCGAGCGCACGCATGATGACTTCAATCGACTCGGGCTGCAGGCTGCGTCGCTTGAACAGCGGGCTTGCTGCGGCGATGACTTCGAGGGAACGCGGCGCCGGTGAGTGCGTCGCAGGAGCAGTCGGTTCGCCGAAGAGGTCACCGCTGAACATGTCCTGCGATGCGTGGTCCTTCGTCGCTGTCCAAAGGTCTTCCGAAGAGGCACTCATGACCGGTCTCCTCGGGTAGGGAATAATGACGTTCTCATCAACATCTCCAGTGCCAGTTGTCCGTGAGACAACTGATTCGGGACTCAGCGGGATAGCTGTTTGTCCTTGCACTGGGTCATGTCAACGCCAGGCCAAGAAGCCTGCCTCCTTCAGAGCATCCTGCTTTCCAGCCGTGCCAGGCGACGGATCGCAACCACCACGAGCGTTTGGCTCTCGGGCGACAGCTTCTTCGCAAGCACCATCGCCTGCTCGATTGCCGGAGCGGGAGCGAATCCTGCACCCGTCCCAGTCCCCTTGAGTTCTTCCAGCTTCTTCGCCACCCGCAAGTCCGACGGCGAGCGCCTCAGCGCCTGCTCAAGCACATCGATGGCTTGTGTCGTTCGCCCGTACGCCGCGTAGACCTCAGCCTCGGCGATGGGATCGATCACTGTTTCGTCCCCCACGGCACTCTTCCCCCGCCCTCTGTCACGGCGCCACCAACCCCAAAGACCTGACGCGGTCACGTCCATCACCCACCCCTTGTTTGTTGGCACCACGCCTGACCGTCCTGCGCCCTCGACACCGCCAGCATGCTGTCGAGACGAACGTCGCTTCCGCAAGCGTCTCGATCCGACCTCACCCTGGTCCAGAGCACCGCCAGACGCCCAGGTGCGATCTCGTTCAACGAATTCATGAACGCGCACTCCGGCGCATTAGCGCACCCCTTGCCGTGCACGATCCTGCGGACCATTTCCTGGCGCTCCAGCTCCTCGATCCCGACGAACCCGGCTTCAATCACAGCGCTCGTCACCCGCCAGTCGGCCCGCGTGATCGCCACCGACGCCATGTCCTCGATTGCCGGGCGCCCGAGCTGCCTCAGCAGGCCGACCAGCGAATCCACCGCGGAGTGATCTCCACCTTGCGTCGCAGCAAAGGCAGCCCAGCGGTCATACAGCGACTCCATGTTCGAGACATCCAGGCCCCATGCCCACGAAGGAAGCTTCGCCGCCGGCACCTCCGCGGGCTGTTCAACCGCACTTTCCTGGTTGTGGACCTCGCTCCCCCTTGCGGATGCCTCCACATCCGATCCCAACGCCAGCAAGGACCACCGCTGCGTCGCGTGCTCTGACGCTTGCAACTCAGTTCGGCCGCCGGCGTCCTTGCTCTCACTCGCTCCGTTCGGCAGCACGAGCGCCACCAGGAAGCACCCCAGCACCAGGCCCATTGAAACGCCTATCAGCTTCATGGCGCGACCCCCAGTCGTTCCCGGAGCCTCACACAGCGGTCGCCTCGCAGCCCCACCGGCTCGACTCCCAGGTCCTTGCACTGCGCAACCGCCTTGTCGCAGATCTCCCGCTGGCGTGCCAGCTCGGACTTCGATGTGCTCTTCAGCCCCTCCAGGCCTTCGAGCGTGGCCAGCTGGCACTCGGTCAGCCATGCCAGCACCGTCGCCAGTTGCCTTGCTGCCGCCTCCGGCACACGATCCCTGAAGAGGGACTCCTTCACTTCAATTCCCACCGTCTGTTCCTCGCTTCCCTGCCTACCGCCCGCCATTTTTCGGCGTTTGAATAATGGTAGCACCATTATATTTATAAACCAACACTCCTTTCGTGGATGCGATCACTCCACGTTGCACTCCCCCTCGCCCGGACTGCAGTCGCAAAAAAGCCCGCTCATGGCGGGCTTCCTTGTCGCCGAGGGCGATGCTGCTATTGGGCAGCCGACCCAGCTGTCGCCAAGCTGATCGCCAGCGGCGCCTGCTTGACTTCGCTCTTCACGGGGCCCTTCACCGTCTTCAGCAGCCACGCGCTCACGCTCACCACCAGCGTCACCGCTATCACTGCGAACGGCACGCCTTGCGTCGCGCCCAGTAGCGCTGCGCAGAACACCGCGCTGAGCATTCCCATCACCGCCATTGGCACCCAGCCGCGCGTGAGACACGCCCACGACAAGTGCATGCATCCGATGCCCATCGCACCGACCACCAGTTCACACATCATCTCGACCTCCTATCTGGACAAAACCACGACGCCCTGAGCCTGCGCGCGGGCACGATGCCACTTCCCTCGAAGCGGCATGGCTATTCTCGCGGGTGCTTGAACTACCCTTCCAGGGTAGCGGGAATAAAAAAGCTCCGGGTCGACGAATCGATCTGGAGCTTGGGGGGTCAGGCAGCGCGCATGCCTCGCTGTTCAACGTGGCAGCAATCCAGTCTTGCAGCGCCACACTCGATCAGCTGGTCGGCAAGCTCTCGCTGGCCAACAGTCGGGTAGGCGATCCACGTCGCAACTGCGCGTCCCGTGGCCTGTTCGAGCAGCAGCGTGGCACTGCCTTTTGTCGCGTAGTACACAGTGCTGCCGACCGTTGTCGGGCAGCCTTCTATCTCGACGCCCTGAGCCTGGATTCGAGCCTTCCAGTCTTCTGCAGCGTCTTCCTCGGACATCATCGACAGTCGAAGCATGGTCATGCTCCTTTCGGTTTCTTCAGGGAGACGAAGCCTTCGAACTCATGCGCTTCTTTGTCGCATTCATCCTTCTCGACAGGCAGGTACTCGTGTGGCTTGCCTTGCAAACTTGCCTTTCCCGCCGAGTGAACACCGTCTCGCATCCAGTTGGTGACTGGACCGAAGATCGTCGATCCACCAGCAACAGCTCCCGGTGAGGTGCTTTCGCTGTTCATCTCAGCTCCCCAGCTTAGCGATCAGGCGAATCGTCTGCTTTGAGCTTTCGAGCCCTACAGACTGCGCCCCCTCTGTCCACTTCCCCTCGCTCGAAGCCTTGAACAGCGCACCTTCTTCCGGCAGCACGTACCCGTCGCAAACCATCGCGTCGAGTGCACTTTCAGCGGAGTCCCTCCGCAAGCGAAATCGATACAGACGGCAAACTGAAGATCTGCCATGGCGCCATGTTCATGAAGATGTCCTTTCAAGATTCGAGCCCTCTAGTCTTCGCTACGTCAGTGCCTGGCGCAAGCCATCAAACCTTGTAGTTCTTCGACCGGACCGCACCGATAGGACATTCAATGCTGCTTGATCGGTACTATGAAATCAGCGATTCGTCTGACGTCGAAACACTGCGCAGCCGACTTTCAAACTTTTCCGGCGAGATGGAATTCGACTATGTATCGGTCACGATGGTCATCGATTCCGTCATGCCGAACGGCCGGCCCAGCTTCTCCACCCTGAGCAACGCACCTGACGCGTACGACAGCGTCTACCAGGACCAGGCCAGTTCACTCCGCGACCCTGTGTTGAAGCGCCTCAAGGTGCTTTCCGTCCCCTTCACGTACTCGCAGAAGACGTACGCCGCAGAAGGAGCCGGCGACCTGTGGGAGGAGCAGGCGCCATACGGGTTCAAGAGCGGCATCGCGGTCGCCCTTCACCTACCGAACAGCAGGCACTTTCTCTTGGGCGTCGACCGTGACGCAGACCTTCCCACGGACGTCGCCCGCCTCACTCGGTTGATGGCCGACCTGCAGCTGCTTGCCGTCCATGCACAGGCTGCCAGCGAAAGGCTCCTCTCCCCTGCAGTTGGAACATCTGCGCCCCCTCAGCTGAACGAACGCGAGATTGAGATCCTGAAGTGGACGATGGAAGGCAAGTCCGCCTGGACGGTCGGCCAGCTGCTCTCGATCAGCCACCACACGGTCAACTTCCACCTGCGCAGTGTGTTCAAGAAGCTGGGCGCCAGTTCAAAGCACCAGGCCGTTCTCAAGGCCATTTCGTTCGGCCTTCTGAAGTAGGCATTCTCGCCACTCCCCATCGTGTCCCTACAAGCCTTTGTAGCTATGCACTAGAGCGCAGATTCGAGACACTTGTCTCATCGAATCCGAAATCGCCAAGGGGAATCAAATGCTCGAACGACTCATTGACTACATTCTCTGCATTCCGCGTGGCGGCGGCTGGGCGTAAGTCGAAACCGTCAGATCCGGATCTTTGACGCAGATCCGCACTGCACTCCAGCTTCCGTCAGAACCAGTTCGTCCCGCTGAAACGACGGCTCTCCGTCTATTCCGTTGGCCCGGTACATCCCCGTGCCACGCGCCGTCTTCAGATGCCAGGCGCCTTTTGCCTCTTCCTTGAAGAACGAGCCTGGCGACACCTCGTCGAATCGCACTCGAACCAGCGCGACCTCTTCTGTTCGCGCTGTTCTGTTTGGGCCGGCTTGCTCCATCAGCTTGCACCTTCCTTGACCCGCGGCAACGTGTCTTCGAAGCTGCGGTGCTGCTCGCCGCGCAGCCGCAGTGCGCCGATGTTCTCGCACGTCATCATCTCGATCCGCAGCCTGAGGCTGTTCCCGTGCCCGAGTTGGTTGCTGACCCATCCGACGCAGTGAGCGTCATCCGTCTCGTGGCATGCGAACACATGCTGCTCCTTGGCTTTCAGTCCTGACAGGTCGCCTGGTTTGGCGATCGTCCCTGCCAGTGCCTTGTGCTTCTCCAGGCTGTAGCCGTTCGGGATCTTCAACGGGTCGCTTCCCTTGATCCACGGGCAGTGAGCGCACTGGGACGTCCGCTTCAGCTTCCATCCCTCAGTCTTTCCCACCTTCAACCCTCCTTCTTCCCCGCCACACCGCCTGGCGCCGCAGTGGCACCGCGCGCGCTACCACGGGCCAGCTGGCTGATCACCTTGAACGTCTCCTGCACTTCTGGCATGCAGTGAGCAGCCCTGATCCTGTCGTTGTCGTGGTCGCACGGATGTACCGCCGCATTGTCCAGATGTACCCTCATCAGCGAGGTGGCCGCCTGCACGATCGCATCGTACTTAACCCTCTGCTCTGCGATTACCACTACGATCAGGCGCTCCAGCGACTCCACCGACACCATGCCCGCCAGTTGTCCATCGATCCCACTCTTCAGCGACACGCCTGCTTCGAGTGCCATCCGTACTGCCTGGGACTTCATGCTTTGATCACCAGCCCACCGGCCACTCGTCGCACCCTGGACAGCACCTTCTCCACGAACCCGTCGATGTTCTCGAAGGAAACCCGCAGGCCATCGAACAGTCCCTCGGCCTCTTGCATCACCGCCTGCGTCACCAGCGAGCTGTCGTCCTCGTACGCGTCGAGGTAGTCCTGCGCACGGCCAGCCAACGATTCCTCGACCAGCACCCGCGCAACCTCGTCGCTGTGGTCCTCGTCGAGCATGAACGACAACTCGAACTCGCGCATCTCTTGGCACGTCAGGGTGCGGCTGCTGACCAGCACACCGTGCCTTGCGTACTCGTGATGTGGGCAGCCCTCGGTTGGCCTGGCATCCACCCTGTACTGCAGCCCCTGCGGTAGCGACGCGAAGCAGGCCGGCCGGTTCACCAACGCGTACCGCGCAGACGCAACCGAAGCCGCCAGCAGCGCTGCCTCCATCGCCTGCTTCGATCCTTCACTGGCCATCGCGCTTCTCCTCGGCCTTGATCAGGTTGAACACCTTCGAGTCGGGCACCTTGTACTTCGACTGCAGTTCCGCCAAGTCGTCGGACACCTCCACGACGCCAGCCTTCCCGCACCACTGCTTTTTGCTCCAGACGCCGTACCTGGGCAGCAGCATCGAAGTTCCGTCGTCCGACTTCAGTTCTGTACTCGACCCCATATCACTGATCCAGCACTCTTCCAAAACTATCTCCTGCGTAGATGCTTACCAATAGAGGAAATTATAAATAATGCATGATCCGTCGTCAAGGTTTAGTCATACCTAAAAAGCCGTCTGCGTTTTGACATGCTTGTTCGCTGGCAGAGTAGAACGCTATCCAAAGTCAACACTGTTATCACGTGCTCTGTAATACTCTACTCATCGATCAACTCCAACTTGCTGCCATGAAGCCCACCCACCGCGCTGCACTTGTCTGTGCCCTGTCTCTGTTGGCACTGAACTCAGCACATGCCAACGACACCTTCACTGTCGGCGGCGTCTTCGGTCTCGCCTACACCTCCGGTGGCGACACGGTCGACTCCCTTCGGTACACGAACGGCACAACCCAGAACATCAACGCTGGCGGGCAGTACAACTTCAAGCTTGGAGCCGAAGCACGTCTCAAGAACTACCCGCTCCAAATTCAAGCCACTGCCAACTACCACTACAACTCAGATTCCGCCTCCAACTCGGAGGACGATTTCACACGCATCCCCATCGAGTTGGTTGGCTACTACAACCTCAACAACAAGTGGCGATTGGGCCTCGGATTGCGCTACGTCACCGCGACCCGGTACAGCACGAAGTTCGAGAACGACCCAAAGTTCACATTCAAGTTCGAACCGTCCTTCGGCTACCTCGTCGAAGGTGAATACTTCTTCACCAAGCTCATGAGCGTCTCTGCCCGCATCGTTCAGCAGGACGTGCCTTGGAAGTATCAGGGCCTGTCCGGCAAGCTCTCCGGCAACCACATCGGGATGGGCTTCAACATCTACTGGTAGTGAGGGTTCATCTCAGCGCACCCTGAATGCTCAAGCGCGCTGAAACGGGTGCGCGGCGCCTCGATGCCGTTGTCCTCCCATGCATCTTCTGGTCACGCTGAAACGGGTACGCACAGCACGCGTCAACGTCCAGCGAACCATCACCTCGTCTGCTGCACCTGACGGAAAAATGCCGGGTGAGCACTGCTGCACCACCCGGCATTCATCTGACCCTCAAACGTGCCTCCTACGGCCCGTCCCTGCGCATCAAGATCAGCGGCATCGACCCATGTTCATGTTCACCATGCTCAGGTCTTCCGTTCCGATGTAGCCGTTCCCCGACACATCCAGATCCGGGTCGAACAGCGCCGACATGCTCATCGAGCCCTGGGCGGCCTGCACGAGCGCCAGGTCCGCAGCGGTCACGCAGCCGTCACGATTCACGTCTCCCGCGATGAGCTGTACCGTCCCCATCAGCAGGCGCAGCGACAGCAGCGCCGAGTCGTTGGCGTCGACCACGCCGTCGCCGTTCACGTCGTACTGGATCTGGACCGGAAACTGCCCGATGGCCGTGCTCAACATGGCCACATCGCTGCCGTTCACGAAACCGTCGCCCGTCACGTCGAACACGAAGTCAGGACGCTTGTAGACCAGCGACACGAAGCGTACCCACTCGCTCCAATCGTTCACGGCCGCCACGCCATCACCGTTCAGGTCGTACCGGATCGAGGGCGCGCTCCCGACGCTCAGCCCTTGGAGCGAGACAGCGATCTTGCGGCCGTCTGCTGCGGTCAGCACCGGCTGCGAGGAACCTGACGTGCCGTCCACGTCGAACAGCGACTTCGGGCTCACTGTGGCTGTGAGTTGGACCACGATCCGCCATTCCGCCGAGTTCAGAAACCCGTCACCGTTCAGATCCAGCGCCGGATCGTAGGACCGCGCGTCGATCATCTGCGCGTAGCGGTCCAGGTCCCTGCCGTTGACTGCGCCGTTGCCATCTGCATCGAGCAGCAGCGCCGGCGACGCACGCTGCGTGTACGCGACGAAGATGTTCCAGTCCTTCAGGTCGACCTTGCCGTCAGCGTTGAAGTCGTAGCGCATCGAGTAGTTGCCGAACCGAACCGCCCGCTGCTCGTCGCCTGGGCGATGGCCATCTTGTCTGCCGCGTTCACCCCTGTCGGCTGGCCCCATTGGATCGAGACGTCGAACAGGCCTTCCGGGTACGCGCCGACGCTGCTCACGTAGCGCACGAACTCCCGCCAGTCGGCCAGGCTGAACATGCCGTCGCCGTTCACGTCCTCGGCAGCACCAGGCATCGCCGGCATCGATCCGGTCGCGCCCGTGTTGCCGACCATCATGATCAGCTGCGCCGCATCTCGCCCATCGACCTTCCCGTCGTTGTTCAAGTCGAACTTGTTGGTCGGGGAGGCGCTCACGCTCCCGCAGCACCTGCCGCGAACAGCGCAGCACACATCATCGTTTTCATCTTCATGCTCTTGCACCCTCAAGGTTGGTTGGGAAATCCACAGTGGATTTCGCTTTCGCGATCGCACCAACCCTGCATGCAACCGCAATCTATAGCGTCGCATTTCCTCTCATCAAACGCAATTCCTACTTGCAGACTGAGCGACACAAGGAGGAGTTATTTTCGTGGTTTCGCAAAGGCACAGCCTTCTCATCCTCACAACTGCGCCATGCTTCTCTCGTGCCCACTGAACGCACGATCACTGGCAGCGCGCTCCATCCGTCTCGGGCACCCAGGCCGACCCGCCGCAACGCGTACGCAGCGCTTCTTCACCCTTTCCCGCGCCAGAGAAGCCCCGTATCTTCAGGGCGGGGAGTGAATGGCGCTCCGGTTGGATTGGTTGATATCGTTCGACCCCGGTAAACTGTACGTGCATACAGCCTTTCCACCGTGAC
>Ga0209181_10000757_pt1 | contig 59620 bp, 52 predicted proteins | sample MAT05_FD_187208 | JGI IMG/M metagenome (GOLD analysis project Ga0209181, IMG submission 187208) | Freshwater microbial communities from Lake Fryxell liftoff mats and glacier meltwater in Antarctica - MAT-05 (SPAdes) (version 2) | ecosystem: Environmental > Aquatic > Freshwater > Ice > Liftoff...
CGTCAAACCCAAGAGCTACAGCGGGTTGTCAACGAACAAAAGTTGGAAGCGCAATCGCGCAATCGCTTACGCGGATTAGTCGGGGTCATGGCGATTGCCCTGATCGCAGGCTTTGCTTTAGCCGCCTATGCCCTCAATGAAAGTCGCCGCGCCCAAGTGGAAAGCGCTGTCTCTCAAAGCCTAGCCCAAGCCTCTGGCGCGCGCAGGGCTTTGACCGAAGGCGATACTGATCTCGCTATCTTGCTCGCTATTGAAGCCAATAGCGGGGCAAATGCGTCGCCCCAAGCCTTGCGCACCTTAACCGAAGTCGCTTTCGCCCCCGGTACGCGCGATATCCTCACAGGGCATGCTTCTTTTGTGACAAGTGTGGATTTTAATCCCGATGCAACACTGCTCGCCAGTGCTTCGCGTGATGGCACTGTCCGTATCTGGTCGCAGCAGAATAGCAGCCTCATTTACGAATTGCAGGGACATCGCGGCGATGTACAAACCGTCTCCTTTAGTCCCGATGGGCGCTATGTCGCGTCCGGCGGATTGGATTTCCTCGCCATCTTGTGGGATGTGCAGACTGGCGAACGCATACGTACTTTCACACAGCATACTGGTTCCATCATCACCTTGGCATTTAGCCCTGATGGTCGCTATTTGACGACGGGTTCACGCGATGAATCGATCATCATTTGGGATGTGGGAACAGGCGAAGTGATACGCACCTTAAGCGGGCTTGCTGCCTCTGTTCAAGTGGTCGCATATTCACCTGACGGGCAAATCATTGCAGGCGGGTCCGGCGACGGCAAAATCATCCTGTGGGATGCCCTAACGGGGAATCAACTCCGCGCGTTGTCCGGTCATACCACTTCTGTGAACGATCTTGAGTTCACAAGCGATGGTCTCAGCCTCGTCTCGGCATCCGCCGATGGCTCAATTATGATTTGGGATGTGGCAGACGGCACCATTAACGCCACGATTGCGGGTCTCAGTGATGTCCCTTTCGCCTTTGCCTTGTTCCCAGACAATCAGCAGGCATTGGTCGGCTTGCGTAACGGCAACCTCGCCTTACTCAACTTAGAGACCGGACGCGAGTCCGACGTGTTGCGTGGACATTCCGGTGAAATTTATGGCGTTGCGATGAGTGACGATGGACGCTTCGGTGCGACGGGTTCTGCGGATAGTACCATCCGTCTGTGGAATATCCTCAATCCCGCTGAAGTGGCACGCTTTAGCGATCATCGTGCGCGCATCACGGGCGTGGAATTTCTAACAGGTGGCAGCACATTATTGACGACCTCGATTGATGGCACGCTCCGACTGCGTAATATTGCCACTCAAATCGAAACGAGAGTAATCGATCTGGGATTGCCGATTCGTTCATTAAGCGTTTCGTCAAACGGACGTTTGGCATATGCGGGTACGCGCGATGGTAATGTCGAAATGGTCGATCTCGCCACAAGCGCAATTATCCAAACCGTTCCCTTGTATGAGAGCGACGTAGTCGCGCTGACCATCAGCACTGACGGCAAGATGGCAGCAGTCGGCTCTCAGGATGGTGTCCCCGTCTTATGGGATGTCGAAACTGGGGCGGTCACACAACGTCTCGCCCAATATACCGATGCCGTCTTCAACCTTGATTTCAATCAAGATGGCTCGCTCCTTCTGTTTGGCGGGCAAGAAAACGATGCTATCCTTTGGGATGTCCCCGGCAACACCGAAAAACGTCATCTGACAGGGCACACCGATGTGGTCTGGAGCGTCGCCTTCAGCCCAGACGGGACACGCGCCGCAACAGGGGCGAGAAACGGTGAAGTGTTCGTGTGGGATGTTGCTACTGGGGTAGAATTGGTCCGCCTGAATGGGCATATAAATTCTGTTTGGAATATCGGCTATAGCGCGGATGGCAAATCGATTGTGACCGCGGGCGCAGATGGCAATGTCATTTGGTGGAATTCTGAAACAGGCGAGCAGATGGAAGCCTTCCGCACCGCTACTTCACCAGCACTCAAAATCGCTTTTCAACCCAACGGCAATCTGATCGCGAGTGGCGCAGAACGCGGTAGTGTTCAATTATGGCGTTTGTATAATGCCCAAGAACTTGTTCAATGGGCGTCCGACAACCGCTATCTGCGCGATCTTACCTGTCCCGAAAGAAACCTCTATGGCATTGAGCCATATTGTTCATGATGGAAAAGCGAGTGCTTAACATTTTGTCAAACCCCGCTTAATATCTTCGTGCCAACATCATCATCTACAACGTTACGAACGTGGTTTTTCACCGATTGAAAAACCACGTTTCACCAACCATCGGCTGTAACATTCGCAGGCTTATGAAAGGTACTCCGACCATGAAGAAAGTATTGCTTCTCCTAGCCATCCTATCTATTTTTGCCCTTCCCGCCTCTGCGCAAACTGATGCGCTCACACTTGAACCCATTGGCACCTATGCCAGCGGCACCTTTGATGAAGGCGCAGCGGAAATCGTCGCTTATCACGCGGGTACCCAAACCTTGTACGTCGTTGATGGTAACGAAGGCACAATTGACCGTCTCGATATCAGCGACCCGACCGCTCCAACCTTAACCAGCCAAATTTCGCTCAGCGATTATGGTGATGCCGCCACACACGTCGCCATCTATGGCGATCTCGTTGCCGTTGCCGTTGTTGCCGAAGAGAAGACCGACGCCGGCATGGTCGCTTTCTTCACCCCCGATGGTACCCCTTTGAACGCTGTTGAAGTCGGCTCCCTGCCCGACCAACTTATTTTCACCCCCGATGGCAGCAAGGTCTTGACCGCCAACGAAGGCGAACCCAACGACGATTACAGCATTGATCCCGAAGGTTCGGTCAGCATCGTTGATCTGTCCAATGGCGTCGAAAATGCGACTGTGACCACCGTCGGCTTTGCTGATTTCAACACCGATGGTTCCCGCTCCGCCGAACTTCCGGCAGAAGTACGCATCTTCGGGCCCAATGCCACTGTTGCCAGCGATCTCGAACCGGAATACGTCGCGATCAGCCCCGATGGGATGACCGCCTATGTCGGCTTGCAAGAAAACAACGCGCTCGCGATCATCGACATCGAAACTGCTTCGGTGACGACGATTTTGTCGCTCGGCTTCAAAGATCACAACGCCGAGGGCAATGGTCTCGACCTAAGCAATGAAGATGGCATGATCAATATCGCCAACTGGCCCGTCTTCGGCATGTATATGCCCGATGGCTTGGTGGCTTTTGAAGCTGCTGGCGCGACCTATCTGATCAGCGCTAACGAAGGGGATGCCCGTGAATACGACACCTTCGAAGAAGAAGTCGATGTCGCCGACATTACCTTAGATGCCACTGTGTTCCCAAATGCCGCCGACCTACAAGCCGAAGCCGCAATGGGCAAGCTTGAAGTGCCCAACAATATCGGCGATCTTGACGGCGACGGCGACTTTGACGCCATTTACGCCTTCGGCGCGCGTTCCTTCTCTATCTGGACGGCAGACGGCAGCCTTGTCTATGATAGCGGCGACGCCTTCGAACGCATCACCGCCGAAGCCTATCCAGAAGATTTCAACGCCACCCATGACGAAAATGGCGCATTTGATGATCGCAGCGACAACAAGGGACCCGAACCAGAGGGCGTCACCGTCGGCATGATTGGCGAAACCCTGTATGCCTTCATCGGATTAGAACGTATTGGTGGCGTGATGGTGTATGACATCACTGACCCGATCGCCCCCGTTTTCGTGACCTATATCAACAATCGCGACTTCAGTGGTGATGCCGAGGCGGGTACCGCTGGCGACCTCGGTCCCGAAGGTTTAGCATTCATCTCGGCAGCCACCAGCCCCAATGGTGTTGACCTGTTGGTTGTCGCCAACGAAATCAGCGGTTCAACTACGATTTACCAAATCAACGGGCAGTAAGCTGTCCCGTCAAATCACCCAAGTTGCAAATAGGGGCGAAGAATCTTCGCCTCTTATCTTTTCAAAAACACGAGATACGAAAGGTCTTGATCCCTATGAAACAGTTTTTGCTGTTCTTTTTCATGGTCACCCTGTTGGTCATGCCAGCAACTGCCCAAGAAGATCGTATTGAAGTCACTGCTGTTCTTGAAACTCAACCCTCCCCCGGCGATGGTGCGACCGCTCCCAATATTTGGCTACATCCTTTTGACCTGAACAGATCCTTGATCCTCGGTGCCGATGATAATCAGGGATTTGGTTTATATGATCTAGAAGGTCAATCGATTGGGTTTGAAGCTATCGGTTCCGTGCTCGCCATCGACCTGCGCTATAACTTTCCCTTGGGGCGCGCTAGCATTGGCTTGATCGCCGCCGCCATTGAAGATCAGTCCACCGTCTATCTTTACAGCATTGACGAAGAGTCGCTTGAACTAGAACCGCGCGGACAAATTGAAACGGGCGTTGCTCAAAGCGGCATGTGCCTCTATCACAGCTCTCAAACTGACCGTTTCTATGTGTTCGTCACCAGTGGCACCGGGGATGTGGAACAACACCTGTTAGATGGCAGCACTGGCACCATCACAACCCGCTTGCTGCGTTCCTTCAATGTGGGTTCTGAAACCGAAGGCTGTGCCGCCGACGACGATTTCCGCGCTTTTTATGTCTCGGAAGGTAATGTCGCCTTATGGCGTTATGGCGCCGAGCCAGAAGCGGGCGATACCCGTCAAATCGTTGACTTATTGATGCCGCGCGGCAATATCACCGAAGAGATCGAAGGCGTGAGCATCCTGTACGGAGCGGAGGGCGCGGGTTATGTGATGGTTTCCAATGAGAAAAATCACAGCTTTCTGACGTATGCGCGCGCTGGTAGCAATGCGCTGATTGGGGAATTTGGCATTGCCGAAACCGACACCGCCGATCGTGTTACTGAACCGACAGGCTTTGCCGGCGTGAGTCTTGCGATCAACGATCAATTTCCCGCTGGTTTATTCGTCACTTCTGATGATCGCAACAGCAACCCGACAGATAACAACAACTTCAAACTCGTCTCGTGGGCAGATGTGGAAACGGCACTCGGTCTGGAACCCATTGCCCCGCTTGATCGCCGTGCTGAAGGCGAGTCGGCTTTTGTCAGCGACGCCCCATCTGTGATTGCTGCGCTAGAAACTCAACCGGTGCCGAGCGGCATCGACGCCGCCGACGACCCAGCCATCTGGATTCATCCGACCGATATTGCGCTTAGCACCATTATCGGCACTGACAAAACGAGCGGCTTGGTGGTCTACAACCTTGACGGCACCATTTTGCAAGCTGTCGATATCGGGCGCGTCAACAATGTCGATCTGCGCTACAACTTCATGCTCAATGGAGAATCGGTCGCCGTCGTCACGACCACCAATCGCACCACCAACTCCCTCGATATTTTCATTGTGAACAATGAAACTCGTCTGCTAGAACCCGCCGCCGCTCGCTTGATCGAGTCAGCGGTCGAAGAAGTATACGGCATTTGCCAGTATATCAGCCCCACAGATAACGCCCATTATGCGTTTGTGAACAGCGCTGATACCGGCGAAGTGGAACAATACCTGCTCACTGCCACCGCCGACGGTAAGATCGATGCCGAAGTCGTGCGCACGTTCGTTGTGGGTTCCCAAACCGAAGGCTGCGTCGTGGATGATGCCAACAGCATCCTCTATATTGGCGAAGAAGCCGTCGGTTTGTGGCGCTACAGCGCGTCCCCAGACGCAGACGACACGCGCATCCAAATCGACAACACGACCCTTGAAGGCAACTTAACAGCCGATGTTGAAGGCGTCAGCATCTATCATATTGGCGACGGTAGCGGGTACCTCGTCGTATCCAGCCAAGGCAGCAGCGAATTCGCCATCTATGAACTTCTCGGCGACAATGCCTACCTTGGTAAATTTACCGTCATCGAAGGCGCTGGCATCGACGGCATTTCTGGCACAGATGGCATTGATGTGACTAATTTCCCATTGGGCGATCAGTTCCCAGAGGGCGTATTTATCGCCCAAGATGACCTCAACATCGACCCTGACGACAATCAAAACTTCAAGCTTGTTTCATGGTCGGTCATTGCCGAAGCGCTCGGCTTGACGGTAGATACCACTTTCGACCCCCGCACAGTCGGGCGTTAACCAACAAGAGAGGGGGCATCCACCAGTGGCGGATCCCCCTCTCTTGTTCTGTTATAGGCGAATTCAGACGCAGCGTTGCGCGTCCCTACTCAAAAGACACGAATCACGGATTTTGGTTGCAACCGAATGACCACAATATCATCATTCTTCCACGCTTCTTTGGTCTGGTCACCTGTTGCTTTATCTTGATAACGGTCGATCATGCGATGCACTCGAACCTGATCGGGATCATCCTGAATGACGAAATCCCCGCGAACCATATAGCCCGCACCATCCGCAATATCCCCCCCAATGACCACTGCACCCTTGGGGTTTGCCAGCGCGTTCTGGGTTTTGCGCACGCCTCGGTCGCTGATGAAAATAATATCAGCGCCATCGTGCATAAACCAAATCGGTACAGTGTGCGGATAGCCATCCTGCCCGATGGTCGAAAGCCGAGCAATCAACGGTTTTTGAAATAAAGCAAGCGCGGTCTCATCAAACATAGTCCATGACCTTATTCATCCCCGAACGATACCCCCAAGCGTAACCCAAACTGGCGGCAAGGTAAAGGCAATCGATGTCAGCGAATAATAGTTAACCTCTCAATACCCCTACTGACGCCGTAAAATTCTCGCAAAGTGCTTGACAACCCACTAAAATATCTGCTACACTTTTTTGGTATCTTATCTTCGGAATGGACTTATCAGAGATGGAGAAATTCAATATGGCGAAAATGACTCTTGTGGTGCCTGTCGGATTGATGTTCTCGTCTCGCAGCATGTAAACCCCGCAAAACCACTTTTTCACATCACTTGGTTTTGTCTTCAGTTTGCAATCTTGCGGCGAGTCACGGGCACGTCAATTCCTCACACGACGAACTCTACCGTTACCCGTTGAGCATTCATCCATGCTCGTTATGTGATTGCATCTTAAAACCCAAAAACAAACTGAAGGAAAACCATCACCATGTCTCGTATGCCCCAATACGACGATCTTGAGCAGTATGCCGATTTATTTGAGTCCATGCACGAAGACCGTCAAGCCCGCCGCAAAAAGAATCCGAAAGCCAACCATCGCCCAAAAAAGGCAGTGAGCGATGTCATCAGCACGCTTGCCGATAATGCCGTCAATGAGGTTGAGCGCAAAATCAGCTATCAGCCCAGCCAGTTTGAAGCAGTATGGCTTGCCGATTCCTTAGCCCCTTTCTTTGAACGCGGCTTGATCACCGATGTCCTCGCGTTAGTGCGTGGCGGCAAAGAAGCCAGCGTCTATGTTTGCGAAGCCAGTCCCGTCTTAAACCAACCGCTCGTCGCAGCCAAGGTCTATCGACCGCGCATGTTTAGGCAAATGCGTAACGATGCAATTTACCGAGAAGGGCGCGAAGTGTTGACAAGTGAGGGTGCAGTCGTCAAAAGGACGGACCATCGCGTCATGCGCGCCATGGGTAAGAAAAGTGCGTTCGGGATGCAGGTCGCCAATACCTCGTGGCTGATGTATGAACAGCAAACATTAGAGATGTTACACGCCGTTGGTGTGGATGTGCCCACCCCCATCAGCGCCGCTTCCAACGCCCTGCTGATGCAATATTTAGGGGAATTGAACCACCCTGCCCCAACGTTGAGCATGGTAAGTCTAGAAGAAGACGAAGCGCTGCCCCTCTTCAAGCGCGTCATTCGCAATATCGAGGTGATGCTGGCGCATAACGTCATTCATGGCGACTTATCTGCGTATAATATCTTGTATTGGGAAGGAGACATCACAGTGATCGACTTCCCGCAAGTGACCAACCCCTATAATAACGCCAACGCGCGCGCCATTTTTCAGCGTGATGTCACGCGCGTTTGTGAATACTTCGCCGATCAAGGGGTGGATTCAGACGCCGATACGCTGGCGGAAGAGATTTGGGCGAAAACTATCGACACTGACGGCTAGAAACAGATTCGCTCGATTAAAATACCAATGATGGGGTTATCGATGATAGCCCCATCATGCTTTTATGCCGATTGATGATCCAAAATCAGGGGTTTCAGGCTAAATACTTTACAAAGCGATGATTTTCCGCTATTGTCTGATTATTGAACACTTAAAAGCTTTTTATAAACTTGCATCAGTTAGAATGCGCCCCTGTTTTCATCATTGCATCCATTTGCAATGATGGGCTTTGGAAGCGTAAAGCAAGTGTTTCGGTCATCGTTTTTGGTGTTTCGAGTATGCGAGGTACCTATCAGGTCGGGATAATGGCGAATCGGACTCAAGAAGAAAACGTGTCACTATTGGTGGATGCTTTACGTCTGGCGGGAACGCGCGGCTTGTCGATTGACCAAGCGCGTTTAATTGTTTTTGGTAAAGATAATACAGCCGGCTCCCGCACAAAAAAACTTTTGGACAAGTTAAAAACTAAGGGCATGATCAGCACCCAAATGGGTACAATGGGGATCATTTACGTGATCAACCCCGGTCATTAGGGCGTTCGTGGGTACCCTTTTTATCATCGCGACCCCCATAGGCAATCTGGAAGATATCACGGTCAGGGCGTTGCGCATATTGCGCGGCGTCCCTGTAATCGCTGCCGAAGATACCCGTCACTCGCGCAAACTACTCAATCATTATGACATTACAGCCCAATTGGTGAGCTATCACGACCACAACAAACAAGGCATGACGAATACCCTCCTGAAGATGTTGGAACGGGGTGATGTCGCCGTGATCACCGACGCGGGTACGCCCTGTATTTCCGATCCCGGTTATGAACTGGTAGGGCGTGCGCTGGAAATTGGGGCACAAGTGGACGTAATTTCGGGAGCAAATGCCATCACCACCGCCTTATGCGCTTCTGGCTTGCCCAGTGATGGGTTTCGCTTTTTGGGATTTCCCCCCCGCAAAGAATCACAACTCAAACGCTTTCTCGATGGGGTCAGTGCTGCCAGCGAGACTCTCATTTTTTATGAAAGCCCCAACCGCCTGTTAAAAACCCTTGCCATCCTCAATGAAGTCTTGGGCGCACGGCAAGCGGTCGTCGCCATTGAGTTGACCAAGTTTTTTGAGCAGTTTCAGCGCGGCACCTTGCCCGAATTGGCGATCTTTTTTGAAACCAATCCGGTACGCGGCGAGGTCACACTCTTGGTAGCGGGTCAATCATCGTCGGTTTGATGATGCGGAACGCCAGTTCATCAGCAAAGTCAAAGCGCTCCACCTGCCATCCTTTGCCGTCAACCAAACTATTGAAAGCATCGGCATAGTGGGCGCGCATCCCCTTTTCATTGCCGCCCAAGCTGCGCACCGGATACGACACAATCACGCAGCGCGCGAGCAATGCCTCGATTAAACCTATTCCGACCGTTCGATCGATCTGTTGCAAACACGGAATCGCCTTGATCACCAGTGCCACATCCGCCTGATGGGACGGCATAGCGCGTGTGACATCCCCGACCTGAACTTCTGATTGCATCCCCACCAAGCGAATCGCCTCCCCCAAGAATGCCATCAAATCGGTCATCACATCGACAGCGAGATAACGCGCATCCGGCATCAGCGGCATAAACGGGATCGCCAGCGGGTTCAGCCCACAAGCGACATCAATCACCGAATGGATAGGCGGCAAGTCACCGAGTAACGTCGTGTAAAATTCCTCCAGCATCCCCAACCGTTCGCGCGATGAAGCATGACCTTCCATGATCGTTCGGCACGCCACCCGCAGCGCCTCCGGCGTTTCTGCCCCACCCAACAATTTCAGCCATTCTCCATAACGCGGACGCACATCCGCGTATGCCCCAACCACTTGATGCAAGCGATTTTTGACCGCTTTCACCACTTCTTTAGGACGCTGGCGTTTCTCCAGTTCAATTTCAACGAGATGGGCGATCAACTGCGGGGCAATGGTCGAATACTTGCCACTTGCGCGCACCGAGTCCACAAGGGCAACGACCGTTTCAGGGGATGGATGAGCCATCGGCAGGGACTCTCTCCGCGCGCAAAAGTTCCATCATGCGCGTCATAAAACGCAGGTTGTGCATCGTCACCAAGCGGATGTATAACGTATCCTCAATCGAAAACAGGTGATGCAGATATGCCACTGAATAACGGGCACAGGTCGGGCAATCACACGTCTCCGAAATCGGGGTGGTCGTCCGTGTGTGTTTGCCATCTTCTAAATACAAAAATTCGTACCAGTTATCGCCACCATAACGGGGATCCCCCGTCATGCGATAGAGTCGTCCTCGCCGGGCATCGCGCGTAGGGAGGGCGCTGTCGAAAATGGTGTAGCCCATCTGGGCACACGCCAAAACATTCGCGGGATGCCCCACCCCTAGCGCGTGCAAAGGATAGTGCAGCGGGATTTGCTGGCGCACAACCTCGAACATCTCGGTCAAGAGCTTATTTTCGCTGTCCAATGGGTAGCCTCCATAGCCATACCCATCAAAACCAATGGCAAGCAACGCCTCGGCACATTCTTGGCGCAGTGCGGCGATATTGCCGCCTTGCACCACGCCAAACAGCAGAGGACGTTCTGTTTCTGTCCATTTTTTCTGCTTGACCAGCAGGTCAAATTCCTCACGGCATCGTTTCGCCCATTTAATCGTGCGGCGGACAGCTTCTACTTGCGTCGCTTCATCGGAGTCCGCATGGGTACAGTCATCGAGACAAAAGACAATATCGCCACCATAACTGACCTGAAGTTGAATACTCTTTTCGGGCGTCAGGTTATATTTGGTGCCATCATCGGCGCGATAGATCATCCCTTTTTCGTTGAGCGTGCCATATTTAGGGTTTTGCCGTACCAGCGAATAGACCTGAAACCCACCGGAATCGGTGACAATCGGTTTACGCCAGCCTGCAAATTGATGTAGCCCGCCATGCCCCGCGACCACAGTCGAGCCGGGATGCTGCATCAAGTGAAAGGTACTCATGACCAATCCGTTGACGCCGCACCGTTCAAGGTCTTCGCTATCGATACCCCGCACCACAGCGCGGGTCGCATCGGGCAGAAAAATGGGAAAATCGAATGTCCCGGTGCGTAATTGAAGCTGATTCACAATGATTTATCTTTTCTTGGTCATCGTCGGCGTTCTGAGTCACGGATAAAGCGTAGAACTTCATCACGAAAAAAATTAGGCTGTTCTAAGTGGATGGTGTGCCCCGCATCCGGCGCAACCGCCACCCGTCCCCTGCGTAATGGTTTCACCATCGCACGAGCAATTTCAACATATTTTGCATCCAGCGCCCCGCACAACAATAGTGTGGGCAGTTCCAAGCCCCCCAAGCGCGCCCAATAACTCGGTTGCACACCCGTACCCATACCTCTTAAACTATTCGCCAACCCCAATGGGCGATTGCCGAGCCGTTGTTGACGCACTTGTTCCCGCGTCGTTTCTGGCAAGCGCGCTTGCGTCGCAAAAAACGGCAACGCCTGCCAATAATCGACAAAGCGCGCCACGCCATCCCGTTCGATCTGTACCGCCAGTATCTCATCCGCTTGCCGACGCGCCAAACGTTCAGCATCATCCGCAATGCCGGGTGAGGCACTTTCGAGGATCAACGAACGCACGGGGTGATTCAAAGCATACCGTAACGCCAGCCGTCCACCCATCGAATACCCAAGTAAATGAGGGTTTTCGACGCTGCACGCCGTCAGAATAGCGCGCAGATCCGCAGCAGCACGGTCAATGCCATAGCGTTCGACCTCCATTGGCGCATCAGTCGCGCCATGCCCCAACAAATCCACCGTGATCACCGTGAAATAGCCCGAAAACCAATTGACATGTGCCGTCCAGGTTGCCGCACTGCCTGTAAAGCCATGGAGCAGCAAGATCGGATCGCCATGACCCCGCAAGGTGACATTATAGTTGACGCCGTTGATTTTCATGCGTCGCGCACAGCCTCCATCACCAACGGACGGCGTACTTTGCCCGAAGCCGTCTGGGGTAATTCCGTCGCAAACACGATCTTGCGCGGCAATTTATACGCAGCGAGATGGGCGCGACTAAAACTGATCAGATCTGCTTCGCTGACGGTGCTGCCCTCACGCGGAATCACCATTGCCGCCACCCGTTGCCCCCATTCAGCATCAAGCACCCCGACCACACAGGCATCCGCAACGTCGTTATGACGGCGCAACACGGCTTCCACTTCCGCCGGATAGACATTTTCGCCCCCGCTGACGATCAAATCGCTACGTCGCTGCACTAACCACAGATCACCATCGGCATCCACATAGCCCAGATCCCCCGTCGCAAACCCTCGTGAGGAGTCTACGGCGGGGAAATCCAGATACCCCTGCATGACCGTTTCACCAAAAACGATGATCTCGCCAATCTCATCAACGGCGGCAACCTCACCCGATTCTGCCCACACCACCACGCGCACACCATCCAAGGGCTTGCCGACACTGCCCGGTTTGCGACAAGCATCTGGGGGCAGTATAGTCGCCACTTGCGAAGTCGCCTCAGTCAAGCCATAGGTTGGGGCGACTGGTAAACCCAATACACAGCATCGCTGGATCAACTCCGGCGTGGCTGCTGCCCCACCCAATAAAATCAGCCGTAAAGACGCCGGCGGTATCCAGCCCGCATCCAACAAGCGTACCAACTGAGTCGGTACTAGCGAGATCAAGGTCACGGCTTCACGCTCGATGATCTGGATCAGTTCCGACGCCTCTGGACGCGGCGCGGGCAGGACGACTCCCGCGCCCGCCAAACACGCACGCACGAGGATTGCCAGCCCGCCAACATGATACAGCGGCAGCGACAGCAACCAACGATCATCGGGCATATCGCCCAAACGCGACGCGGACGCCTGCGCATTGCTCAGCAAGTTGCGGTAAGTGATCTGTGCGCCTTTTGGCTGACCGGTTGTCCCTGAGGTGAAAATAATCGCTTGCACATCATCGAGATCAAATTCTGTCTCCAGAGCCATTGCCAAATCCGAATCGCTGATCTCAAAATTGGGCAGTGCCCCCAACACCGAGTCGGGCGTTGGGCTGATATTGATCACCCGCGTGGACTCGCCCGCCAGCGCCGCCCGCTCAGCATGGGGCTGATCACACAACAACACTTTACAGCCGACGCTTTCGACCTGATATGCCAGTTCTTCGGCGGTCAGGCGCGTATTCAAAGGTACCAATATAGCGCTCAACTTCATCAAGGCATGAATGATTTCGATAGCACGGTGGGGATTATCCAGCAGCACAGCGACTCTATCCCCCCTGCCAATGCCTAATCCTGCCAAACGCAACGCCAAACCCGCCGCGATCTTGTTCAAGCGGGCATAATCATAAATGCGAAAAAACGGATCAAGATGCCCATAGTAGGAGAGCAGCAACGCGGGTTTGGAGCCATACACCCGCGCTGCCTCCGCTAACCAATCACGCATGACTCATGGACGCCATGGATAACGCCGAAAGTTAGGGGCACGCTTTTGCACATAGGCATTACGCCCTTCTTGACCTTCTTCACTCATGTAATAGAGCATTGTGGCGTCACCCGCCAAGACTTGTAAGCCCGTTTGCCCATCAAGATCCGCATTAAAGCTGGCTTTCAAGAAACGGATCGAGATCGGGCTTTTTTCAAGGATTTCTTGCGCCCACTGGATACCCTCCGCCTCCAAGCGTTCGACGGGCACAACGGTATTCACCAACCCCATATCGAGCGCTTCTTGCGCGCCATATTGACGGCATAAATACCAAATTTCGCGCGCCTTCTTCTGCCCGATGATCGACGCCAAATAGCTGGCACCATACCCGCCGTCAAAGCTACCGACTTTCGGACCGGTCTGTCCAAAAACGGCGTTATCCGCTGCAATCGTTAAATCGCAAATCACATGGAGTACATGCCCACCGCCGATGGCATAGCCCGCCACTAGTGCGATCACCGGCTTGGGCATGGTGCGGATAATGCGCTGAAGTTCCAAAACATTCAGGCGCTCCACCCCATCATCGCCCTTATACCCCGCATCCCCGCGAATCTTCTGATCGCCACCGGAGCAAAAAGCATACTTGCCATCCTTGGGGCTGGGACCGTTGCCGGTCAACAACACGACCCCAATGCTGCTATCACGCCACGCATCCTTAAACGCCTCAATCATCTCATCAATGGTGGCGGGGCGAAAAGCGTTGCGCACTTCGGGACGGTTGAAAGCGATTCGGGCGATGCCGTCCGCTTTGTGATAGGTGATATCCTCATACGGCTTCACTTGTTGCCATTGGAGGGTGTTTTCCATGACCATATTCTCAGTTTCCTCAGTCTGTTTTTTCATTCATCATCAGTAATTGTGATTTTACGAGCCGCACGACCTCGCGACGGACTTCCTCATCCGCGTGACCGTTCGACTGAATTTCTATCAAGCTCGCCTTGCGCCCCACGGCAATCTGGCTGATCGCCTCGCGAAAAGCCCCACGATCTGTAATGTGAAGATAGTCCATCTCATAAAGTGCCGCCACATGCCGAAAATCCAACCCATGCGGCATGATGAACAAATCGGTGAAGGTCGGCTCATAGCCTTGAATCGGCAAGCGTTCAAAAATCGCCCCACCATCATTGTTGACAACGATCACGGTCACATTCCCGATATGCTGATCTTTCAGCGCAAACAAGCCATTCATGTCGTGATACAGCGTGATATCCCCCACTAGCATCACTACGGGCTGATCTGGATGAGCAACCGCAATGCCCAATGCCGTCGAAACATTGCCATCAATGCCACTCGCCCCGCGATTAGCGTAGAGGTGCAAGGCAGAAGCGCGCGGCTGCCCAAATTGATCGACATGGCGCACCGCCAAACTATTGCCCGTGAACAAATGGGTACCCGCGGGCAATTGGGCGATTAAATCGCGAATATACGCCGCATCAAAGGTTAATTCATCCAGCGCGCGATTCACACTATGCCATGTGTTGCGTTCCAATTGGGCGATCTGTTCCCGCCACCCACTCTCAACGCGCACAGGGATGCTTTCGCTCACGAGTTCACACAAAAGCACAGGATCAGCATGGATAAAATGCGTCGTTTGGTGTAAATCATCCGACCACACCCCATCAGTGCTGACCTGTACATAAGCGACTGGTTGCGCCTTCTCTAAATATTCATTCAACCATTTGGACGTAGGGACATCCCCAAAGCGAATGACGACTTTGGGCGATGGCAGAGTCGTCCCCGCCAAAAAGGTCTCATAACCGCCGATAGTGATATGACTGACATGAGCACCATAGCGCACCCCCGATGACGGTTCCGCAAAAACTGGGTATCCGATACGCGCTCCAAGACTGGAGACCGCTTGGGCAAAGGTCCCACTTGGGCAGCGTGTACCACACACGATGATGCCTTGTTCGTGGGTTGCGATCAAGATGCTAAGCATCTGAACCGTCTCGACTGACGGGTGAAGGTGGGCGGATGCAAAACGGGTGAAGGCTACCCCTATGTCACGATTAGACACATCAAACCCAACCGTGTTGTCGGCAGGCACTAGCGTCGGTTCCAAAGGTTTGCGGAACGGGAAATTGAGGTGTACCACCCCTTTTGCGCCTTGCCCCGCCCCACCTGCCACATGGAACGCCCGTGCCGCCATCGTGCGCAAGCTGCGTACCAGCATCGGCGCTGGGTCGCCTTCAGGCATAGCGACATCCACCGACCACAGTGCATACTCCCCATAAATCTTGGGCTGATCAATCGTCTGGTTGGCACCGCTGTAACGCAGTTCGGGCGGGCGATCCCCTGTCAAAATCAATAACGGGATGCGCGCCGCCGACGCTTCGATCACGGCTGGGTAAAAATTAGCGACTGCCGACCCCGATGTACAGACCATCGCCACCGGTGTCTCGGTTGCCATCGCTAAGCCTAGGGCAAAAAAAGCAGCGCTCCGCTCATCCAAATGACGATAGACCTTAATCTGCGGATGCTCCGCAAACGCGACCGTCAAAGGCGTAGATCGTGACCCCGGCGCGATGCACACCGCCCGCAATCCAGAACGCGCCAATTCATCGACCACAACCTCTGCCCACAGAAAATTGCGATTAGGTGCGGACATGAGCAGCGACCTCCGCAATGAGTTTGGGCTGTGCGCCCAACGCATCCAGCATGGGCTTAAATTTCAGCGCTGTCTCTTCCCACTCTCGTAAGGGTTGCGATTCAGCGACAATACCTGCGCCCGCGTACAACCACACCCGCTCGTTCTGGCTGACCGCTGACCGAATCGCAACCGCAAAAGTACCATCTAATTGGCTATCGATCCAGCCGATAGGCGCGGCATACCAACCGCGCGGGACTGGCTCGGCATGGCGGATAAAGTCGAGAGCGCCCGCTTGCGGCATTCCACCCAATGCCGGCGTGGGATGTAAGGTTTCTAGCAATGGCAAAACGCCATTTGCCGCTTTCAGCCGCCCTTGCACTGGGGTGAACAAATGCTGAATATTGCGCAACTGCAACGTCCCCGGCTGCGCAGGGATAGCCAATGCCGTCGTCAATGGGGTGAGCCGCTCACGGATGCCATCCACCACCAACTGATGCTCATAGCGTTCCTTGGGGTCTGCCAGCAGTCGTGCCGTCAAAGCTTCGTCGTCCGTCGTCGTCGCACCGCGCTTGATCGACCCCGCCAAAGCCATCGTGCGAAGCTCTTGCCCCTGAACCGCTACCAGCAATTCTGGCGTTGCACCAAAAAATGCCAAATAGGGCACAGGTTCAAACAAGAAGCGATAGCTGTCCGCATAAGCCTCGTTCAAAAAGTCGAGCGCCCTATCCACATCGACGCGCTCCTCAAAACGGAGTTCACACACCCGCGCAAGGACAACTTTTTTCAATATGCCCGTCTGCATCTGATGCACAGCGCTATGGATCATCGTCGTCCACTGCTCGAACGACATCGGGTAATCGACCTGCGTTGGATGGGCACTCGGCTGGCGGGAATACGACAATCCTTGGAGCGCTGTGCATTGTTCCACCAGTGCTGCCTGCAACGCCGTTTCGTCGGCTATTTCATCCTCGCCCAACTGGATGTTCAACGTCAACCATTGTTCTCCGTCATGGCTGACCAATTGAAAATGAGGCAAGATGAAATAAGCAGGAGCGAATTGTGCCCATGTTCGCTCGGTGATGAAATCCGGTTGAAACGAAAATCCGCCGAACAAACGCGGTTGTGCCATCACAGCGCCGCCGTCCAAGACTTGCACACCATCAAACAAAGCGGTGGCTTTCTCGCGCACAATCTCAAAACGACGTTCGCCCCATGCCGTGATCTCGGCAGTGATGCCAATGCCAACCAGCGTCACCTCGTTATCACGCCAATAAAACCGTTCTCGCCCGCGTGCCGAGGCGAGAAACGCTTCCGGCGAGACATTATTAGGGCAACGACAACTGACACTGACAAGTCGTGCGGCGCTCATAAGGGTTCCTCATAGCCGACGCTTTTCAACAGCAAGGGCAGCATACTCTGCAAAATGCGTTCCGAGTCAGGTTCGCCGGTATACACCCAGCGGATCACAATCCCATAGATCGCCCCCATCCACGCATACGAGACGATCTCCGTATCGACCGGGACGATCTCCCCAACTTGGATCGCCTCATCGAGATACTTCTTGATCAACAAGGCAAAACGATCATTGACCTCAAGGCGTTTTTTCTCAAACAGCGTCCCTAAGCCGACCGCCTGTACCAGCAGGATTTTCGCCGGACGGCGGTAGCGTCCAAAGGTATCAAGGCAAGCTTGTAAGGCGGCTTGTACCCGCTTCATGCCTTCTGCCTCGCCTTCGACCGCTTCGACCACGCGCCGCTCCAGCAAATCCGCAAATTGATCCACCAGCGCCAAGAAGAGGCGTTCTTTGTTGGGGAAATGGAAATAAATCGAGCCTTTGGACGTAGCCGAAGCTTCGACGATCTCGTCCATACGAGTATCGTGATAGCCCTTTGTAGAGAAGATATTGAGCGCCGCATCCATGATGCGGTCGCGGGTGGGTTCTGCTTTAGACATGAGATTTTGCCACTTTCACTCGCTGACCAAACGATAGACCGACTGGTCAGTCTATAGTATAGCAAAGTTCAAGGTGGAGGGAGCAGGCTTCTTAACAAATTTTCATGTGGGCAAAGTTCTGTGGGGATATTGGCAATCCCCTCCACTAGACTGTCCGATAACGTCCACAAAGTTTATAATGCCATTACTTTTATACCCATCAATTGGAGAACGGGTAAGCCAATGACCAACACCATTCAACCCGATGAACTCAATTCTATAGCTTTTGCAGATCATGGAAAACCGTTCGACGTGTTGGGGGTACACCCTATCGATGCCGACCATTCCCTCATCCGCACTATTCAGCCTCACGCTGCCGCCATCACTTTGCACCTAGAAAGTACAGGCGAAGCCATCGTTATGGAAAAAATTCATGGGGCGGGGGTGTTTCAAGCCGTCGTCCTCTCTGCCAGTGCCTTGCCCCGTTATCACTTTGATATCACGACCCACGATGAACAGCATCTCCAAAGCGAAGACGCCTATAACGAAGCCCTATTTCCAGCAACCATCACCGATTTTGACATCTACCTCCTGAAGCAAGGGCACCACTATCAAAGTTATGAAAAACTTGGGGCGCATCTGCGCGAGGTAGAGGGAATACACGGGGTAAATTTCGCGGTCTGGGCACCAAATGCCAAGCGTGTCAGCGTCGTGGGGGATTTTAACAATTGGGATGCGCGCTTTCATATGATGCGCCGGCATGGGGATAGTGGCATTTGGGAAATCTTCATTCCGGGGATCGATCAGGGTACCATCTACCGTTATTCTATCCGCTCGCAACACGCGGGTTATCAAGCTGATAAATCCGACCCGTATGCTTTCTATGCCGAAAAACGCCCTCAAAATGCCTCCATTGTTTACGATATCACCCAACACCAATGGGGAGATAACGACTGGATGACGACCCGCGCCGCGACCGATTGGCTGGCGCAACCGATGGCGATCTATGAACTCCACGCTGGTTCTTGGCAATATGACGACAATGGGCAATGGTTGAACTACCGAGATTTGGCGCATCGCTTGGTCGCCTATATAAAGAATCTCGGCTATACCCACATTGAACTCATGCCCATCGCCGAACACCCGTTTGATGGCTCATGGGGGTATCAAGTCACGGGGTATTTCGCCCCCACCAGTCGTTATGGCACCCCCAGCGATTTCATGTATTTTGTCGATCACTGTCACCAAAATGGCATCGGCGTGATCATCGATTGGGTGCCAGCCCACTTCCCGAAAGATGGCTACGCCCTCAGCTATTTCGACGGCACCCACCTCTATTCTCATGCCGACCCGCGTCAAGGCGAACACCCCGATTGGGGCACCTATATCTTCAATTACGGACGCAATGAAGTACGCAACTTCTTGCTATCCAATGCCTTATTCTGGCTACATTACTATCATATCGATGGGTTGCGAGTCGATGCCGTCGCTTCGATGATCTATCTCGATTACTCGCGTGAAGCCGGGCAGTGGATTCCCAATAAGTATGGCACCAATCAGAACCTCGATGCCATCGACTTTATGCGCGAATTTAACACCCTCGTCCATCGCGATTATCCGGGCGCGATCACGATTGCCGAGGAATCAACGTCGTGGGCGATGGTCTCCCGTCCCACCTATATCGGTGGCTTGGGCTTTACCTTCAAATGGAACATGGGCTGGATGCACGACACCCTGAAGTATTTCGGTCTCAACCCGATCTTCCGGCGTTATCAACATAATCTGATCACCTTTGCGCTCATTTACGCCTTCACCGAAAACTTCGTCCTCTCCCTGTCTCATGATGAAGTTGTCCATCTAAAAGGATCGCTCCTCACCAAAATGGCGGGCGATTGGTGGCAGAAATTCGCCTCTTTGCGCTTGTTGTTCGGGGTGCAATACGGTATGCCGGGTAAAAAGCTCAACTTCATGGGGCAGGAATTCGGACAATGGGCAGAATGGGGTGAAGCGAAGCAACTTGATTGGTATTTGACCGCCCTGCCCACGCACAGCGGCGTGCAACGCTGGATGAGCGATCTCAATCGCACCTATCGCGAACAACCCTCATTGTATGAACAAGATTTTGTCTCGGAAGGCTTCGAGTGGATTGAACCCAACGATGTCGAGCAAAATGTCTACGCATGGATACGCTATGCCAAAGACAAATCCGATTATGTCGTCATCTTGGCAAATTGCACACCCGTACCCCGCATGTATTATCGTATTGGCGTCCCCAATGCCGGCACCTATGACGAAATCCTAAACAGCGATGGCAATGTCTATGGTGGGGGTAATATTGGCAACGGGGGTAGCGCGCAAACTGAGGCGATCCCTTGGCACCGCTTCCAGCAAAGCCTTAGCCTAACCTTGCCCCCCTTGGGCATCGTCATCCTCAAGCCGAAAAAAGAGAATACGCTCTCGTCGTAATCGTTCCGTGGCAGGGGCACAGATCTCGATCCATCCCCCTGCCACCACAAGGATTGCCCTAGAGTATAAACTTGTGGCAAGAATGTTTTCGTGCGGTAGAATAGACCCATCCTATAAGATTTTCTTTTGCGGAAATTTTTCATGACTTCCAAAGTTAGAGCGCCCCATGCTCGGCGTTATTTTGCCGCCCTTAAAGCCCATACTTTCCTCGTTCGCTTGGGGGTGCTGGCGTTTTTTGTAGGCGGTTTGATGTCCTTGTCTAACGTCAATATCGGTGCTATCGGTCAAGGCTTAGCACTAGCGCTCGTGGGTGTCGGCGTCTATATCTCCTTTCGGGTTCTCAATTTCCCTGATCTGTCGGTGGATGGCTCCTTCCCAATTGGCGGTGCCGTCGCCGCTGCCTTGATCGCTGGGGGTACGCCTGCAGAAGGAACGTTACCTGCTGCGCTGATCGCCGGCGCGTTGGTCGGGCTAACGACGGCGCTCATCCATATCACTTTCAAAATCGAAGGCTTGCTCGCCAGCATCATCGTGATGACGGGTGCCTACACGTTCACCCTGCGCATCATGGGCACCAGCAACATCCCGCTCCTCAATGTCCGCACCATCCTCACCCCTTACGAAGCCCCCATGCGCGAATTTGTGACCGCCACGTTTGGCGACGCCCTACGCCGACAAGCGAATAATCTCGTCGAGATCCTCATTTTTGGCGTTGTCGTCGCCATCGTGCTGGTGGTACTCAATGCCTTTATGCACACCGAGATCGGTCTCGCACTACGCGCATCGGGCAAAAATAGCCAAATGGTGCGTGCCGTCGGCATCCATGACCGGATGATGATCATCCTCGGCTTGATGCTTTCTAACGGGTTAGCGGCGCTGGCGGGCGCGCTTACGGTACAACAATTGGGGTTTGCCGATGTCCAGATGGGCGTCGGCATCATCGTGCGCGGTCTGGCAGCCGTCATGATCGGCGAAGTATTGTTGCGTCCTAAAAATATCGGACAGGCTTTATGGTCTGCCGTCTTTGGCATGATCATCTTTGAGGTGGCACGCGCTTGGGTGTTTTCGGCATTAAACCTCAATGCTACTGATGTCCGTCTGGTCAGCGCTTTGGTCGTCTTGCTTGCGCTCGCCGTGCCGAATGTCCTAAACCGTTTGCGCTTATGGCAAAGGAGCCGTGCCCATGCTGCACCTTGAGAACGTCCATGTTAACTTTAACACGGGTTCCGCGTCAGAAGTGCGCGCCCTTCGGGGGATCGATCTCACCGTCGCATCGACTGAATTCGTCACAGTGATCGGTGCCAATGGCGCGGGCAAATCGACCCTCTTTAATGTGATCGCCGGAACGGTGACGCCCGACAACGGGCAGATCACGCTGGATGAACAAACCATCACCCATGCGCCCGAATATCAGCGCGCCGCGCATATCGGACGAGTGTTTCAAAATCCCACCAGCGGCACTTGCGCAGGGCTGACGATCAGCGAAAATCTAGCCTTGGCGCTGCGACGCGGGAAGCGGCGCGGGTTACGTCCTGCGATTACGCGCGCCGACCGTGAACATTTTCGCGAACGCTTGCAGGCAATGAACATGGGGCTAGAAAGTCGACTCGACACCGATGTCGCCTTTTTAAGCGGAGGGCAACGGCAAGCACTCACGCTCCTTATGGCAACCCTCACCCAACCCAAACTCCTGCTTTTGGACGAACACACCGCAGCCCTTGACCCCAACGCTGCCGCCCAAGTCTTGGAACTTACCGTGCGCATCGCCCGTGAAGCCCAATTGACCGTCATCATGATCACGCACAGTATGCAGCAAGCCGTCGAAATCGGTACCTGCGTGGTGATGATGAATCGAGGTAAAATCTTATTTCAGACATCCGGTCAAGAACGTGACCAACTGACGGTTGAGGACTTGATCGCACGTTTCCGCGCCTTGCGCTCAGCGGACGATGAGCTTTCGGATCGCACGTTGTTAGCATAGGCACACTATTTTTATGCGGGTGTCCACGATAGACATCTATCGATAATTTTAAGGAGCTATAGCTATGGTTCGCAAATTGATTTTAACGTTCGCACTTTTCTTGATCGCCCTACCATTAAGCATGACCGCCGCCCAAGACAGTGAGTTGCCCGTCATCGGTATCATGCAATTCGTGTCGCATCCCGCCTTGAACGCGGGGCGCGATGGTGCCGTTGAAGTCCTCAATGCGGCAGGGTATGTGGACGGCGAAACCGCCACCTTCCTATTTGGCAATGGCGAGGGGGACATGCCGACACTCGCTACCATCGCCCAAAGCTTTATCGACGAGGGTGCCGACTTGATCATCGCCGTCAGCACACCCGCCCTGCAAGCGGCATATAACGCCACCATCGACATCGAAGCGCCGCCCATCATCTTTAATGTCGTCACTAGCCCCTATGTTGCGGGTGTGGCGCAAAGTGCCTGCATCAAACCAGCGTGGATCACCGGATCGCAAGCGCTGGCTCCCTATGCCGATACTGTGCCCCTCATTTTCGAAATCGTCCCCGACGCCGATACTGTTGGCTATATCTATAACTCGGCAGAAGCCAATTCGGTTGCCAACACCAATATCATCACCCCGATCATGGAAGAACTCGGCTTGACGATGGAGGTACAGACCATTGCCAACTCTTCAGAAATCACCACCGCTGCCGAAGCGTTGGTCGCACGCGGGGTTGATGTCTTCTATGTGGCGACCGATAGCACGGTCGTCGCTGGCTTAGAGGGCTTGATCCAAGTCGCCAATGAAAACGAAATCCCTGTGATCGCCAGTGACCCATCCAGCGCGGGGCGTGGTGCTGTCTTGGCACAAGGTTTGGACTATATGCAAGAAGGACGGGACGCGGGTCGGATAGCAGTGGCGTACCTAAGCGGCGAACTCGATATCGCGCGCACCAGTATCAGCGTCCAAAAGACGAACGTACTGGCGATTAATCTGGACGCGGCAGAACTGCAAGGCGTGACCATCGCCGAAGAATTACTGGCACGGGCTGGCATCGTCATTAGCGGCGGCGAACAAACCATCACTGAAGCGCCCGTTATGTCCGCAGAAGACATCGCAGCAGCAGATACAGCCTTCCTCGAAGGCTTGGCTTGCACCGATGAGATCATCGCCGAACAGCAAGCGGCTTTGGATAGCAGCGGCGGCTAAAACCAGTCTAACCATTTAGAAGAGAGGATTCCAAAAGTGGAGTCCTCTCTTTCATTTTCCGGCAGCGTACAATACTTCACCCAACACGCGCCCAGCACCATGCAAAATATCATCTTCTAGCATCGCAAAACACAGCCGCATAGTGCGGTCATGGGGCGGTGTCACATAACTGGCACGACCGGGGAACACGTCGAGTCCGCGCGCATGTGCCAACCGCAATACATTCGTCAACGTCACGTCTTGGGGGAGGGTCGCCCACACAAAAAAACCGCCATTGGGCACAGACCACCCCAACCAATCCGGCGCGAACTCCGTCAATGCCTCGACAAAAATAGCGTGTTTACGTCGGTACAAGGCACGCACCCGCGCCACTTGTTCTTCAAACGGCGCATTCCGCATAAACTCAGCGACAATTTCCGCCGCCAAACGACTGGATGAGGCATCCGACTTAAAACGGATAAAGGCATTGTTTTGTGCCGTCGTCGCCCAAATCCAGCCAAAACGCAAGGATGGCATCAACACTTTCGACAATGACCCCACAGTGATCACCCTACCCTGTCCTTCGTCATAGGCTTTCAAAGGCGGCGGCGGCGGGGCTTCATAATATAAGGTTTGGTAGGTCATGTCTTCCAAAATATGGAAATTCAACGTTTCTGCCATCTGCACCAGTTCGGCACGATGCGCCGCCGAAGACGTGATTCCGGTCGGATTTTGAAACGAGGGGATCGTATACACGAGTTTAACTCGTCCCGCATGTGCCATTATGACCTCGCGCAGACGCTCCAAATCAAGCCCGCCATCGATCATCGGCACCCCGACCACCTCGCAGTGCGACATCCGCAGTAAGTCAACTGCAAAGAAAAAGGTCGGGTCTTCGACGATCACCACATCCCCCGGTTGAGTCAACGTGCGGCACACCATATCAATCGCGGTTAACGCCCCCGTCGTCAGGATAAGGTTTTCCATCCGACATGGGACATTCAAGGCGGTACTCAAAAACGCAGCGATACCCTGACGCGCCTCTTCATGTCCATGCAAACTGCCGCCATATTGAAACCCTTTACCAGAGGCGATCACTGCCGCCGCAATTTGGCTTAAGTGTTCCAAAGGTGCAATTTCCGACGTGGGATAGCCAGTCTTTAAGTCATATACAAGCGTCATAAATTTTCACCCATAGGGATGTTTATGTTCTTCCGATAAAAACACAGGATAGCGCAATCTCACTTCGGTGAAAAGAACCACCGCACCAACCAGCAGCAAGCGTTATAATCATCATTATGAAATTTCTACATGGCGAAAGGCACGATAGGCTTATGGGTGATTTTATCCGGTTTCTAGCGTCAAACCCTTGCTCCATCGATTTCAAACTGATCGTTGAACTCCTGAACAACAACGGCGCGGCATTTTCGATCTTGGCAGATGTTTCCGACCCAAACATTGGAGAACTGCTCCATGACACCGATATCCTAGCTGAAATTGAGATCAACGCCGATGGCGATGAGATCTTTGAAGAGGACATCAGCGATCTGATGGAGATTTTAGACGAGACGGCATTTCCCCAAAAAGAAGCGATCATGGAGCGCCTCAACAGCGCTCAAATTATGGTTGCCATACAACTCACCGAAGCCGGACATGAAGCCTATGACCTCATTGATCCGTTGTGGGACGCCCTGTTGGGGCGCTGTGCCGGGATATTGCAAGTCGATGACGAAGGCTTCTATGACCAAAATGGCGAACTTCTTGTCTTCGAGTAAGTTTGGCAATCTGGAAATGCTGAGTATAATGTCTACCTATAAACCCACGTTCACAGTAAGGGGTTCCACCATGCGCAGATTTACCTTGTTCACGTTGTCATTTATGTTAGTTCTTGGTTTCGTTTTGCCCGCCTTTGCTCAAGATCAAGTCGGGTCTGTTAACACGGGCAGCCTCAATGTCCGCACTGGTCCGGGACTAGGTTTTGGCTCGGTTGCCACCCTACCCTTTGGTTTTGGCGTGCAATTAGTCGCGCGCAATACCGAAGGCAATTGGGTTCTCGTTCAGCTTACAAATGGTGTCAATGGATGGGTCAACAAAAACTTCCTGTTCACACAATTCGACATCAACAGTTTGCCAATCAGTGATGCCGCTGTGCCCGCAACCGTGACGCCAACCGCAACGGTCACGGGGGCACTCAACCTCAACCTGCGCAATGGTCCTAGCACCGACAATGCCATTGTCGCCACCATTCCCTTGAATGAGCGCGTGGTCTTGCTTGGACGCAACTACAATTCTACTTGGGCACAAGTACGTCGCTCGGATGGCACCGTCGGTTGGGCACAAGCTACTGCATTGACGGCGACGGTTCCGGTACGCGGTTTGGCGTTGGCGGATGGCAGCGTGTTTGTGCCTTTCGCGCCTAGCTTCCCCGGCGAAAACACGACCGGTTCCAACCCGACGCCGCGCACCACCTATGTCATTGCCCCCGGTGACACGCTGTCCACGATTGCGGAACGCTTTGGGATCAATCTGTACACGCTCGCCGCCGTGAATAATATCTATAACTATGACCTGATCTATTTCGGTCAACAGATCATTATTCCCGGTTAAAAGAGCGCTCGCACCCTACCAACCGTCGATCTATCACCACTATTCGGCAAAGAGTGGCGCGTTTGCAGAAACCGTTATACATTATTTTCAAGTGTCTCGTACAGCAGAAAGCTCAAGCACATGGTTCCAGTCTCAGTTACTCGCAAATTTGTGTCGTTAAGCCTATTGGTCCTCTTGATCTTGTCAATGGCAGTGGCAGCGTTTCCTGCTGCGGCAGCAGATTGTGCTGCGGGCACCACCGTTCATCAAGTTCGTTGGAATGACACCCTCGAGCAAATTTCGCGCACCTATGGCGTTGATATTGTCACCCTGCGCGATTTGAACGGCATTTCCAACATCAATTTAATTTTCTGGGGTACCACGCTGTGCATCGGCACGCCCGAAGTGGCACCGCCAGCTGTTCCCCCGGCGATTGAATATCAAGTGCGTTATGGCGATACCTTGTCGCAAATCGCCTATGCCTTCGGTCAAAGCGTGAGCGCGATTGCCAGCGCCAACGGCATCGCCAATGTCAACTACATCTTGACGGGCGAAACCCTGATCGTCCCCTAAGCGCCGCTCAGATACAGACTAACTCAACAGAAAAGGGATGTCGTAAACAACGACATCCCTTTTCTATTGCACCATGGCTGTCACGATCACGAGAATAAGCGCATCCGCACTTCTCGCAAAATTTCCGCAGCCTCGTTTTCGTCCATTGCCGCCCCGCCCCCCTGAACCATCGCGGCTTGACCACCCCCGCGCAGCTCTTTTCGATCCGCCGACAGACTCTTAAAAATTCGATTGAGGTCGAAAGGCAAGGTCGCGCTGCGTGCCAAAAAAAATTGACTTCGTTCGCCATACGCTGCCAGCAGCACAACAACCTCTGCTTGTTCGATAAGCAACATCGCCAATGTCTTTAAAGCGCTCAAGTCGCGATCTGCAAACGTCTTGACGATGATGCGGATACCCCCCTCCTCAACTGTGCTTCCTTGTTGCAGGAGCGTGCTTTCGTGCAGCAGGAGTGTGTGTTGTGCTGATTTTAGATCGCGCTGCAAGGTTTTGGCTTCCTCACGCAAGCGTTCTATTGCGGCGGGAAGATCGTCCGCTGCACACGTCAATTCTGCCGTCAAGCCATTGATGATCTGATTCTTGTGCCGATAATCTGCTAAAGCGCGTCCACCACACCGAAACTCCACCCGCAACTTTTCTCCACGTTTTTCCACCCGCACAATTTTGATCAGACCGATCTCCCCAGTATGTGCGACGTGGGTACCCCCGCAAGCGGTTTTATCAAACTCACCGATCGCGACGACGCGCAACCCGTCGGTCACCAACATTTCGGGCACCCGACGCATCCGAATTCCTTCGACAGCATCTGGGGCGATAATGCGTGTGGTGACTGCAAGATTATCAAAAACGACTTGATTGGCAAGGGTTTCGACAGCATCGATCGAAAGCTCGCTGAGTCGGGATTGATCGAGATCAATCGTGACTGTCTCCAAACTTAAATGAAAACCGACCGTCTGCGCATCGGCAATCTGAACAAACGCCTGTGACAAAATATGCTGCCCAGTATGATGCTGCATCAGACCAAAACGACGATCCCAGTCGATACGGCAGATCGCTTCGGTAGCAATTGGCAACGGCGCTTCTAAGATGTGCAAAATGACATTATCCGGCTTGCGCGCGATCACATCAATTACCCGAATCCCATTGATTTCACCGATATCATGGGGTTGCCCGCCACCCGTCGGATAAAAATAGGTTTTGTCGAGGATGATGGCATCTTTTCCATCTAACTGAAGTGATTCAAGGATCACCGCAGAAAATTCAGTGGTATAAGAATCGTTGTAGTAAGCTCTCATAAAAAACACCATCCTCAATGTTGCGTAGTATCGAGAAGATAAGATAATAAAGTGAAATCATGACCATCAAAAGGGGCGATTCAAAGAGATGACCTTACGTAAAGTAGTCCTATTGATCCTGATACTGGCATTTGCCTTGCCGGGTATCACCCAAGCACAAAGTGAAAACTTAAGCCAAGCGGAAATCAGTCGTATCTCCAACAGTGTCGTCTTGATCTACAGCCTTGACAGGAGCGGAGACGTAGAAAGTAGCGGCTCTGGCACCATCATGACCCCCAATGGGCAAATTTACACCAATCGGCATGTCGTCGAAAACGGGGAAGATTTCGCCATCTTGGTTATTGAGGATATTGCCGAACAACCCGTCCTCCGTTATTTTGCGACCCCGATCCTCATTGATGATAATCTTGATTTTGCTATCCTCCAGATTGATCGCGATGCCGAGGGACGCCGTATTGATTCCAATACGCTGAACTTACCGGTCATCACAATGTCTAGCGCGCCGCCCAGCATCGGCGACCGCATCTTTGTTTTCGGCTTTCCCGGCATTGGGGATGGTTTTCTCGTCTTGACCAGTGGCTCAATCACCACCATTCAAAACGACACCCTCAATGGCGAACGCATCCCCTTCTTGTATCAAACCGATGCCCAAATCTCACCGGGTAACAGCGGCGGTTTGGCGGTCAACAGCAGTGGCAACATGATCGGCATCCCTACTCAGGTCAATTCGGAAGAGCGGACACTAGGTCGGTTAGGCGGTATTCTATCGGTGAGCGCTATTCGTTTTGTGCTTGATTCGCCCATCGCGTCTGCCCCCACCAATGAGCCGTTCTTGCGCGCGACGCAACCCCCTTCCAATAATGCTGGTGACGCCGAAATTACTATCGCCATCAACGATGTGGAACAAAATGTCGAACAAGACGGCACCGTCGGGATGATCGTCCATACCAACATCAACGCCATAGGCTATCGGGGAGCCACATTGCGCATCGCCATCTTTGCGTTTTGGGAAGATGGCAGCCCCATCATCGCCAATTCCAGAGCCGCTAACAGCAATCGCACCGACGAAGGACAATTAACGTCACAACAATTAGTGACGCCCGGCTTCGACAACACGATCTATGACGATCTCTGGTTTTTTATCCCCTATTCGCTCTTCCCAGATGGCGAAACCGGAACGGCATCGGCATATGTTGAAGCCCAAATCGGCGTTGATGGCGAAACATTTACGGCATTTAGCAACCTATCCTCATTCTTATATACCTTCTCCGACCAACAGCTCATCGTCAGCATTAGCCGTATTGAACACAATACGACTGAGGATGGTGAGTCCGGCATGAAGGTCTATGGGTATATCAACATCATCGGCTATCGGTCTATTCCCGTTCGAGTAGCCTTGTTCCTATATTGGGAAAGCGGCGAACCGATTGATGGTTCAGAAGCGCCGACCGACTTTCAAACAAGCGATGGGGCGCTCACCGTCCAAGATGTGGTGACCCCCTCATTTGATAATTCGGAGTGGGAAGAATTTTGGTTCTTCGTGCCTTACGCCTATTTCCCCACTGGTTTGACAGGTGCCTTAGACGCCTATGCTCAGTTAGAAATCGGGGTTGATGGTGAAACCTTTAACTCGTGGAGCTTGACCGAGCTGTTCACGTTAAATTACTAGTCGTAGCACCCATCAGGGGCACATTCGTTGATGTGCCCCTGATGTATTTTGTGATCTTAGCGCTACAGTACCATAAATTCGTTGGTGGCACGCTTATCCTTCAGCAGGCTGACCGCAGCTTGTTGGGCTGATGAACGCGGATCGACATCCGTCGCAATTTGACCATCCACCAGCGTGATCAAGCGATCCATCTGCGATGCCACTTCAATATTGTGTGTCACTATCAATATCGTTGTTTGGGTCGTTTGTTGAATTTGACGCAACATTTTCATCACCATGTTGCTCGCTTCCGAATCCAGATTGCCGGTCGGTTCATCGCATAACAACAAAGGCGGCTCATTCACCAGCGCCCGCGCAATAGCAACGCGCTGTTGTTGCCCGCCCGAAAGTTGGGAAGGTCGATGATGCAACCGATCCCCCAAACCCAACATGCCCAACAATTCTTTGGCGCGACGTTGGGGATTTGTGCGCCGTTTTTGCGCAAATTGCCCCGGCAAGGCGACATTTTCCAAAGCTGTGAGCGTCGGAATGAGGTTGAAAAACTGGAATACGAAGCCAATTTTCTCATTCCGAATCTCGGTCAGTCGGGATTCATTCATATGGGTGATATCCACGCCATCAATGTAAATTTTGCCCGACGTTGGCGAATCCAAGCCGCCAATCAAACCAAGAAGCGTCGATTTACCACTCCCCGAAGGACCGACGATCCCCAAGAACTCACCACGTTTCACCGTCAACGTGACATCCCGCAAGGCGTGAACGGAAACCTCACCCATTTTGAGTTTCTTTTGCAGGTGTTCGGCTCGCAACACAACATCATCAGCGACAGGTTGTTCTGCAATCTGCGCCGCATCTCGCGCAATAGCCATCTCGCGCACCCCTTCGCAACTCATCCATTTTTCAAGTGTGCTTTATCGCCCTAGTTCTAGGACGACGTCGGAACAATATTAAACCCAAAACCTCATAACATCCTCAGATCGCCCAAAAAGTAGGGCAAGCGTTGGGGGAGCATCAGCTAGGATGCGCTCGAATTATGCTACACTAAACCTATGTTACCATCAAACAAGCCCTCTCAACGCCCGATCCAGACCCGTCGTCCGCCATCCCCCGCGCCGCGCGGAACGAAATTTGCCCCACGCCGCGCACGATCTTGGCAGTTTTATGCGTTAATCGCCGGCTTTTTAGCGGTGGGATTGTCGTTTGCGTTCGTCTTCGGCTTAGCGTTCTTATTATTGGCATCGCCCCCTCGCATTGCCGATAATGTCACAATAGCCAATGTGAGCATCGGCGGATTGACACAGGATGTTGCTGCCGCCACGCTTCGCCAAAATCTGCCTCCACAACAACTCACCCTGACTGACGGCGCGCGCCAGTGGCTTATCTCCCCTGCCGATATCGGCGTGACTATTGACTTGGAGGCAACGCTTCAGACCGCTGAAACCACCCTGACCAACACGAGCGTGCGCCCTACTTATCAGATCGACCTCGGCGCGGCACAAAATGGCTTTGTGCGTTTGTTATCCCAAGTGGATATCGCACCTCAAATCGGCGTACCCGGTCGCGCTGTAGAAATTCCGGTGATTTTGAATCGCCTGCGCTCGGATGTCAGCGCCGAGGTCGCCGATGGCGTTTTTGAACTCAACATGATCGACCTACCCCCATTGGCGCAACCCACCATCATCGCGATTGTCGAACCGGGGCAAGAACTTGCGCTCATCGCTCGGCAGTACGGCGTCACGGTGGAAGATATCCTCACGCTGAATAACATCACCAACCCTGATCTGATCTATCCGGGGCAGTCCTTGGTCATTCCGGGGACGGGAGTCTATGTTCCCAGCAATCCCCCGCCGCCGCCAACCAATATCGGTAAAGCCATTGTCGTCTCCACTGGTGATCAACGCATTTATGCGTATGAAAACGGCGTGTTGGTGCGCACTCACCTCACCTCAACAGGCTTGCCAGCGACGCCCACTCTGCTTGGGGACTACGCGGTTTATGTGAAATATCGAGCCACCGACATGTCGGGACCGGATTATTTCTTGCCGCAAGTGCCGTTCACTATGTATTTTTATCAAGGCTACGGCATTCATGGCACCTACTGGCACAACAGCTTCGGTCGCCCGATGAGTCACGGGTGTGTTAATCTACCAACCCCAGAAGCAGAATGGTTTTTCAATTTTGCCGAAGTAGGGACACCAGTCCGGGTCATTTAACCATTTGGAACGGCGCTCACAGTCGGCAAGCATTCTCATCATCCAAGCGCTCTGGGTTGCGGCGTATCAACAGAGTCGCCGTATGGTCCGAGCGCGCATCAATAACATACCCTTGCAACAACTTATGCAAATGAAAACCATTGCTCAGTTGCATCGTCAATGTCGGATCTATCAATTCTCCGTCGGCGACACGAGCGGCATACTGGGCAACCGAGTAACGCTGGCGGTAGGTATCATAGCCGGGCAGTAGCCCGGCAACTAATTCCCCACATATGCCTAATTTTTGCACAAGCGCGTGCCGGACAGCATATAAACGACTCCCGATCCCCATACGCCGGAAATCAGGGTGTACCCCTAAATCGATCCCATACAACCAGCTACCATCCGCTTCATGAGTCGATAACGAGCCTCTGCCGATGAAATCAAAATAATACAACGGCGCATCCGAGTCAAAAAAATGATTCGTGCGTAGGGTTGTGGTTGCGCCCGCCACAACCCATTCGCCATGAACACGAACCAAAGCCGTGAGTTGTCCTTCGGCGAAGGCGCGTACTTGTTGTTGGTACATCGCCACCGTAAACAACTCTTCGGCGGTCAATCCCCCAAACAAAATCGTCTGAAGATGCGCGAGACGTTCAAAGTATTCAGGTTGCGTTTCGACAATACGAATATCTGTGAATGGGTCAAACTGCAAGAATAACCCTCCTAAATCAGTTCCGCTGTTATTTCACTGACCAAAACTTCCCGCTGCAATGCCGCCGACCTATAGCTCGCCTCCAAAATGACGGTGCGCGCTAAGCCCTGTGACCCGTCTTGTTGGCTAAAATTGTCACTGCGGATAACCTCAACAAAATCACGAATCACGCCAAAATGCCCATAACTTTCGGGATTTTTCGGGGAGATGGTAGCGGGTGCCCCTGCCACATCGGCAAAGAAGGTCAAGGTGTCCTTATCGGTGTAATTGACGACATCCAGAAGCGCGCCCCCTGTAGCGCCATACAAACGGACGCCAAAGTGATCGTTCAGTTCACGATACATCGCCCAACTGGCTTCCAGCGTCAAGGTACTGCCATCTTCCAAGCGCAAGAATGCCGTCGCAAAATCTTCGACATCCATTGGGCGGGCATTGTCTTTCACGGCATCTCCACGGCTCCCATAGCCACGTCCACCTAATTCAGAATAGGCAGCAGCAGTGACGGAAACAACCTTCGGTTCGCCGATGATGTGCATGACCATATCCAGCATATGCACACCTAAATCGATGAATGGACCACCCCCAGCACGTTCTTTTGAGGTAAACCATCCGCCCATGCCGGGGATGCCATCGCGCCGCAACCAAAAAGCTTTGGCGTGATAGATATGACCTAACGCCCCTGTTTCGACATGGGCACGCAACAACCGCACATCCCCACGCTGCCGATGATTAAACGCCACCATCAAGGTGCGATCCGCCGCCTGTGCCGCCAACACCATCGCTTGGGCTTCGGCAGCCGTGCGCGCAATTGGTTTTTCGCACATCACATGCTTGCCTTGCTCTAACGCCGCCACCGCCATCGGGGAATGCAAGTAATTAGGCGTAGCAATACTGATGATGTCCAGATCTTCGTGACCAAGCAGGTCATGATAATCTTCATAGGCAGCGGTAATCATGTATTTGCTGGTAATGCGTTCGCGCGCTTGGGCATATGGCTCCGAAATCGCAACCACTTCGACATTGGGTAAGCGTTGATAGGCGATCAGATGTTGCTCGCCTGCCCATCCTAAGCCAACGATCCCAACGCGCAGTTTCTTTTGCGACATCATACCTTCACCACCCCAATGGTGATTAAAATGTTGGCATACAAGCGCTGATCACCCGTCGCAACGACCAACGCCACATCCTTATCCATGCACAATTCATAAAATGCAAAGCGATTGGCTGTGCGCAGGGTCAAGTAAGGCAACAAGCTCCGAAAATCCGCATAAATCTCCGGCTCTACGCCGCTATCGGTCGTCATCACATCTACCGATTCGATGGGGATCGCGCTGATCAGCGTTTCCAATACGTCACTGACCAACAATTTCCCCGGTGACAAGTTCAAGTACACACGTTCCGCAGCCGGATGCGCCCGCGTATTGAAGGGGTAGTTGCCATCAGCAATCAAAACTTTGCCACCATGACCAGAACCACCCAAAACATGTAGAATTTGGGGATGAAGCAATTTTGAAGTTAACATCTCACAAGGTTCCTTTGGCTATCCAATAAAAAATTATCGATCACCAGACAAGTATAAGGGAGAGGCATTGGATCATAAAGACCATGTCGCACTACTCAAAAATGGTATTGAGGGATCAAATGGGGTTTGGGCAGATTTTGGCGCTGGAGACGGGGCGTTCACCTTAGCCTTAGCAGACCTGCTTGAAAGCCCGGGAGAAATTCATGTTCTCGATAAAAGCGCACATGCCCTTCAGGGAAATCAAACCGCTATGCGCCAACGGTTCCCGCACATGCCAGCCCAGTTTCAGGTCGCAGACTTCACCCAACCGCTTCAGTTACCGCCATTAGATGGCATCATCATGGCAAATTCGCTGCATTTTGTGCGTGATAAACAACCCGTCTTGCAGCAAATCATGAGCCTACTGAAGCCAGGTGGCAGATTCATTTTGGTGGAATACGAAAGCGATAGGGGCAATACTTGGGTGCCGTTTCCATTGTCGTATGGCACATGGCAGCCGATGGCAACCGCCGCCGGATTTGTGAATACCCGTCGTTTATTATTGCGTCCTAGCCGTTTTTTAGAGGGTATTTACAGCGCCCTCAGTTTCAAACCAACTTAATTCGTAACTACTTCGCCGATGCTGTTGGCAAATCAAAATAGGAGATGATCCGTAGGGGCGATCCGTAGGGGCGCAATGCCTTGCGCCTCCACAAAAAAGACACGCCGACCCTAGATAAAATCAATTCGCCAACAGCATCTTCGCCAATGTCACATTAAAAATGTGTTCTAATTTTTGACCAGATCAGCGCGCAAAAACGCGATTCTCTGTATAGGGACGACCAACGAGGCGTCGGTTTGTAGGCATAAATTCGCGGACGCGCCGTTGCGCGCCCCTACAATTGGGGTGTTTTTTAGAACGTGCATACAATATGACATTGGCGTACTACTCAGGTATAGAAACAGAATAAAATAAATAAGGAGGCATGAAGATGTGAAGAAAACAGGGAAATACCCCTCGAAACGTGGATGTAGGGGTGGATTAGGCGCTTGTCAATCGTTCGTTAACATAAAAGTTCGCGCGCCGAATATCCACCTATTTGCCGCCAACGGTCATTTCTCCCTTTATTACCGACCGTTTTTCAGCCTGAGCAGTTACCTTAATTCATCAAAAACAGATCACAGGAGGCGTCCATGCCTACCCACCACATGTATTCCATTCATGATCTCAACCTCTCGCTGTACGAATGGGCAGGCGATTCGCCAACCCTCTTCTTTGTTCATGCCACTGGTTTTCACGCCCGCCTGTGGGATCAAGTGATCGCCCAATTGGACAGCACGCACTGTTTAGCACTGGATTTACGAGGGCATGGGCACAGTGGCAATAACCCGGACTCCCCCGAATGGCATGTCTTTGCGGACGACATCATTGCGCTGGCAGACCATCTTCATTGGAAGCAAATCATCGGCGTCGGGCATTCTATCGGCGGGCACGCACTGACAGCAGCAGCGGCAGCCCGCCCCTCGTTATTTGCCCAACTGGTGCTGATTGATCCGGTCATCATGCCGCCAGAAAATTATGTCGGGTTGACCGACTTTGCCCATTACACTGCCAAACGTCGCCGCGAATGGGCATCCCCCGAAGAAATGTTTGACCGTTTCAAAACGCGCCCACCGTTCGCACAATGGCATGAACAGGTGGTGCGCGATTATTGTCAGTATGGGCTGGTGCCCAATCCCGCAGGAGACGGCTATACGCTCGCCTGTGATCCCTCTTTTGAGGCGGAAATCTATCGGTATGGTTCAGCCTCGAACATTTATCCGCAGATCGCCACCATTCAAATCCCAGTCACGATTCTTCGCGGGCGTCAACGCACCAACGAGGACTACACTGATTTTAGCGTCTCGCCCACTGCGCCCGATCTCGCCCATTATTTCGCACATGGGCATGATGTTTATGCCCGCCAATATTCGCATTTCATCCCGATGGAAGCGCCTGATTGGGTGGCAGATCAGCTTGGGATGGTGATTGCCGATCAGCGTTCAGCCGGATAAACCAATCCCCACTGTGCGCGAATCCGATCCAACATCCGCATGATCCCTAAACTTTCATCTAGCGGCATAATCGGGCTTTCGAGCAAGCCTTCGCGCAAACAGCGACCGACCTCGACCGCTTCATAATTATAACCATTCCCGATAAAGGGTGGCTCAATCACTTGGGCATCACCCTTAGAAGGGATTAAGGTAAAGCGTTGGGGGATATACCAGCGGGACGGAATACGAATCATGGCTTCGGTGCCCATGATGGCGGCTTCCACCAAACTATGGGTACGCACACCGCTGGAAAGCACGGCGATCTGCCCCTCATAATAATTCAGCAAATAGGCGGATTGCTCATCTACCCCAGTGACGCCAATTTCGGCAGTCGAGACGATATCGGCGGTCTCGCCCAGCAACATCGAGGCAAACGAGATCGGATAAATGCCGACATCAAGCAAGGCACCACCCCCAAGATCGGGGTTAAATAGCCGATGTTGTGGATCAAATTCGGCACGAAAGCCTAAATCTGCTTGCACCAAGCGCAAATCACCTAACGCACCCGCCGCGATCAAGTCACGAATCTCTGTCATCACTGGGGTGAAGCGCGTCCACATCGCCTCCATCAAGAAGATTTGTTTTTCGCGCGCTGTTCGCACCAATGTCGTGAGTTGCCCTTCATTCAGCGCGAAAGGTTTTTCGCATAAAACAGCCTTGCCCGCATTTAAACACAGCATGGCGTTGTCAAAATGGGCGGGGTGCGGTGAAGCGATGTAGATAACATCGACTTCGGGATCATTCACCAACGCCTCGTAACTGCCATGACGATTCGGGACATTAAACTCCGCCGCAAAAACATCCGCCTTCGCCTGTGTGCGGGAGCCAACCGCCAGCAATTTGGCATCAGGAACCGACTGCAAACCGGTCGCAAACTTACGGGCAATTCCACCCGGTGCTAAAATACCCCAGCGAATCACATTGTTCATACAAAAACCCTCTTTCTATAACCCACCCAAAACACAGTTGCCCAGCGCTAGGTACGCTGTGCCTTCATGATAGCTTCAAAAGCCGTGTTGATATCTGCCATTTTTGCGGTGTACTTTTCCTTTTCCGAAGGGTGCATGTCGGGATGATACGCCCGCGCCATACGCCGATAGGCTTGTTTCACCTCATCAATGGAAGCTGTCGCGGGGATACCCAAAATCGCGTAATAACCCGCCTCACGATTCTCTTTACGGGGAGGCTGGCGCGGCTGCTGCCCTGACCAATCCCATCCCCCAGATGTGTTTGGCTCATATTTGCGTTCAAATTCTTCCCAGCTTTCCCAACTCTCTTCTGCCGTTTCGCTCGCCGTACTACGGCGCGCCCCACCATACGACCAGTTCCGCCATGAATAATTGAACTGGGTCTCCTCGCCCGCCTGTCGTTGTTTCCAAAACGCCCCTTCGCCAAAGTAAGCGGCGGCGAATTCACCATCAATATCCTTGGTCGCCGTTTGTAAAAACTCCCCGCGTACCGAGTTCACATCAATTTCGTCGCCATACTCAACGCTACGCGGGCTACCGCCCCATTTCCACTCCATGTGAAACGGGCGAATACTGACATCGCGCCCCTCGCACCAATAGGCATAAACCCGCCCATTGGTCAGCGTATGAAGCGCTGACATCCATTGAGGTGGGGCGACTTCGGTGCTATCGCCGGGCATCATGCGCCCATCCATGATGTAGAGCGTGTAAATGCGTTGTTTGGTATTGCAAGCATACCGGTCACGTATTTCTGTCAGCCGAATAGCGCGATTGATCACACACAAACCGATTTTTTTGCCATCGGCAAGTGTCACTAACAAATCAGCGCTATCACTGGTGCGCAGAAAATTTGCAACTCGTGTCGAGTTGCTCAGTTCATTGGCAAGATAATCAAGGACAAATTGTTTCATGAAGCGTTGCGATCCACTCCCCAACCTGACCTATCGACACCTAATTTAAGCACAAACGTTCCTCATTGTGGTCAGTGGTGTATAAGCACGTCACCACCATCTGCCTCATCACGAAGTGGCACGGAAAAACTGACAATACATTCTGATCCGTCGGGAAACAATAACGCGGTTTTGTTGAAAGAGCAACCGACCGCATTTGCTATTTTATCGCATAAGTGTGAAAACAACATCAGAATCTCGGCTGTGTCTTGCAGTGGCTATCCCTTGCCTGTACACTAATCGAACGCTTTTGCCAAGCGTCCGGGGGAGTCTGTGTCAAGCGGGCTGAGAGGGTGCGTAGTGCCGCACCGACCCTTTGACCTGATCCGGTTCATGCCGGCGGAGGGAGTGTTGGATTTTCTCCACCACAGCCCCATATTACGGGGTTTTTGTTCCCCTCATGTGGCACAGCGACATAATCCTATGATGAGGTGTCCTGTGAAACAACTTGTTCTCTTGTTGGTGATCTCCATACTATGCGTTGTCCGCCCTACTTCCGCTCAAACTCAAACGGTTAGGGTGGTCGTCCACGATAGTTTTAACGTCAGTGAAGCCGTTTTAGCCCAATTTGAAGCCGATAGCGGCTTGATCATCGAGATTCTCCGCTTGGGAGATACAGGTATTTTGGTGAATCAGTCGATCCTGAGCCGTGAGAATCCGTTGGGAGATGTACTGTACGGTATTGACAATACATTCCTTACCCGCGCTTTAGAAGCCGACTTATTTATGCCTTACGAATCGCCAGCATTGGCAGTCGTCGATCCCGCCTTCTTACTTGACCCCGAAGCCCGCGTCACCCCGATCAATTACGGGGATGTCTGCCTCAATGTGGATGTCGCGTATTTTGAGGAAAATGATCTCGCCCTACCCCAATCACTGGCAGACTTGAGCGCTCCCGAATATGCAGGGCTTTTGGCGGTGCAAAATCCAGCCACCTCGTCCCCCGGTTTAGCATTTTTGCTGGCGACCATCGTCGTATTTGGGGAAGAGGACGACGACTATGACTATCTCGACTACTGGACCGACCTAATCGCCAATGATGTCATCATCACTGACGATTGGACGACCGCCTATTATAGCGAATTCAGCGGCAGTGCCGGTAGTGAAGGCGACCGACCGCTCGTGGTGAGCTATGCCAGCAGCCCGTCCGCCGAAGTTTTTTTCGCCGACCCGCCTGTAGAAACTGCCCCGACGAGCGCCATCGTCGCACCTGATACCTGCTTTCGGCAGGTCGAATTCGCAGGTGTCCTTGCCAATGCCAGCAATCCCGAAGGCGCACAGCAATTCATCGATTTTCTCCTCAGCGATGCCTTCCAAGCGGATATGCCCCTGCAAATGTTCGTCTTTCCCGTGATTCCGACGGTGCCTCTGCCGGATGTTTTCGCCGAATACGCCGCTATTCCCGACTCCCCCATCCTCATGCCTATAGCAGCGATCGATGCCAACCGTGAACAGTGGCTCAGCGCGTGGACGGAAACCGCATTACGGTGAATCATCGCGCACAAACAGCACAAGGGCGGGCGCGTTTACTGCTCGCCCTTGTACCCCTCCTGTTCCTGAGCTTATTTTTCGTCTATCCAGTGGTCACTCTGTTCGCCGTCAGTTTGGCACCGAATGGGGTGTTCGACAGCAGCGGACTGGTCACGCTGTTCGCGTCCCGCACCTATCTTCAGATTTTCAGTTTCACATTCATGCAAGCAGCGTTATCAACCGCGCTCACGCTCCTGCTGGCGATCCCCAGTGCTTATGTATTCGCACATTGGCAGTTTCGCGGCAAAAAGCTGTTGTTGTCCTTGTCGCTGTTGCCCTTTGTGCTGCCGACGACCGTCGTAGCAGTCGCGTTTTCGGGGTTGATTGGGGAGCGAGGGCTGGTCAACGATCTGCTCATGTCGATGTTCTCGTTGACCGAAGCCCCTCTTCAGCTTGACCACACCTTAACGCTCGTCCTGATCGCCCATGTCTTTTACAATTACTCGGTGGCGCTCCGCTTGATCACCGGCTTTTGGATGAATCAAAGCAACCACATCGAAGAATCAGCCGCGCTGTTGGGCGCGCACGGGTGGGGGCTATGGTGGCAAATTCAATTCCCCTTGCTACGTCCAGTGATCACCGCAGCGGCATTGTTGGTGTTTATGTTTTGTTTCACCAGTTTTGGCGTTGTCTTAATCATGGGCGGGCAGCGTTTCGCCACCATTGAGGTCGAGATCTATCGACAAGCGACCAGTTTGTTCAACCTACCCCTTGCCGCGACGTTATCGCTCGTCCAAATTGGCTTCACGTTCATCTTGATGCTGATCTATACCCGTTTTCAGCGCCAAGTCATCGTCGAGCTGCGTTCCACAACGCGCCCCCTGCGCAGTGCGACATCACTGCGCGAAAAAATCGCCGTCGTCAGCACCATCGTCCTGATGATCACACTCCTATTTACCCCGCTGGCGACTGTCATCTTGCGCGCTTTCACCTATGGTAACGAGGGGGTCACGCTGCGTTATTTTGGTTTGCTCGGCACCAACCCGCGCGGATCGGTATTATTCACACCACCGCTGGTCGCCATTGGTAATTCCCTGAGTTTCGCGCTGGTGACAACGATATTGGCAGTAGGCTTGGGTGTCCTCTCCGCTTATGCGTTGCGGGGCAGCAAACGCGGGTTGCTAGGCGGACTCGATATTTTACTGATGCTGCCGCTCGTCACCAGCGCCGTCACCATCGGCTTTGGGTATGTGGTCGCGCTTGATGAACCACCCCTCAACTTACGCACAAGCATCATCTTGATCCCCATCGCCCACACGCTGATCGCCCTGCCCTTCGTCGTGCGCAATGTCTTACCCGCGCTCCGTGCCATCCCGCCGAGTTTTGGGGATGCCGCCCAAAGCTTGGGGGCGTCACCGTTGCGCGTCGTGCGCCTTATCGAATTACCCCTCATCCTACGAGGGCTGTTGGTCGGCGCGGTCTTCGCCTTCACCGTCAGCATGGGCGAATTTGGCGCGTCGCTATTCATCGCCCGCCCCGATACCCCTACTATGCCCATTGTGATCTATCGCTTACTGGGTCAACCCGGTGCCTCCAATTATGGACAGGCATTGGCGATGAGCGTCTTGCTGATCATCGTCTGCGCCCTATCTTTGATCGTGATCGAGCGCGGGCGCACCATCGGCACCAGTGAATTATGAGTCGTCCTTCGTCCATTAAGCACCATGAAAAGTCAGCACCATGTTAGCGATCATGCAACTCCACAAAACTTTTGCCCAACGCGCCGTCCTCAAAGATATTGACCTTGATGTGCCAACCGGTGAAATATTGTGTTTGTTGGGTCCCAGCGGGTGCGGCAAAACGACTTTGTTACGCTGCATTGCTGGTTTGGAAACCCACGATCAAGGGGACATCGCTGTTGACGGCAAATCACTGGCGACTACCCCGCCCTACCAACGCGGTTTCGGCTTGATGTTTCAAGATCACGCCTTGTTTCCGCACATGACCGTCGCCCAAAACATTGCCTTCGGCTTACGCATGAATCATGTCGATCCCAAGCAACAGCAACGCCGGATTCAAGAGATGCTGACACTAGTGAATTTGCAAGGGGCGGATGCTCGCGATGTGACCACCCTATCTGGTGGGGAACGCCAACGGGTGGCGCTGGCGCGCAGTCTCGCCCCCAATCCACGCCTTTTGATGCTTGACGAACCACTCGGCTCGCTGGATGCCATCTTACGAGATCGACTTGTGCTTGATGTCCGCGACATCATTAAACAAGTGGGCTTAACCGCTGTCTATGTGACGCATGATCGCCTAGAAGCATTCGCCATTGCCGACCGGATCGCCGTGATGAACGACGGGCAGATCGAACAAATTGCGACCCCCGCCGAGGTCTATCATCATCCTGCCACCACCTTTGTGGCACAGTTTATGGGGCTAAACAATCTGTATCCGCCCGCACACATCGCGCCCCTCTTGGAAAAAATCGGGATCGCCCCGCCAAAGCTCAATAGCTTGCACACGATCTTGATCCACCCCGACGGCATCACAGTCAACACAGGCACCGCCACCGGTGGACACTTAAACATGGTGCTGGCAACAACTCGTTTTCAAGGCAGCACGACACGCTTAGAAGGCGTTTTAGAGAATGGGCATCTCATCAGCTTCAGCGCGCCCTTCCAAACAACGACATACCTTCACGCTGGCGACACGATCCAAATCGCTCTTGCCCCCCACGCCGTCCTTGCCCTACCCGCCTAAAAACATTATTAATCGCTGTCTCGCTCCAAAAGGTCGGCAAGATACGCATCAAATGCCCCTGCATTACAGGCATCGATATAGCGCAACAGTTCGCTCCCGCCAATCGGGTAGTCGGGATAGCATGAAGTCGGGTAGGCACCACGCGGCGCAAAGGCGACAAAATCCGCCCCCGGTTCTGGGATGAGCAAGCCGGCACCATCGCGTTCACAGCGTTCGACTTGCTTTTCGACCGTCACGATCACCTGATCGGCAATGCTGATCAGTTCCAGATCAACGCCAAGATTATTGTTCAGTTTGATCGCGCCGAAAGCATCCCCCTCCAGCGCGTGCAAAATGGCGATATCACAGTGCATCGCAGGGAACGCCATCAGTGTCTCACCCGTATAAGGATCGTTCACGGTTTTCACATCGGGGCGCAGGGCGGGTAAATCCGTACCGATCCACGCCATTGACGGCATAAACCCCACCCCTGCCAGCTTCGCACGCATCCCAGCGGCAAAACTCGCCTCGGTTTCTTCGAGGATGTGGATCGTTCCGGCGTTGGCGCGCTCCGTGAACATCGGCGCAAAACCAAAAGCCTCCAAGCCAAAATAAACACTCCGCACTGTCTTGACGCAGCCTGCCCCCACCAATAAATCCGACTCATAGCCTGCCGTAAAACACAACAGCGTGAGGTTGCGCGGGCGGGGGTTGCGTTTCAAGAGGGCTTTGACAAAAGCGGTCGGGCGGCGATAGAGAGTCATTCCCCCCAAAGCGATGGTATACCCGTCCTGCACCATCGCCGCTGTGTCTTCCAAAGACATCCATATTGTCATGCTGGTTCCACCTTATTATTGGCGTCCCACTAATGCCACACTGTAAAATATCGAGTCTATCATCCCTGAAAGTCAGGATAGCTTCATGATCATCCACAATGCGCATATTATCACCCCCAGCGGCATCATGCGCTGGTTGGCATTTGAAGGCGGCAAAATTACGGCGATGGGGGACAAAAACCCGCCGCTCAACGCGCTCGATCTCATCGACGGGCACAATATGACTCTGCTGCCCGGTTTTATCGATCTCCACATTCACGGGTCGGCGGGGCATGATGTGATGGACGCCACGCCCGAAGCCTTACTCGGAATCGCTCGTTTCGTCGTTCGCTATGGGGTGACTGCTTTTCTGCCCACCACGCTCACGGACTCACGCGCCCGTACCCAAGCAGCACTCGAAAACATTCGTGCCCACATGGGGCGGATCGACGGCGGGGCATCCATCATTGGGGCACACCTTGAGGGGCCTTATCTCAATATCGAAAAATGCGGCGCGCAAAACCCAGAGTATATCCGCATACCCCATCCTGACGAAGCGCTCGCCTTCTTAGCTGTCGGAATCCTGCGCTTGGTCGATGTCGCCCCCGAGATCTCAGAAACGGCATGGCTCATCGACGAATGCGTCCGACGCGGCATCACAGTCTCGGCAGCGCACACCTCCGCCAGCGCAACCGATATCGCGCGCGCGGTCGAACGGGGGTTAACGCATTCCACCCATACCTACAATGCCCAGTCCCCGCTCAATCATCGCGAACCGGGCGTCGTGGGGGCAGTATTGGCAAACCCCGCAATTCGTTGCGAACTGATCGCCGATGGTATCCATGTTCACCCACTGGCAATGCGCATCGCTTGGTTATGCAAAAAAAGCGCAGGTCTCATCTTAATCAGTGATGCGATACGCGCCGCAGGAATGCCCGAAGGCACCTATCAGTTTGACGACCGATCCGTCTTGCTCAAGGATGGTGCCGTGCGCTTGCTGGATGGCACACTGGCGGGTAGCGCCCTCACGATGGATCGAGCGCTTCGCAATTTTATGGACGCCACTGGGGAACCGCTTGAAAACATCTGGCAAACCACCAGCCTCAATGCAGCGAAAGCCATTGGCGTGGCAGACCGTAAAGGCAGTATCGAAATTGGCAAAGATGCCGATCTCGTCTTGTTGGATGATTCGGGCGCGGTTCAGATCACTATCGTTGAAGGCGATATTGCCTTCCGCGCTGCCAACGACAGTACCACCCATTCATGACCTTATTATGATGTACACAGCTTTAATGCCCTATAATAAAAATTCAACCATCAACACGAGTTTCAAGGTCTGGAGTTGGTAATCTTATGAAAATCTCATTCGACTGGTCAGGGCGGATGCGTAGCCTGTTAATAGTCGCCACACTTACAGTCGTTTTCTTCGTCGGTTTTGCGATGGGCAACCAACGCGCGATTTTGCAAGCACAAGGCAACACAGGTGCCTCGTCCGAAGAGGTCGCCCGCGCATTTGAGGCTTTTTGGCAAACCTTTAACCTCATCCAAGACCAATATATTGATGATGTCCCGCTGGAAGTATTGGCGGAAGGCGCGACCACCGGCATGGTCGAGGCGCTTGATGATCCCTTCAGCGGTTATATGAATCCGGAAACCTTTGACAACCTCAACAGTGATCTGTCGGGTGAATTTGAGGGCATCGGTGTGGTCATTCACACCATCGAAGACACGGGGGAAATTGAGGTTATTGGCTTGCTGAAAGGTGCCCCTGCTCAGGGTGCTGGTATCTTGCCGGGCGACATCTTCACCATCGTGGATGGCACGGATGTGACCAATGTCGATCAATCTGAACTCGCGGTCTTGGTGCGCGGTCCCGAAGGCACGCCCGTCAATATCATCATGCGACGCGGCACTGAATTGATCGACTTTGAAATTGTTCGGGCACGGATTACCGTTCCTAATGTGGAGTCGGAAATTTTAGACGACAATATCGGCTACATCCGCATGAATCAGTTTAGCCCCACTGCCCGTCAAGATCTGGACGCAGCACTCAACGAGATCGAAGTCAACGACCGCGACGGGCTGATCTTCGACCTACGCGATAACCCCGGTGGTCTCTTAAGCACCGCTATCGAGATCAGCAGCGCCTTCATTGAGTCGGGCACAGTCGTGATTGAAGCCTTCAGTGATGACAATGAACGAGTTTATGAAGCCAATGGCAATTTCGCCAATATCGATGTACCCATTGTCGTTCTGGTCAATGAAGCCAGTGCCAGTGCCTCCGAACTCGTCGCGGGCGCATTGCAAGACGCGGGTGTCGCCACCATTATGGGCGAAGTCACCTTCGGCAAAGGCACCGTGCAACAATGGCTGCCCTTGGTCAATGACGGCGGCGTGCGCCTCACCATTGCCCGTTGGTTGACTCCTGAACGCCGTTGGATTCACGATCAAGGGGTAACGCCGGACATCATCATTGATTGGCAACCGATGACATTGGAAGATTACGAGGGTTTTGACGATCCCCAAATTCTCGCTGCGCTCGCTCAATTGACGGGGGAGCCAATTGTCTTTCCGGTTCCCGAAGTAACCGAATCCCCTTAGCTTTTCTGTTTTCACGGGGACGGCGACGTGCAACCAGCAGCGCCGAACGCCGTCCCCGCATAGCGTCTATACATCCGCCCACCCTCATGTTAAAATCCGTCCATTACGTTGTTTCATTCGGGAGTGGGTCGCATGGAATTCGCCTTACAAATCGTCACTATCCTCATTTCGGTGGCGCTCATTGTCATGGTTTTGCTTCAAGTCAAAGGGAGTGGATTGGGTGATCTGCTCGGCGGTGGGGGTAGCGATGGCGGCATCACGCGCACCCGTCGTGGGTTGGAAAAAACCTTGTTCCAAATCACCATTGGGTTGGCAATAGCATTTATCACGGTCTCTATCCTAGCCGTTTCCTTCACGCGCTAAAGACACCTCATCACTTTTGAGTATCAATTGATGATTAATTCCTCTCTGCGGATTCGGTGCTTGGGCAGTTCGCTGTCTGGTATACGAAGCAGACTTCAGGGTCAAGGAAAATAATGCTGCGTGGATTCCGCTGGCAGTTTTTGGCTTTTGTGATGGCGCTGGTACTATTTGGGGTAGCGCTCTTTTTTAGAATCAGCGAACAAACACCCCCACAGCCAGTAGCGACAACGGTCTCAACCCCGGCGGCGGCAACTGCTGTCGCTGGTGATACGGCATTACCAACTGCGACCCCATCCACTATCACTGACGAAACCCCATCAGTCGGAGTCTCCATCATCGGCAACGATCATTATCGCGAGGCATTGATCGGCTCGATCCAACGGTTAAACCCATTACTGGCAGGTCTCAATCCGGTGGATCGTGATGTCAGCGCCTTGATCTTCGAGGGGCTGGCGCGTACCAATGCGTATGGCGAACCGGTTCCAGCACTTGCCGACCGTTGGGTGATCGCCCCGAATGGCTTAGAATATATCGTTTATTTGCGTACAGATGTCATGTGGCACGACGGCACTCCCTTTACTGCCGCCGATGTCCTGTATACCATGTCTCTTTTGCGGGATCCGCGCTTCCCCGGTGCGCCCGAATTGGGGGCTTTTTGGCGTACCATCGAAACCGAACAGCTTGGCGATCACATTGTCCGCTTCCGTCTGGCGCAGCCGCTCGGTGCATTCCTTGACCGCCTCACCATCGGCATCTTGCCAGAACATGCTCTGCGCGGCACCACCGCCGATCAACTAGCGGCACACCCTTTTAACTTGACTCCTATCGGTACCGGCCCGTATCAACTTGCCCGACTCGTCGCGCCTGATGCCGTTAGTCCGCGTGCCGTTGAATTGGTCGCCGCGCCGGTTTATCAGGCACGCGCCGCAGCACAAGGGCAACCCTACGCCATCAAACGGGTGACGTTTGTCCTTTTCAGCACCTTTGAAAGTGCGGTACAAGCAGTCACCAATGGGGAAGTGGATGGTCTGGCGAGCCGCGACCGCGACGAACGCCCTGCCCTCTTCAGCCTCACGCTGTCGCAAGGTGTGGTGCTGATGAACACCCTAGAACCGACGATTGGCATGATCATTTACAACTGGTCACGCGAAACGACCAGTTTCTTCCGCGAACAGCGGGTGCGGTTAGCGTTGGAAACCGGCTTAGATCGTTCCTCCGCCATCGAGCGTGCGCTGCCCAACCTCGCCTTGCGCACCGATAGCCCTTTAATTTCAGGATCATGGGCGCACGAACCGAGTTTGAGTCTGCCATCCTACAACCCTGCGGTGGCTGGGACACTTTTGGCGACGGCTGTCGAGCGTATGGAACGGCTTGCCGCCGCCACAGACGCCACCGCCAATCCCGAAGGCGCACCCAACGACTCGGAATCGCTCTTCACCTTCTCGATTCTCACCCCTGATACCCCGTCACTCACCAATCTCGCCAATGAGATCGCTACCCAATGGTCACAATTGGGCTTGAACGTCACGGTCGATTCGGTCAATTTGGAACTGTATCAGTTACGCTTAGAAACCCACGATTTCGACGCAGTGATGGTCGAATATGGCTTTGGTGGCAGTGGCGACCCCGATGTCTATAGTTTTTGGCACGAGGGGCAATTCCCCAATGGGGCAAATTACGGCGGCGTGTCGGATCGGCGCATCAGTGAAATTTTAGAGCGTGCGCGTCGCGAACCGTTCAACATCAACCGCATCGCCGATTATGCACGTTTTCAAGATGAATTCATCGAGCGCGCGATTGCGCTGCCCATCTACAATCCGCTGTTCACTTATGCCTTTTCGCCCGTCGTCAATGGGGTGCAATTGGGATATTTGAGTACCGCCGCCAGCCGTTTTGAAAATATCGGACAATGGTCGATCCAACGCTGAGGCTCTAAAGCGCACCTTCTTTTTCAAGAATCTCCCGCAGCAAATCACGCCGCGCCGTGCCGCCTAACAATTCGAGTTTACGTACCCCCAAGGGGTCGATGACCTCTCGCAATAAGCGCACTTCTTCGACAGTGGGTGGCGCTGTTTGGACGAGATCAGGCGCAACTGCCAGCGAGAAGCCTGTTTTCCGTTGCACATCCTCAAAGCTCACCCCATGATGAAGGCTAGTCACGCGCATGATACCCTCATGCCAATCAAACTGCCCCAAGTCGCTGATCAGATACAAGGGTCCCTTACCCCGCTGGCGATGGGGCACATGTCCCATGCCACTGATGAAATCTAACTTGGGGGCAAACGTCACACGGGAATGTCGAGGCACATACAAATAAACGTGTTCCGAATAGGTAGTCACATCAGGAATCCCCCCCGAACCCGGCAGGCGCATTCGGGGTTTCGCATAATCTCGTCCAAAAGCGATGTTATTGAAGTTCCCCACCGCATCTACCTGTGCCGGACGAAAAAATTCCTTTGGGTTAAATTGCGGCAACAGATCGGCGGCAGCGCTCACGAATCCTAAATGGATTAGCCCCTTGCCTAGCCACTGCTCTTCCACCCGCCCGACCCCCAAGGGCGCGGGTTCCCGGCAAATACTTTGCCCAATCGCGCTGGCAAAGCGCACATTGGGGGCATGGGTCATTTGTGCCAAGATGAAACCCGCCATCACCAACGGGGTGTTGATCCCCTGTGCCAGCATCTCACCATCTTGCACTTGCCGCGCAATACACACACTGATCAGTTCATCTACGGTGGTATCCGTCGCCAGCATAATTAATCTTCCCCCGGCTCACCGGTCATGCGCACCAAAATAGGCTTAAACTGCCCAATTACATCGACCAAATCACGCTGTGCGTCGATCACTTGTTCAATGGGCTTATACGCTTGGGGTGCCTCGTCTAAGCCACCGCCTAACAACGTTACCCCCCGTTCTTTTAGGTAACGATCCCGTTCAGTTTTGGTAATCGCTTCCTTCGCCTGAGTACGGCTCATCAATCTGCCCGCGCCGTGCGATGCTGAATCCAAAGCATCAACGCTCCCTTTGCCACGCACCAAATACCCCGGATCACCCATCGAGCCGGGGATAATGCCGAGGACGCCCTTCCCCGCTGGCGTAGCCCCCTTGCGATGGACGATCCACTCGCGTGTCGTTTGCTCAAAACCCGCTGGCGTCGGGAACGATTCCTTCCATGCGAAGTTGTGATGATTCTCGACGCTGAACACAGGTTTCAAACCGACGGCTTTCGCCACTTTTTCGTGAATCACCTCATGATTCGCGGCAGCAAAGCGCCCGGCAAGATTCATCGCGATCCAATATTCCTGTCCTTCATGCCAATCCAACGGTAGCCATGCCAAACGACGCACGCTAGGGTCTAACGTCGGGTGCATCGCCATCGCCACAGCGGAATAATGTTCGGCAACTTTGCCGCCGACGCCGCGTGAACCACTGTGGGATAACAACGCAAGGTACTGCCCTGCGTCCAACCCGAGTTCGGCATCGGGTTGATCCAGCTTGAACGCGCCCCATTCCACAAAGTGATTGCCACCGCCACTGCTGCCGATCTGGTTGACAGCGGTGCCTTGCACCGATTTCAAAAATTTACTCGCGTTCCAATCGGGATCGTCAAGAACTTCATGCTGCGGTTGCTGGTTGGAGGACCATTTCCCGCCGGAACCGAAGCGTGTTTGCTCCATTAACGCTTTTCGGAATTGCCCGATCTTTTGGTTGATCAAAATCGGCGATTCTTTGAACAACGTCATCCGCATCCGGCAAGCGATATCGACACCAACGGCATAGGGGATCACCGCGTCTTCTACCGCCAACACCCCCCCAATTGGCAAGCCATAGCCGATATGGGCATCGGGCATCATCGCCCCCGCTACGCTGACGGGCAAACGCATCACGTTGTCCATCTGTTTACGGGCTTCACCATCGATAAAGGCTTCCCCCCAAACATGGTATTCAAGCGGGAACTCCCGCAATTCATCTTGATGCTCCATCATGATCTCCCCTATTTTTTCGCTGTGCTACAATCGAGGGTACTTTTATGGCTTCGCCTACGCTTCCCCACTCACACACAAGGATTTCACATATGCTGACTGCACCCAATGGGGTCGATCCGCTCTTATTTTTAGCGGTAGTCGCCTTTTCAGGTCTCATCATCGGTTTATCCAAAGGCGGTTTGGGCGCGCCCCTCGGCGCAATTGTTGCCCCCATGCTCGCCATCGCTTTTCCCGTCTCCGAAGCGGTCAGCCTTGTGCTGCCCTTATTGATCATCGGCGATATTTTTGCGCTCGCCGCCTATTGGAAACAATGGGATTTGCGCTACCTTTGGTTGATGCTGCCCCCCGCCATCATTGGCATCGTCATCGGCACCACCCTGCTTGTCAGCCTCGACAACCGCACCCTCAAAACAGTCCTCGGCTTATTCACGTTGTTCTTCGTAGCCGTCCGCGTATTTGGGGATCGTTTATTAGAGGCGCACTATCAGCCGCGCGATTGGCATGGTGTCATTGCCGGGGCAATCACCGGCTTGGCGTCCGCACTCGCCAACGCCGGTGGCACCCCTTTCACGATTTACATGATGTTGCAAAAAGTCACCCCGCGCGTGTTCGTCGGGACGATCACCCTTTATTTCGCCATCCTCAACGTCCTCAAGCTGCCCGGCTACATCAGTACCGGGTTACTCACTTGGGATCGCTTGCTCACCTTGATTCCGGCGTTGCCCTTGATCCCTGTAGGCGTGTGGATTGGTCATGCGGTCGTCAAACGGCTCAACCGCCAAGTCTTCGACATCATCCTGCTTGGCGTACTGACGTTGGCGGCGATCCTATTGCTCGTCCGTTAACCAGCCACCAAACGCACAAACTTGCGCTTGCCGACCTGAAGCACTATCGGCAATGCCGATGGTGAAATTATCGCCTGAACATCGGCGATGGCTTCACCGTTGGCACGCACGCCGCTCTGTTCAATCAAGCGCCGGGCTTCGCCCCCACTGGCGACCATATTCAAACGGCGCAGAATATCCACTACTTTTTCTTCAGCCGTCAAGACTTCTTCGGCGATGTCTTCGGGGATACCACTGCCACTCCGAAATACCTCATCCCATCGCTTTTGGGCTTCTTCGGACGCTTGCAGGCTGTGAAAAATACTGACGATCTCGCGTCCGAGCTGCATCTTGGCTTCATTGGGGTGCAATGTGCCATCCGCCAAACTCGCGACTAAGGCATCAAATTTCGCCCCTGTCCAACCAAGAATCAGCTTGTAGAAGGCGGGCATCGCTTGATCTGGCAAACTCATCACTTTGCCGAACATATCCCATGGTTCTGCCAACAACGGAATATGATTGCCCGAACTCTTACTCATCTTGGCGGAACCATCGGTGCCGGGCAGACTTTCGCCCATGATGATCGCGATTTGTGGGCGCTGCCCAAGCGCCTCTTGCAATTTGCGCCCTGCTACAACGATATTGAACAGTTGGTCTTGACCGCCAACTTGCACGTCCGCTTCTTGCGCAACCGCATCATACGCTTGCATCAAGGCATAAAAGAATTCGTGCAAGTAGATCGGCAGACCGCTATCCATGCGTTTGCTAAAGTTTTCCCGCACAAGAAACTGCTGCACTGTGAAGTTTGACGCCAAATGGATGATGTCCGCGAAATCAAGCGTGGACAACCACTCATCATTGCGACGGATGCGCGTCAAATTCGGATCAAGTATCTTGAATGCTTGCTCGGCATAAGTGCGGGCATTGATATCGACTTGCTCACGAGTGAGTTGTTCGCGCGTTTTGTCCTTGTCAGACGGATCACCGATCAAACTAGTGAACGTGCCGATCAAGAAAGTAACATCGTGCCCAAATTCCTGAAACTGCCGGAGCTTACGCATCGATATGGTGTGCCCCAAGTGCAAATCTGCAGTGCGCGGGTCATATCCGCAATAGACGCGCAGGGGACGCCCATGTTTTTCCGCATCAATCAGGCGTTCGCGCAACTCACGCTTCATGCTCTCGCGTGTTTGCGGGTCGCCATATTCCGCACCAGACATCAATATCTCGACTTGCTCGTCAATCGTCGCCATTAGTTTTCGCTCGTAAGTTATAAACCGCAAGAGTCGCAAGTATAACAGAGTCCGGCTTTGGTAATGACCCTTTGTGACCCCTTAAAACACACATGATACCGCTTTTCCCACGCCCTGAAAAGAGGCAATCCCTTAAAGGCAAGGTTGTATTGCTGGCTCAACAGCCCGTTTCTGTTGCTGTGGATCATGCGCTATGGTTTTATAAAGCGCATCGCCTCATCCGTTAGTATACTTTCGTGACTTTGACCACTTTCAACCGCAAAATGATCATGTCAAGGGTCGTCCGCCATGTTTCGATATCTTTTTCGGCTGCTTCGGGCGCTTCATAACGGTGCGTCACCTGCTTCAACCATTTATAATCGGGGTCAGCTTCTACGGTAATATCCCCTTTGAACATGTAGCCTGTGCCGATCTGCCCCTCGGCGCTCTCGCCCCCGCCGATGCATAAATTTGCTTTGGGGTTGTTCACTAAATAATCGACTTTGCGGGTTTTGCGGTCACTAATGATGATGAGATCATCGGCATCGACATCAAACCACAACGGCACGGTATGGGGGTAGCCATCCGCACCAATCACACTCAGACGAGCGATCAAAGGTGTTTTCAAAAATTCACGAACTTCTGGTGTTAGCACAATTTTCGCTCCGTCATCATAGAAACGCTGTTCAAATTCGCAAGCTAATTCCAAAAGAGTATGACGCGCCCCACCTAAAAGAACAACTATCATCCCCGCCGACAATACCGCGAGACCTCTACAAAAACCTCCCTAGAGGCACTATAATGCCTGATGGATTGCCCCCGAATGTTGGGCGCACAGTAGTTTTCACAAATAATGTGGTGCCTTAGGAGATTTTTGCATGAAACCCATGACCAGCGCGGAAGCGCGCGCGGCATTTCTTGATTATTTTGACGAGATGGGACACCGCCCTGTCGCATCCTCATCGCTGGTACCAGCCAATGACCCGACACTCCTGTTCACCAATTCGGGCATGGTGCAATTTAAGGATGTCTTTCTGGGTATCGACAAACGCGATTACAGGCGCGCGACGACCAGCCAAAAAAGTATGCGTATCAGCGGCAAGCACAACGACCTTGAAAATGTCGGACCATCGCCACGCCATCACACCTTCTTCGAAATGCTCGGCAATTTCAGCTTTGGCGACTATTTCAAACGCGATGCCATTCGCTTCGCTTATGAGGTCTTGACCAAAGTCTTTCAGCTACCGCCCGAACGCCTTGCTTTCACTGTATATCGCAATGACGATGAAGCCTATGATATTTGGGTCAATGATATTGGGGTTGATCCCAAGCGCGTCGCACGGATGGGATCAAAGACCAATTTCTGGCAGATGGCAGAAACGGGTCCCTGCGGACCGACCAGCGAGATTCATTGGGACAAAACGCCAGAACTAGGTGCCGACAGCATTATCGAATTGATGCAAGCGGAAGATGATCGTTTCCTTGAACTCTGGAATCTGGTCTTCATGCAGTTCAACCGCACCCAAGCCGATCCCAACCACAGCGGCGAGTTTGATGTCCCGTTGCCCGCCCCCGGCGTCGATACCGGCATGGGCTTGGAACGCATCCTCAGCGTAGTCAACAGCGTCACCAACAATTACGACACCGATCTGTTCATTCCGATCATCGAAGCCACCCGTCGCTTGACCGGACAATCTGAAGCTGACCGTGACGCCAACATCATCCCTTACCGTGTGATCGCCGATCATGTGCGCGCAGCAGTGTTCTTGATCGCCGATGGCGTGATGCCCGGCGCAAAAGGGCGCGACTCCGTTTGTCGTTTGGTGATCCGCCGAGCCGCCCGTTTCGGCGAGAAAATCGGCTTCACAACCCCCTTCTTGGGGCAGGTCGCTCAAAGTGTCATCGACGTGATGGGCGGTCATTACACCGAACTGGTCGATAAAACAACCGCCATCAAGCGCGTGATCACTCAAGAAGAAGAACGTTTCCGGCGCACGATGGATCGTGGGTTGGCAGAACTAGATGCCGAAATTGCAAAGCTGCAACCCGGCGATCAACTCTCTGGCGATGTCGCCTTTTATTTGAAGGCAACGCTCGGTCTGCCTATTCAAGTCACAAAAGATATCGTTGAAGAACGCGGCTATGCGGTCGATCTCTCTGGGTTTGAAACCGCCGAACAAGAACACGCCCTCGTGAGCGGCGGCGGCAAGGCAATGGGCGAAATTGAGAGCGGCGAAGCCTACAACGCCCTTCTCGCCCATCTCAAAGCCGACGGCTCCCTAACAGATACAGGCGTCACCTATCAACCCTATGATGCAGCTCCCTTCAAGGCAACCGTGCTGGCATTGTTGCAAAACGGAGCAGGGGTTCCTTCGGTGATGACGGGCGATAAAGTCGAGATCGTCCTCGCTCGCACCAATTTTTATGTCGAATCTGGCGGTCAAGTCAGTGATACCGGCGTGATCAGCGGGGCGAGTTGGCGCATCGAAATCGAAGATGTGCGCCGTCCAGTCAATGGGCTGATTGTGCATGTGGGCGAGGTGATCGAAGGCACACCTACAGTGGGCGATGCCATTGAAGCTGAAGTGGACACCACGCGCCGCAATGACATCATTCGCAATCACACAGCCACCCACTTGCTTCATGCCGCCTTGCGCCACCACTTGGGCGATCACGTTCAACAGCGCGGTTCACTGGTCGCGCCGGAACGTCTCCGTTTCGACTTCGCCCACGATGGCAAAGTCACAGCGGAGCAACTGCGCAGCGTCGAAGCGGAGATCAACGAAGCGATCTTGCGCAATTATGGCGTCAACGCGGTTGAGAAATCGCTGAACGAAGCCCGTGCCGAAGGCGCAATGGCGCTCTTTGGCGAAAAATACGGCGACCGTGTGCGCACCATCACCGTCGCGCGTGATGGCGACCGTTACAGCTATGAATTGTGCGGGGGTTGTCATGTCGCTGAAACCGCCGAGATCGGCTCATTCGTGCTGCTTGCCGAAGGCAGCGTCAGCTCCGGCATTCGCCGTGTCGAGGCGCTCACCGGACACGCCGCCTTTGAGCATGTGCAAGGGCAGATTCAATTGCTCCAACAAGTCGCGGCGCAACTAAGCACCCAGCCTGAACAAGTCAGCACCCGCGTTCACGCTTTGCAAGAAGATTTGAATGCTGCCAAAAAGCAGATCACCCTGCTGGAGCGCGCGCTGGCGAAGCAGAAATTTGATGCGCTTGTACATTCGGTCGAACAGATCAACGGCAAAACGGCACTCATCGCCCAAGTCAATGATATCCCGTTGGAGATGATGCGCGAGATGTCGGATTGGTTCCGTAGCGCTATCAAGAGCGGCATCATGGTCTTGGGAATCGTCATAGACAGCAAACCGCAATTGTTTGTCACCGTCACCGATGACCTAACCAAACAAGGCGTCCATGCGGGCAACCTCGTCAAGCAAATCGCGGCAGTCGTCGATGGCGGCGGCGGCGGGCGTCCCAATATGGCGCAAGCAGGCGGGCGTAATGCCGAAAAACTGCCGGAAGCACTCGAAAAAGCCCGTCAACTGCTCGCTGGAACGAACTAAGGTTTTTATGGCTTCCAAGCCTCAGTATGTGCAGATTGAACCCAATGAAGATGCCGCGTCGGTCCGTGACCGACTCGGCTATCTTCGTGGGCAGCGCGTTCTGCTGATTTGGCCCGAAGCGGGAACAGCGCTCACCCGCAAACTGGACTTGGTGCTGGTTCAGCGCGAAGCTATGCGCTTAGCGATTCGTTTGTCGCTGGTCACGCACGAAGATATCGTCATCCAAAACGCGCGGGAACTCAATATCAGCACCTTCGAGACTATCGGTGCCAGCGAACGCGCTAAATGGAAACGAGGACGTGCCAAAGTCTTCACGACGCGCTTCCAACGCCCCAAAGACGAACCTGATGCCGATGAACTCAGCGATGTCGCCAGCCGTCTGCGCGACGATGCGACCACCCCCGCACAGCGTCGTGTCCAGTTATTGACGCGCGTGTTTATCGCGGGTGTAGCACTGGCTGTATTGGGCGTCGCAAGTTATACCTTATTGCCATCAGCAGAGGTAACCCTCGTCCCAGCACAACAAGTGATCGAGGTCAACGCCGATGTGCGCGCCTTGCCAAATAGCGATCTGGTGCGCATTGATGTCGAAACCGGCGTAATCCCCGCACTTGTGGTGCGTGCCCAGATTGAAGAACGCGCTTCTATCGCGACGACCGGCATCCGTGAACTAGGATCGTCACGCGCAACAGGGGCAGTCGTCTTCATCAACAAGACAGATAACGCCGTCGTCATCCCTGCCGACTCCTTCGTTAGCACCAGCGCAGGAACCCCGATCTTGTTCCGCACGATGATCGATGCTGTCGTCCCTGCCGGACGAGGATTGCAAATCGAAGCCCCTATCGAAGCCGTTGCCGAAGCAGCAGGGGGTATCGGCAATGTCGAAACGGGATTGATCAATACCGTCATAGGACCACTTGCCGAGACGATTGAAGTGCGCAATGTTTCCCCTACCTTCGGCGGCGAACGGCGCGAGTCTGGGGCGGTCAGTGAGAGCGACCGCGCCCGTTTGCTGTCGATTTTGCGCCAACAATTGCAAACCCGCGCCTTAGATGAAATGGAACCACGTTTAGAAGAAAACCAGTTCATCATCAGCGAAACCATCCGCATTGTCGAAGAACGCGAAGACTGGATGATCTTCTCGCAACCTGTGGGTGCCAGCGCTGATGAACTTTCGCTGACAATGCGGGCTGTTGTGCAAGCGACCGCTGTTGATGAAGATTTAGCGCGCCAAGTCGCTTTCGCTCGGCTCGGTGGGCAAATCCCACGCACATTTGAACTTCGCCCCGATAGCGTCATTTATGAGCGTGGCACCGTCACCACGATTGATCCCGACGGTGCCGTCACCTTCACAATGGTGGCGGGCGGTATCGTCAACCCACAAATCAATCTGGATACATTGCAACAAAATATCGCCGGTCGCTCGCTCGATGAAGCGACACGCTATCTTGCCAACACAATCGATCTCGCAGTTGGGACAACCCCCCAAATCACCTTATCGCCGTCATGGTTGCCGCATCTCCCCCTACTACCGTTCCGCATTCGTTTGCAGGTGATTAAGCTATGAATTACCGGAGTGGCGCGACTCTCAAAGGGCGGCTAATGGGTCTTGATTACGGTTTGGCGCGGCTTGGCATCGCGATCAGCGATCCGACCGGGTTTGTCGCCCGCGAAATTGCAGTGATTCAGCGAAAGTCCAAACGGGAAGACTTTGAGAAGCTCACAGCATTGACCAGTCAACACCACATTATTGGTTTCATCGTCGGTTTGCCCTCCGAACTTAACGATCCAGAGGGTGGCTATTCACAATCTGACCGTGTGCGCACATGGGTCGGCTATCTCGCCGAAGCGATCCCGCTACCCGTCGCCTATTGGAACGAGCAATTGAGTTCCGTAGACGCCCAAGCGTTGGCATATCGCTTAAAACGTCCTGTACGCGCACCGATTGATGATCTCGCCGCACGTTTAATCCTGCAAAGTTATCTTGACGCCATCCGTGATGGGTTGGCATCCCCCCTGCCCGAATGGGCTTCATCCCCTTAATCGCCAATAAGCTATGATGACGGGAAGGCACATTTATGAAATTTTTCAGAATACTCGCTGGCTTGTTGATGATTCTTGCGTTGGTCGGCATCATCGGCGTCTTAGGGCTATTGTTGATCTCTAACGGCAATCCGGTCGATTTTGTGCAGACACAAATCGTTCGTCTACGGATATCGGGGCGCGAAGCTGATCTTGTCAGCACGGTCAATCAAGATCAAACGCCGCGACGCTTCACCGTCAGTAGCGGGGATACCCCCCGCCAAATCGGGATCAACTTATTGAATGATGGGCTGATTAACGATGCCGATCTCTTCGTCGATTATGTCCGCATCGCTGATTACGATACCGAGCTTGAGGCGGGCACCTATTTCTTGCGTTCCTCGCAAACCATCCCAGAGATCGCGAAAATCTTGACCGATTCACGGGGCAGTTCTATCCCCTTTCGCGTCATCGAAGGTTGGCGCATCGAGCAAGTGGCGGAGTCTATCGATAGCAATCCGTTGTTTGGCTTTAGCGGAGCGGAGTTTTTGACAGTCGTCAACGCGGGCGCGCGCCCCGATCCACTCTTCGCACAGCAAGTCGGGTTGCCCGCAGGGGCGTCCCACGAGGGGTTCTTGTTTCCCAACGGGTATAGTCTCCCCCCCGACATCACTCCCGAAGGTTTACGGCAAGCGCTGACCGACGAATATATCGCCCAAGTAACGAACAACGGGATTACGACTGCGGCATTAACGCGCGGGGTCTCCCTCTACCAGTTGACGATCCTAGCCTCTATCGTCCAACGTGAAGCTGTGCAGATGGAAGAATCGCCCCTGATTGCGGGCGTGTATCAAAATCGTCTCGACATCGGCATGAAACTTGATGCTGACCCAACAGTGCAATATCCGCTGGGGCAGCCGGGCGATTGGTGGGCACGCATCACCCAAGCTGATTACAGCGGCGTGCAATCGCGTTACAACACCTATCTCTATACGGGCTTGCCGCCGGGACCGATTGCCTCCCCCGGTCTAGCGGCATTGAGTGGCGCTGCCACGCCCGAAAGCTCACCCTATTTTTACTTTCAAGCCGATTGCAGCGTCAATGGCTATCATAAGTTTGCGGAAACCTATGCAGAACACCTCGCCAATAGTTGTTTCTAGCGGCAACATCATCCGGCTGATGATGGGATTGATGGCAGTGCTGACCACCGCCGCTGGTTGTGCTGTCCATCGCTCGGCAACACCGATACGCATTGTCTTGATCGCCCCGTTTGAAGGGGAGGATCGCGCTATTGGTTATGAAGCACTGTATGCCGCCCGCCTCGCCCTGATCGATTCGGGCACGGTCATGATTGACCTACTTCCCCTAGACGATGGGGAAAGCAATGCCGACGAACGGGCAGCAGCGATTGCGCGCGATCCAGCGATCATGGTCACGTTGATCTTGGGAGAAGAAACCGCATCAATCGAGGTGCAAGCCGCTTTTGGCGATCTACCGACCTTGTGGATCGGCGGATGGGCGACCCTCATGGATAGCTCATCCGCCTTTGCGTTGCCCAACCGCGCCATCGCGAGCGCTGATTTACGCCAACGGCTGATCGCTTTCGATGCGTTTGCCCCCCCGCCAACCGACCTCGCAGCGCCCGTCTTTGAGGCGACAGTGTTGGCAATCCACGCCGCGCAGACAGGCTCACGTAGCGCGGCGACCGATTACCTAAACGCCCAACTCAGATAACTTCATAAAATAACGGGAGCGGCGGGCACGGTTCTGGCGCGATCACAAACGCTTGCGCCAGCAAATGCGCGCAAGTGGCGA